>ERZ773204.2073-NODE-2073-length-14470-cov-7.987166_pt1 | contig 14470 bp, 9 predicted proteins | sample MGYA00581007_ERZ773204 | MGnify/ENA primary metagenome ERZ773204 (study PRJEB29015, sample SAMEA2737757) | human gut metagenome | biome: human gut; feature: human-associated habitat; material: faeces | place: China | collected 2012 ... | reverse complement strand
TATACACACTTTCCAGGCGTGCTCCTTCAGCCACTCGGACACCTCACCAAATTGTTTTGCTACCAAACCTCATGGGTGGCAACGGGGCGCTACTATAGGGAGTTGGAGTAAAACGGTCAAGAAGAATTTTAATGATAATTATTGTTTGCTCATACTGTAAACAAGTTGTGCAGTATATCTACATCGAGACAAGTTACGGACTTATACTTCCAAAGTACTTCATACATATCACAAAATAAAAAGGCCGGTTAAACCGACCTTTTACTCGTTCTTTCTCTTCGCCCATCAGGCGGTAAAACAATCAGCGACTACGGAAGACAATGCGGCCTTTGCTCAGGTCGTACGGGGTCAGTTCAACAGTCACTTTGTCGCCCGTCAGGATGCGGATGTAGTTTTTGCGCATTTTACCGGAGATGTGTGCAGTAACCACGTGACCGTTTTCTAACTCTACGCGGAACATGGTATTAGGCAACGTTTCAAGAACGGTACCTTGCATTTCAATATTGTCTTCTTTGGCCATCTAATCCTCTGGGGTATCACTACCGTAATTTGAACCGGCAAGATAATGCCGAAGTTCTGTAAATAAGTAAAGATTTGCGCGCTAAATCGCAACAAACAGGTTCGGCACATTACTCCGAAAACACACGGCTAAGCCGCACCAAAAGCGCAACGTATAAGGGAGCGGTGAGATAAACGATGGGCGTTACCTGACGCGAAAAATTCCTTATCGGCAGCGGGGTAATGAGCGTAACCAACTCTGCGACCGCAATTATAACACTCTGGGGAGAAATGTGCCGAAAACATTCATTCTTGTGGTGAAAACAAGCATCGTGGTACCCAGAAATTATTCGGCAATCGTCCGAGGCGCATTTGATTGAGATAATTAAGGTAATCCCGGCGGGGAATTTCGCAGGCACCAAGCGATGCTGTGTGATCGTTAAGGACCTGGCAGTCGATAAGCTTACCGCCATGACCGATAAATTCCTCACAGAATACCAGAAGCGCCGTTTTAGACGCATTTTCCATCCGGCTGAACATGGACTCGCCACAAAATAGCGTTCCCTGGGCCACGCCGTACATACCGCCGACAAGCTCATCTTCACGCCAGACTTCAATGGAGTGGGCATGGCCGAGTTCGTGAAGGCGATGGTAGGCTTCGACCACGCCACGCGTGATCCAGGTTCCTTCTTCGCGATCGCTGGCACAGCCTTCAATGACCTGACCAAAAGCGTAATTCATCGTGACACGATAGGGCGAGCGTTTATGAAATCGCTTCATACTACGGCTGATATGCAGTGATTCTGGCCATAGCACCGCGCGGGGATCGGGCGACCACCAGAGGATGGGGTCGCCTGGAGAAAACCACGGAAAAATACCACGCTGGTAAGCCATTAACAGGCGCGCAGGGCTAAGATCGCCCCCAAGTGCCAGCAGGCCGTTAGGCTCACGTAATGCGCCTTCCGGGGAAGGGAAGGCTATTGAATGGCGAGAAAGCTGAACCAGGCGCATGACCGCAAAACTCCACGCAAGTCGGATCGTTCAATAATAGCTTACAAACCCTGCTTGAACTGGTAATAACGCCCCTGTCTGGCAAGCAGCTCTGCGTGAGTACCTTGCTCAATAATTTGCCCGTTGTCCATCACTATTATTTGTTGGAAACGAGAGAGTCCGCGAAGTCGATGGGTGACCATTAACACCGTTTTCTCACGCATCATTTCTGCAAGCAATTCAAGGATCTGGCTTTCGGTTGTGGCATCTAAGCCTTCGGTAGGTTCATCCAGCAACACCAGTGGCGCATCATGTAACAGCGCACGGGCGATAGCCAGACGGCGCAGTTCACCACCGGAGAGCTGGCGTCCGCCTTCACCTAACCAACTGTTGAGACCTGCATCCTCGAGCAGCTTCTCCAGACCAACGCGACGCAAGATCTCCGACAGAGCCTCATCACTACTGCCAGGCGAGGCGAGTAACAGATTATCACGCAGCGTGGCGCTAAACAGATGCACTCGCTGAGGAACAACGCTGATGGTCTGTCGTAGAGCCGCTTCATTCAGGCTGGCTATGGGGCTATCGTTAAGCAAAATCTCGCCCTGTTGCGGGTCCCATGCGCGGGTCAGCAGTTGTAACAGTGTTGATTTGCCGCATCCGGTTCGCCCGAGAATCGCAATATGTTCCCCGGCGTTTACCTGAAGAGAAATCCCTTTAAGTGCCTGTTGGGATTGCTCCGGATAAGTGAACTGAACATCCCGTAACGTCAGCGAAACGCGATCGGCAACACGAGTTTGGGTATCAGGGAAGGTGACTTCCGGTTTTTGATCCGTTAAATCAGTGATCCGAACGGCAGAGGCAATGACTTGCCCCAGATGCTGAAATGCACCCGTTACTGGTGCCAGTGCTTCAAACGCGGCTAACGCGCAGAAGACAAACAGGGCAATTAACGCGCCGGGTTGAGCATTGCCGCCAACGCCGCCAGACGCCATCCACAGCATCAGGATCACCGCTAACGCGCCAATGAGCAGCATTATCGCTTGCGACAATGCGGTCAGTTCAGATTGACGGCGTTGCGCTTCCAGCCATTGAATTTCTGTATTCTCTAGTTGCGTGCGATAACGATCGCTGGCACCAAAAATGGTCAGCTCAGCTTGCCCTTGCAGCCAGGCCGTCAGTTGTTGGCGATACTGTCCGCGAAGATGAGTCAGATTTTGCCCGGTGCTTTTTCCCGCACGATAAAACAGCGGTGGCATCAGGAAAAGCGTCAGTAACATAATGCCGCCCAGCGTAAAGGCGAGGGTGAAATCAAGGAAACTTAACCCGATTGTCACCACCATAATCACCACAAAAGCGCCCACCAGCGGCGAGATAACGCGCAGGTAAAGATGATCGAGCGTATCAACATCCGCCACCACGCGATTGAGCAATTCGCCCTGACGATAGCGCGCCAGTCCGGCAGGGGAGAGGGGCAACAATTTGCTGAAGGTGTAAATGCGCAGATGCTGCAACACGCGGAAAGTCGCGTCGTGACTTACCAGACGTTCAAAATAACGCCCGGCAGTACGGGTGATTGCTGCACCACGCACGCCCGCAGCGGGTAGCATATAGTTGAAGCTGTACAGTCCGGCAACCCCCGCAACCGCTGAGGCCGAGAGGAACCAGCCGGAAAGTGTCAACAGACCGATACTGGCGAGCAGCGTCACAATTGCCAGCACAATACCAAGACTTAACATCCATTTATGACGTTTATACAGTGCCAGATAGGGTAGCAAAGCGCGCATTTAAATCTCCTCCTGACGATGGGCCAGTAATGTGGCGAATGGGCCACCAGCCACACTTAATTCCGCGTAACGTCCTTGCTCAATAATCCGGCCATCCTGCATAACCCAAATGACATCCCAGTCAGCAAGATCTTCTAACTGGTGGGTGACCATTAACGTTGTCTGGCGCAGAGAGGCGGCATTCAGCGCCTCCATTACGCGCTGTTCACTGTGAGCATCAAGGCTGGCAGCGGGTTCATCCAACAGTAATAGCGAACAGGGATTTAGTAACGCACGGGCCACCGCCACGCGCTGCGCCTGCCCCACGGAAAGGCGGGCAGCCTGGTCGCCAACAGGCGTATCAACGCCTTGTGGCAGGAGCGGTAGAAACTCGCTGACCCAGGCGTTATCCAGCGCTGCTTGTAATTCTTGTTCGCTGGCATCAGGTCGCGCCAGTAGTACGTTATCCCGCAATGTTGCTGCCGGTAATTGTGGGTTTTGCCCAACCCAGGAGAGATGTTTACGCCATGATTCTGGTGATAAATCGCGTAATTCTATCCCGTTGATTCGTAATGATCCCTGATATGAAAGAAAACCAGAAAGCGCGTTCAGCAGTGAGCTTTTACCTGAACCGCTGCGACCAACCAACACTGCACGTTGGCCTGCTGGCAAAGTAAAGTTCAGCGGTCCGGCCAGCGTTTTACCTTCCGGCGACGTGATAAACAGATCCTCGGCCTCAATGGTCAGCGGATCGGTCAATGCTAATTCCGCCTCACCGCGCTGCGGATGGGCGAGCGGGGTTTCCATAAACGTTTTCAGACTGTCAGCTGCACCAACAGCCTGGGCTTTAGCATGATAAAACGTACCGAGATCGCGTAATGGCTGGAAAAACTCTGGCGCAAGGATCAGGGCCAGAAAACCCGCAGCCAGCGTCACGCCAGTATCGTAGTGACCAAAATCCAGCTCGCCGAGATAGGAAAAACCAAAGTAGACCGCCACCAGAGCAATTGACAGCGAGGTAAAAAATTCGAGAATGCCGGAGGATAAAAACGCCAGCCGTAGCACTTCCATTGTCCGTTGGCGGAAATCTTCCGAAGCAGAACGAATACTTTCAATTTCAGCTTCACCACGACCAAAAATACGCAATGTTTCCATGCCGCGCAGGCGATCGAGGAAATGCCCACTTAAGCGAGCAAGAGCGAGAAAGTTACGTCGGTTAGCATCGGCAGCCCCCATCCCAACCAGCGCCATAAACAACGGAATTAACGGTGCTGTGCCCAGCAGAATGAGCGCCGCAGCCCAGTTAGAGGGGAAGATCGCCACCACAATCAGCAACGGCACCGACACTGCCAGCGCCATTTGCGGCAGGTAGCGTGCATAGTAATCATGCATATCGTCAATTTGCTCGAGTACCAGCGTCGCCCAGCTCCCCGCAGGTTTACCCTGAATCCACGCTGGCCCTGCTTGTTGCAGACGGTCGAGAACCTGACGGCGGATGGCAAAGCGGATATGCTGCCCGGCGTGATAACCCACCCGTTCGCGTAACCAGACCACCCATGCGCGCAGTACAAAGGTCAGAACCAGTAACGTAAAGGGAAGCAGCAGGGCTTCACGGGGAATATTCTCCATAATCATATGTTGCAGAATTCGCGCCATGAACCAGGCCTGGGCAATGATCAATATGCCGCTCACAAAGCCCAGCAGACGAGAAATATTCAGCCAACGTTGGGAGATGACGCTTTGCTGTTTTAACCAGCGGGTTAACTCTTTTTGACGAGATTTATTCATTGCACGCTTAGCAGGTGAGTTATCAGAATTATTTGCAGAGCAATGTTACAACGGGGAAAAAATAAAGGCGACCCATAGTCGCATGGTGTCGCCTTCTTTACTTTTGTTACTGATTTGTAAAATTATTTTGCGTCAGCTAAACCATCGAGGTAGCGTTCCGCATCAAGTGCTGCCATGCAGCCTGTACCGGCCGAAGTAATGGCCTGGCGATAAATGTGATCCATCACGTCGCCTGCGGCAAAGACGCCAGGAATGCTGGTCTGGGTGGCATTACCATGAATACCCGACTGTACTTTGATGTAGCCGTTTTCCAGTTCCAGCTGCCCTTCGAAAATCGCAGTATTCGGGCTGTGACCGATAGCAACAAACAGACCGGCAACGTCGAGTGACTCGATGTTATCGCTGTTTTGCGTATCGCGCAGACGAACGCCAGTGACACCCATTTGATCGCCGGTCACTTCTTCCAGCGTACGGTTGGTGTGCAGAATGATGTTGCCGTTCTCCACTTTATCCATCAGGCGCTTAATGAGGATTTTTTCCGCGCGGAAACCGTCACGGCGGTGAATCAGATGCACTTCCGAAGCGATGTTAGACAGATACAGCGCCTCTTCAACCGCGGTATTGCCGCCGCCGATGACCGCAACTTTCTGGTTGCGATAGAAGAAACCGTCGCAGGTTGCACAAGCAGAAACCCCACGGCCTTTAAAGGCTTCTTCAGAGGGCAGGCCGAGATAGCGTGCAGAAGCTCCGGTGGCAATAATCAGCGCGTCGCAAGTGTATTCGCCGTTATCGCCATTCAGACGGAACGGACGGTTTTGCAGATCCACCTTGTTGATATGATCAAAAATGATCTCAGTTTCAAACTTGGTGGCATGTTCGTGCATGCGCTCCATTAATAACGGACCGGTCAGATCGTTTGGATCGCCAGGCCAGTTTTCCACTTCCGTGGTGGTGGTCAGTTGGCCGCCTTTTTCCATGCCGGTAATCAGCACAGGTTGCAGGTTGGCGCGCGCCGCGTAGACAGCAGCGGTGTATCCCGCCGGGCCTGAACCCAGGATAAGCAGTTTACTGTGTTTGGTCGTGCCCATGAGATCCCCATAGTTGTTGGCAGACAATGGGCAGGATTGTAGGGAATTTACAGACGTAAAAAAAGAGTATGACGATTTTGTTAACAATTTGTGCAATCGGCAGCATCGATAAGCAGGTCAAATTCTCCCGTCATTATCACCTCTGCTACTTAAATTTCCCGCTTTATAAGCCGATTAAATGATGAATAAACGCCCCTGTTAATGAATATCTGGCATGTTGTACTAAAAATCGATGTTTTGCTTTGACAATCCCCTGGTGTTTTGCGAAAACATTCGAGGAAGAAAAAAAACAGTATTCTTATATGCGCATAACCATGCATGTAAATACCATGTTTACCGTGCTAGTGAAATCTACGTATGGCGTGGACAGACGCCATTCGTGATGTCGATAGCTGCCACAAGGCAACGGTCTTCTCACCGTAGACCCAGGCATTGCGCGCCGTGAATCTTCATGATTTCGGTCTATCGTGACGGGTAGCGACTCTGAACAGTGATGTTTCAGGGTCAGACAGGAGTAGGGAAGGAATACAGAGAGACAATAATAATGGTAGATAGCAAGAAGCGCCCTGGCAAAGATCTCGACCGTATCGATCGTAACATTCTTAATGAGTTGCAAAAGGATGGGCGTATTTCTAACGTCGAGCTTTCTAAACGTGTGGGACTTTCCCCAACGCCGTGCCTTGAGCGTGTGCGTCGGCTGGAAAGACAAGGGTTTATTCAGGGCTATACGGCGCTGCTTAACCCCCATTATCTGGATGCATCACTTCTGGTATTCGTTGAGATTACTCTGAATCGTGGCGCACCGGATGTGTTTGAACAATTCAATACCGCTGTACAAAAACTTGAAGAAATTCAGGAGTGTCATTTAGTATCTGGTGATTTCGACTACCTGTTGAAAACACGCGTGCCGGATATGTCAGCTTACCGTAAGTTGCTGGGGGAAACCCTGCTGCGTCTGCCTGGCGTCAATGACACACGGACATACGTTGTTATGGAAGAAGTCAAGCAGAGTAATCGTCTGGTTATTAAGACGCGCTAACACGGAACAGGTGCAAAATCGGCGTATTTTGATTACACTCCTGTTAATCCATACAGCAACAGTACTGGGGTAACCTGGTACTGTTGTCCGTTTTAGCATCGGGCAGGAAAAGCCTGTAACCTGGAGAGCCTTTCTTGAGCCAGGAATACACTGAAGACAAAGAAGTCACATTGACAAAGTTAAGTAGCGGCCGCCGCCTTCTGGAGGCGTTGCTGATCCTTATTGTCCTGTTTGCCGTCTGGTTGATGGCTGCCTTACTAAGCTTTAACCCTTCGGACCCCAGCTGGTCGCAAACGGCCTGGCATGAACCTATCCATAATTTAGGTGGGATGCCCGGTGCGTGGTTGGCAGATACGCTGTTCTTTATTTTTGGCGTGATGGCTTACACCATTCCCGTCATTATTGTCGGCGGTTGTTGGTTTGCCTGGCGTCATCAGTCCAGCGACGAATACATTGATTATTTTGCCGTTTCGCTACGCATCATTGGCGTTTTGGCGCTCATCCTTACCTCCTGTGGTCTGGCGGCAATCAACGCTGACGATATCTGGTATTTTGCCTCCGGTGGCGTCATTGGCAGCTTACTAAGCACTACGCTACAACCACTGCTACACAGTAGCGGGGGAACTATTGCGCTGCTCTGCGTTTGGGCAGCGGGCCTGACGTTGTTCACCGGTTGGTCATGGGTGACCATTGCTGAAAAACTCGGCGGCTGGATTTTAAACATTCTCACCTTCGCCAGTAATCGTACCCGTCGCGATGATACCTGGGTCGATGAAGATGAGTATGAAGACGACGAAGAGTATGAAGATGAAAATCACGGCAAACAGCATGAATCACGCCGTGCCCGTATTCTTCGCGGCGCGCTAGCGCGTCGTAAACGGTTGGCGGAAAAATTCATTAATCCGATGGGGCGGCAAACAGACGCTGCGTTGTTCTCCGGTAAGCGGATGGATGATGACGAAGAGATTACCTACACTGCACGCGGTGTGGCTGCCGACCCGGACGACGTCCTATTTTCGGGCAATCGTGCAACGCAGCCAGAATATGACGAATACGATCCATTATTAAACGGTGCGCCAATTACCGAACCTGTCGCTGTAGCAGCTGCTGCTACCACGGCGACACAAAGCTGGGCTGCGCCGGTTGAACCTGTGACTCAGACGCCGCCTGTTGCCTCTGTTGATGTTCCACCTGCGCAACCTACAGTAGCCTGGCAGCCTGTACCGGGTCCACAAACGGGAGAGCCGGTTATTGCTCCTGCACCGGAAGGTTACCCACAGCAGTCACAATATGCGCAGCCTGCAGTGCAATATAATGAGCCGCTGCAACAACCAGTACAGCCGCAGCAGCCGTATTATGCACCTGCAGCTGAACAACCTGCGCAACAACCTTACTACGCTCCTGCGGCGGAACAACCTGTTCAGCAACCGTATTACGCAACTGCGCCGGAACAGCCTGCACAACAGCCGTATTACGCCCCTGCGCCAGAACAACCGGTGGCAGGTAACGCCTGGCAAGCCGAAGAGCAGCAATCCACTTTTGCTCCACAGTCTACATACCAGACTGAGCAAACTTATCAGCAGCCAGCCGCTCAGGAGCCGTTGTACCAACAGCCGCAACCCGTTGAACAGCAGCCTGTTGTGGAGCCTGAACCCGTTGTAGAAGAGACAAAACCCGCGCGTCCGCCGCTTTACTACTTTGAAGAAGTTGAAGAGAAGCGAGCCCGTGAACGTGAACAACTTGCGGCCTGGTATCAACCGATTCCAGAACCGGTTAAAGAACCAGAACCGATCAAATCTTCGTTGAAAGCGCCTTCTGTTGCAGCAGTACCTCCAGTAGAAGCCGCTGCCGCTGTTTCCCCGCTGGCATCTGGCGTGAAAAAAGCGACACTGGCGACGGGGGCTGCCGCAACCGTTGCCGCGCCAGTCTTCAGTCTGGCAAATAGCGGTGGACCGCGTCCTCAGGTCAAAGAGGGGATTGGTCCGCAGTTGCCACGACCGAAACGTATCCGCGTGCCAACTCGTCGTGAACTGGCGTCTTACGGTATTAAGCTGCCCTCACAGCGTGCGGCGGAAGAAAAAGCCCGTGAAGCCCAGCGCAATCAGTACGATTCTGGCGATCAGTACAACGATGATGAAATCGATGCGATGCAGCAGGATGAACTGGCACGTCAGTTCGCCCAGACACAGCAGCAACGCTATGGCGAACAGTATCAACATGATGTGCCCGTAAACGCAGAAGATGCAGATGCTGCGGCAGAGGCTGAACTGGCTCGTCAGTTTGCGCAAACTCAACAACAACGTTATTCCGGCGAACAACCGGCTGGGGCGAATCCGTTCTCGCTGGATGATTTTGAATTTTCGCCAATGAAAGCGTTGCTGGATGATGGTCCACACGAACCGTTGTTTACGCCAATTGTTGAACCTGTACAGCAGCCGCAACAACCGGTTGCACCGCAGCAGCAATATCAGCAGCCGCAACAACCAGTTCCGCCGCAGCCGCAGTATCAGCAGCCACAACAGCAGGTTGCGCCGCAGCCACAATATCAGCAGCCGCAACAACCGGTTGCGCCACAGCAGCAATATCAGCAGCCGCAACAACCGGTTGCGCCGCAGCAGCAGTATCAGCAGCCACAACAGCCAGTTGCGCCACAACCGCAGGATACCCTGCTTCATCCGCTGTTGATGCGTAATGGCGACAGCCGTCCGTTGCATAAACCGACGACGCCGCTGCCTTCTCTGGATTTGCTGACACCGCCGCCGAGCGAAGTGGAGCCGGTAGATACCTTTGCGCTTGAACAAATGGCTCGCCTGGTGGAAGCGCGTCTGGCTGATTTCCGTATTAAAGCCGATGTCGTCAATTACTCTCCGGGGCCGGTTATCACTCGCTTTGAACTTAACCTGGCACCGGGCGTAAAAGCGGCGCGCATTTCTAACTTGTCACGGGACCTTGCCCGTTCACTTTCGACGGTGGCGGTGCGTGTCGTTGAAGTTATTCCTGGCAAACCCTATGTAGGTCTGGAGTTACCAAATAAAAAACGACAAACCGTTTATCTGCGCGAAGTTTTGGATAACGCCAAATTCCGCGATAATCCGTCGCCATTAACCGTGGTGCTGGGTAAAGATATCGCCGGTGAGCCGGTGGTTGCCGATCTGGCGAAAATGCCGCACTTGTTGGTTGCGGGGACTACCGGTTCCGGTAAATCTGTCGGTGTGAACGCGATGATCCTGAGCATGCTTTATAAAGCACAGCCAGAAGATGTGCGTTTCATCATGATCGACCCGAAAATGCTGGAGCTTTCGGTTTATGAAGGCATTCCGCATCTGTTAACGGAAGTCGTTACTGATATGAAAGATGCCGCCAACGCGCTGCGCTGGTGTGTTAACGAGATGGAGCGTCGGTATAAACTGATGTCTGCGCTGGGTGTGCGTAATCTGGCGGGTTATAACGAAAAAATTGCTGAAGCCGATCGCATGATGCGTCCGATTCCAGACCCGTACTGGAAGCCGGGTGACAGTATGGATGCCCAGCATCCGGTGCTGAAAAAAGAACCATACATTGTGGTGTTGGTTGACGAATTTGCCGACCTGATGATGACGGTAGGTAAAAAAGTGGAAGAGCTGATAGCACGTCTGGCGCAAAAAGCCCGTGCCGCGGGTATCCACCTCGTACTGGCAACTCAGCGTCCATCGGTTGATGTTATTACTGGTCTGATTAAAGCGAATATTCCGACCCGTATCGCCTTTACCGTATCCAGTAAGATTGACTCACGTACCATTCTTGATCAGGCTGGCGCGGAATCACTGCTGGGTATGGGGGATATGCTCTACTCTGGGCCGAACTCCACGTTGCCGGTACGTGTCCATGGTGCTTTTGTTCGCGATCAGGAAGTTCATGCCGTGGTGCAGGACTGGAAAGCGCGTGGTCGCCCACAGTATGTTGATGGCATCACCTCCGACAGCGAAAGCGAAGGTGGTGCGGGTGGTTTCGATGGCGCTGAAGAACTGGATCCGTTGTTCGATCAGGCGGTGCAGTTTGTCACTGAAAAACGCAAAGCGTCAATTTCTGGCGTACAGCGTCAGTTCCGCATTGGTTATAACCGTGCAGCGCGTATTATCGAACAGATGGAAGCGCAGGGGATTGTCAGCGAACAGGGGCACAACGGTAATCGTGAAGTGCTGGCCCCACCGCCGTTTGACTAATTAATGCATTGCCGGATAAGGCGCGGTAGCGTCGCATCCGGCACTCTATCAACTGAAAATTCAGTATTTTCTTCTTTCCTCAAGCTGATTATTAGCCTGGAATAGAGAGTAGAGGGAACTCCCGATCGGGAGTGACGTAATTTGAGGAATAATGATGAAAAAAATTGCCATCACCTGTGCATTACTCTCAAGCTTAGTAGCAAGCAGCGTTTGGGCTGATGCCGCAAGCGATCTGAAAAGCCGCCTGGATAAAGTCAGCAGCTTCCACGCCAGCTTCACACAAAAAGTGACTGACGGTAGCGGCGCGGCGGTGCAGGAAGGTCAGGGCGATCTGTGGGTGAAACGTCCAAACTTATTCAACTGGCATATGACACAACCTGATGAAAGCATTCTGGTTTCTGACGGTAAAACACTGTGGTTCTATAACCCGTTCGTTGAGCAAGCTACGGCAACCTGGCTGAAAGATGCCACCGGTAATACGCCGTTTATGCTGATTGCCCGCAACCAGTCCAGCGACTGGCAGCAGTACAATATCAAACAGAATGGCGATGACTTTGTCCTGACGCCGAAAGCCAGCAATGGCAATCTGAAGCAGTTCACCATTAACGTGGGACGTGATGGCACAATCCATCAGTTTAGCGCGGTGGAGCAGGACGATCAGCGCAGCAGTTATCAACTGAAATCCCAGCAAAATGGGGCTGTGGATGCAGCGAAATTTACCTTCACCCCGCCGCAAGGCGTCACGGTAGATGATCAACGTAAGTAGAGGCACCTGAGTGAGCAATCTGTCGCTCGATTTTTCGGATAATACTTTTCAACCTCTGGCCGCGCGTATGCGGCCAGAAAATTTAGCACAGTATATCGGCCAGCAACATTTGCTGGCTGCGGGGAAGCCGTTGCCGCGCGCTATCGAAGCCGGGCATTTACATTCTATGATCCTCTGGGGGCCGCCGGGTACCGGCAAAACAACCCTCGCTGAAGTGATTGCCCGCTATGCGAACGCTGATGTGGAACGTATTTCTGCCGTCACCTCTGGCGTGAAAGAGATTCGCGAGGCGATCGAGCGCGCCCGGCAAAACCGCAATGCAGGTCGCCGCACTATTCTTTTTGTTGACGAAGTTCACCGTTTCAACAAAAGCCAGCAGGATGCATTTCTGCCACATATTGAAGACGGCACCATCACTTTTATTGGCGCAACCACTGAAAACCCGTCGTTTGAGCTTAATTCGGCACTGCTTTCCCGTGCCCGTGTCTATCTGTTGAAATCCCTGAGTACAGAGGATATTGAGCAAGTACTAACTCAGGCGATGGAAGACAAAACCCGTGGCTATGGTGGTCAGGATATTGTTCTGCCAGATGAAACACGACGCGCCATTGCTGAACTGGTGAATGGCGACGCGCGCCGGGCGTTAAATACGCTGGAAATGATGGCGGATATGGCCGAAGTCGATGATAGCGGTAAGCGGGTCCTGAAGCCTGAATTACTGACCGAAATCGCCGGTGAACGTAGCGCCCGCTTTGATAACAAAGGCGATCGCTTTTACGATCTGATTTCCGCACTGCATAAGTCGGTACGTGGTAGCGCACCCGATGCGGCGCTGTACTGGTATGCGCGAATTATTACCGCTGGTGGCGATCCGTTATATGTCGCGCGTCGCTGTCTGGCGATTGCGTCTGAAGACGTCGGTAATGCCGATCCACGGGCGATGCAGGTGGCAATTGCGGCCTGGGATTGCTTTACTCGCGTTGGCCCGGCGGAAGGTGAACGCGCCATTGCTCAGGCGATTGTTTACCTGGCCTGCGCGCCAAAAAGCAACGCTGTCTACACTGCGTTTAAAGCCGCGCTGGCGGATGCTCGCGAACGTCCGGATTATGACGTGCCGGTTCATTTGCGTAATGCGCCGACGAAATTAATGAAGGAAATGGGCTACGGGCAGGAATATCGTTACGCTCATGATGAAGCAAACGCTTATGCTGCCGGTGAGGTTTACTTCCCGCCGGAAATAGCACAAACACGCTATTATTTCCCGACAAACAGGGGCCTTGAAGGCAAGATTGGCGAAAAGCTCGCCTGGCTGGCTGAACAGGATCAAAATAGCCCCATAAAACGCTACCGTTAATGTTATCGTTGCGGTAATGTTGTTACTGTATCCCTGTGGTCGCAGGCTGTGGCCACATCTCCCATTTAATTCGATAAGCACAGGATAAGCATGCTCGATCCCAATCTGCTGCGTAATGAGCCAGACGCAGTCGCTGAAAAACTGGCACGCCGGGGCTTTAAGCTGGATGTAGATAAGCTGGGCGCTCTTGAAGAGCGTCGTAAAGTATTGCAGGTCAAAACGGAAAACCTGCAAGCGGAGCGTAACTCCCGATCGAAATCCATTGGCCAGGCGAAAGCGCGCGGGGAAGATATCGAGCCTTTACGTCTGGAAGTGAACAAACTGGGCGAAGAGCTGGATGCAGCAAAAGCCGAGCTGGATGCTTTACAGGCTGAAATTCGCGATATCGCGCTGACCATCCCTAACCTGCCTGCAGATGAAGTGCCGGTAGGTAAAGACGAAAATGACAACGTTGAAGTCAGCCGCTGGGGTACCCCGCGTGAGTTTGACTTTGAAGTTCGTGACCACGTGACGCTGGGTGAAATGCACTCTGGCCTCGACTTTGCAGCTGCAGTTAAGCTGACTGGTTCCCGCTTTGTGGTAATGAAAGGGCAGATTGCTCGCATGCACCGCGCACTGTCGCAGTTTATGCTGGATCTGCATACCGAACAGCATGGCTACAGTGAGAACTATGTTCCGTACCTGGTTAACCAGGACACGCTGTACGGTACGGGTCAGCTGCCGAAATTTGCTGGCGATCTGTTCCATACTCGTCCGCTGGAAGAAGAAGCAGACACCAGTAACTATGCGCTGATCCCAACGGCAGAAGTTCCGCTGACTAACCTGGTGCGCGGTGAAATCATCGATGAAGATGATCTGCCAATTAAGATGACCGCCCACACCCCATGCTTCCGTTCTGAAGCCGGTTCATATGGTCGTGACACCCGTGGTCTGATCCGTATGCACCAGTTCGACAAAGTTGAAATGGTGCAGATCGTGCGCC
>ERZ773204.2060-NODE-2060-length-14516-cov-3.770071_pt1 | contig 14516 bp, 13 predicted proteins | sample MGYA00581007_ERZ773204 | MGnify/ENA primary metagenome ERZ773204 (study PRJEB29015, sample SAMEA2737757) | human gut metagenome | biome: human gut; feature: human-associated habitat; material: faeces | place: China | collected 2012 ... | reverse complement strand
ATCTGTTGGGGCTGCCTGCGGACCGTTGCTGCTGCGTTGAGGATTCGGTGCCTGGTATCACTGCCGGCAAACGCGCGGGGTTAACGGTGATTGCCAAGCGCGAGGAGCGGTTTGGCTTTAGCCAGGATGCCGCGGACAAGATCATCGACCAGCTGCCGGAACTGCTTGAGCTTTCTTAGGGGGTCTGTTGGAGGCTCTTTAGGGGTTCGTGGACAAAAAATGCCAAATATGAGTACTGTCACTAATTTAGTAACAGGGAAATTATGCTTTTAAGGCCCTGGTTGAGCGCCTGGGGGCGATTATAACCTGTTAAATATGGCTTTAGCCATGCTAAAACGCCTTGATAATGAACAGCTGTACATTATCAAGGCGTTCTTTTGTCACAATATAATGCTACTAGCTTTGCAGCAGTACTCATATTTGGCGTTTTTTGCCCACCGGGGTCAGTTGAAGTCAAATATGGAGTGCGAATTTCCTAAAACGGTTGATTCGACGCTCTCCTCGGCGCAGTTTTTAAGTTCGGCGATGTGCAGGGAGGCGCTTTTTAGCGATGTGATGAGCTGTCGCGCGCTTGCATCTGCTTGCGGTTCGGCTGGAGCGTCGGTTTCGAGCAGCAGACGGTCGAGTGGGATCTGTCGGGCGTATTCACGACCGCGCTTGGTAGCGAGCATCCGCTCGTTCACGGAAAAATAGCAGCCTGCGTTTCGCGCACGGTCGAACTCGTTCGAGGTGCCGCTAAACCAGTGGAAGATGATGGCGGGGGAGTTGGGGCTTGGGGTGAGTAATCCATATGACTCAAGGGCGTCCAGTACGGTTCCTGCCGAACGAACAGCGTGAATTGATATCACGCGCCCGGCAAGAGGATAGTGCACGAGTGCATTACAGAGCTGGTCGAGCGCCTGTGTTTGTAGCGGCTCGCTTCCGGCACAGCGCGCGGAAAAGTCGAGTCCGACCTCGCCGATAAAGCGCTCTTGTGCGGCGACCTTGCAAAGCAGATTGATTTCGGCGGCACCGCATCGTCCGTCGGCGAGCCACCAGGGATGGAGGCCGATGCCGGCAAAGATGTTTGAACGGCTACGGGCGCGCTTGTTGGCGCTTGCGAAGTCGCGCGGATCGACGCCGCAGTCAAAGAGACCCATGCCCAGCGCCGTCGCCTCGTCGGCAACGGCGTCCGGGCGAGCCATTAAATCGAGATGGCAGTGCGCGTCAAATAACTGCGGTGTCATTGCGGCACATCTCGTTAATCTAGGCGCTGGCCGTCGGCGCGCACGCGCTCGCACCCGCGCCCACTGATCTGGCGTATAACCTCGCCGGCGATCATCTGGCCCATGATGGGCGGCATAAAGCTCGCGGTTCCCAGCTCGGTGCGCTCGTGGATGTTGGAAGGGTCGCGGGGCTGGGTTTTAACCGATTCCTCGCAGCTAAACAGCACGTGCAGGCTCTTGATGCCGCGCTTTTTGCACTCTTTGCGCATGATGCGGCTCATGGGGTCGCGCACGGTGTCAAAGATATCGGCAAAACGCAAGCATTCGGGATGCAGCTTGTTGGCCCCGCCCATAGAGCTAACCAAACGAATGTCGTGATCTTGAGCATATTTGGCAATGGTGAGCTTGGCCGAGATGGTGTCGATGGCGTCGACGACGTAGTCGAGCTTGCCGCCCGTCTGCTCCAAAACGCTCGCGAAGAAATCATCGATGTTGTCGCTCAGCAGGTATTCGGTACGTTTGATAACGGTGGCGGCAGGATTGATATCGTGGATCATGGCTTCCATAACATCGACCTTGCGCTTGCCGATGGTGCTGTGAAAGGCGATGGCCTGGCGATTGATATTGCTGGGCGCGATGATGTCCTTGTCCAGAATTACAAAATGACCAATGCCGCCGCGGGCGAGTGCCTCGCAGCAGTTGGAGCCCACACCTCCGCAGCCGAGTACCAGCACCGTGGCATCGGCGAGCTTGTCGAGTGCCTCGCGGCCCATGATGATCTCGAGCTTGGCATCGCGCGTCTCGTTGGGAGTTGCGGCTGTGGTTTCGGTCATAGACATCCTCCGATGGGGAAGCGAATCGTGTTTTAGCTATCGCCATTATAGGTATTATCGCGATTCCATTTGAGCCCTAGGGGCTTGTTGAAATGAGGCAGTGATTCGCATAAGATGAAGCAGATGGCACCCGTTGCAGCGGGTTGGCCAACTCCCAAACACGTTTGTAGCGTGAGAAGTGGCCGTCTTCGCATTACGCGGGGGCGGCTATTTCATTCGACCTCCAATGTGGATGCCGAGCTCCACAGCCGCGATTACAAGCAACAACAACGTCAGGACATCGTTAATACTCATAGTCCATCTCCTTCTTGGGAAGAGGGAGCTGGCCCATCTGCTTCTGGACCCATTGTATCTAAAAACGAACGAATGTTCTATACATAACATTGCTATTAGATAATTAGACAAACATCTAAATATCGAGTATAGTGTGCACGTCGCGAGAGATAGCGAGAGGAGGTTCTATGCCGGGAGAAGGTTTTAAGGCGCTGGCGGATCCAACGCGGCGGCGCATTTTAGAACTGCTGCGCGAGGGCAATTGCACGGCGGGGGAGCTTGCCGAGCATTTCGATATCAGTAAGCCGTCGCTAAGCCATCACTTGGCGACGCTCAAAAATGCCGGGTTGGTGACCGACGAGCGCCATGGCCAAAACATCGTATACAGCTTAAACACCACCGTCATGCAGGATTTAATTGGCTGGTTTATGGGCTTTACAAACACTGAAGGTGATAAGGATGAATAACGAAAACAAGGGCATTCACCCCACGGGGGTATCGTCGCGCGTGTGGATTGCGCTGGTCGCTCTGTGCGTCGCCAATGTCGTAGCGCACCTCATGGTGATGCCGAGCTTGCCTGCGCAGATTCCCACGCACTGGGGCGCGAACGGCGCCGTCGACGGTTGGGGTCCTAGCTGGATGGCCTCCGCGCTCGGCGCGCTGCCTCTGGCGCTTCTCGCAATGTTCTGCGTGGTGCCGCGCATCGACCCCAAAGGCGAGGCATATCGAACCTCGGGCAAGTTCTATCAGGGCTTCGTAATCGCCTTCACCTTGTTCATGTGCGCCATAAGCTGGCTGGGAGAGCTTACGGTCTGGGGCGTGGTGCCGGCGGTCGGTTCGGTTAACGTGCTGATTTCCGGTGTTGTCGGTTTGCTGTTCATCGGCGTAGGCAACTACTTGCCGCGTGTGAAGCAGAACTATACGCTCGGTATCAAGACACCTTGGGCGCTTGCCGATCCCGAGAACTGGCGCCGTACGCAGCGTTTTGGCGGCGCCTGCTTTATGGTGCTGGGTATTGGCCTGATTGTGATGGGCGTGGCAGGCAGCGTGCTTTCGAGTGAAGTCGTCGCCGCGGTGATTGCGGTTCTGGCGTTTGGTTCGGTTGGAGCCGTCTACGTCTACTCGTATCTGTTGTGGCGCAAATCGCAGCGAGCCGCTCGTTAAGGTTGCGGAAAACTAGCGTACGCAGTTCATAGTATGTTCCGGGGGACTTTTCCCAGGTAGTATTAGGGGGTGTGGGCAACCATGCCCCTTTTTCGTTACGTTTCAGAGCTGGTTTCCTCATTTCGTTTCTACTAAAGCGAATCAAGAATAGGGAAACAGCAGGTAGAAAGGATAGAACAGGCAAATGGCAGAGTTTATCTACCAGATGTATCAGGCTCGCAAGGCCCATGGCGACAAGGTAATCCTTGACGACGTGACCCTGAGCTTCTACCCCGGTGCCAAGATCGGCGTCGTGGGTCCCAACGGCATGGGCAAGTCGACCCTGCTCAAGATCATGGCCGGCATCGAGGAGGTTTCCAACGGCGATGCCAGGCTCACCCCCGGCTACACCGTGGGTATCCTGCAACAGGAGCCGCCGCTCGACGACGACAAGACCGTCATCGAGAACGTGCGCATGGCGTTTGGCGACATGATTGCCAAGGTCGATCGCTTCAACAAGATCGGCGAGGAGATGTGCGACCCGGACTGCGACATGGACGCCCTCATGGCCGAGATGGGCAAGCTCCAGGACGAGATCGACGCCGCTGATGGCTGGGATATCGATTCCAAGCTCGGCCAGGCCATGGACGCCCTGCAGCTGCCCGATTCCGACATGCCGGTCAACGTGCTCTCCGGCGGCGAGCGCCGCCGCGTGGCCCTGTGCAAGCTGCTGCTCGAGGCTCCCGACCTGCTGCTGCTCGACGAGCCCACGAACCACCTGGACGCCGAGTCGATCCTGTGGCTCGAGCACTTCCTGCACAACTACCAGGGCGCGGTGCTTGCCGTCACACACGATCGCTACTTCCTGGATAACGTTGCCGAGTGGATTTGCGAGGTCGACCGCGGCCACCTTTATCCCTACAAGGGCAACTACTCCACGTATCTGGAGACCAAGGCCGCCCGTATCGAGGCGCAGGGCAACCGTGACGCCAAGCTCGCCAAGCGCATGGAGGCCGAGCTCGAGTGGGTACGCAGCTCGCCCAAGGCTCGCCAGGCAAAGAACAAGGCCCGTCTGGCTCGCTACGAGGAGATGGAGGCCGAGGCCCGCGCAAGCCAGAAGCTCGACTGGACCGACATCCGCATCCCTGTGGGCCCGCGTTTGGGCAACAAGGTGCTCGAGGCCCATCACCTGCACAAAGAGTTCGATGGCCGCGTGCTCATCGACGACCTTTCGTTCACCTTGCCGCGCAACGGCATCGTGGGCGTCATCGGTCCCAACGGCGTGGGCAAGACTACGCTCTTCAAGACGATTGTGGGTCTGGAGCCGCTGACTTCGGGCGAGCTCGAGGTGGGCGAGACCGTCAAGATCTCCTATGTCGATCAGAACCGTTCCGGCATCGATCCCGACAAGAACCTGTGGGAGGTCGTCTCGGATGGCCTGGACCACATGATGGTCGGCGAGACCGAGGTTCCGAGCCGTGCTTATGTGGCGAGCTTTGGCTTTAAGGGCCAGGACCAGCAGAAGCGCGCTGGCGTACTTTCCGGTGGCGAGCGCAACCGTCTGAACCTGGCGCTCACGCTCAAGCAGGGCGGCAACCTGCTGCTCCTCGACGAGCCCACGAACGACCTCGACGTCGAGACGCTGTCCTCGCTCGAAGCGGCGCTGCTCGAGTTCCCGGGCTGCTCGGTGGTCATTAGCCACGACCGCATGTTCCTGGACCGCGTCGCCACGCACATTCTGGCGTGGGAGGGCACCGACGAGAATCCGGGCAACTGGTATTGGTTCGAGGGCAACTTCGAGGCCTACCAGGCCAACCGCATCGAGCGCCTGGGCGAGGACGCAGCCCAGCCGCATCGTATTCACCGCAAGCTCACGCGCGACTAGTCGAGCTCAGGTGGCCTAACGAGAATGGGACGATAACCTTGAGGGTTATCGTCCCTTTTTGTTACTTGGTAGAAGGCTCGACTTTATCGATGGTCCAGGCGGCTCCGAGACCGCCGGTGGTGTTGCGGCGGATACGCACGGTGACTTCGCGGCGCTCGCCGGCCTGCGTGTAGCGCAGGGGGAAGCTTGCGCGGTTTCGCGCGGCCTCAATGGTGCCGCGTTCGCGGGCGATCCAGTAGTACTCGCCGACGATGCCGAGCGTGTCGGCGCCGTAGGGGAGATAGGTCGACAGCTGGTGCAGAAGCGGGCCGGGGCAGAAGACTTCGGTTGCGAAATCGACGGGGAAGTCCTCGGGGATGGCGGGCGCTGCAGGTGCGGGGGCCGGTACTGCAGCGGGGACCGGAGCCGGTGCCGGTGCGGGAATTTGGTCGCAAGCAGCGGCGGGCACGGATTCGATGACGGGTGCGGGCTCCGGCGTTACTTCCGGCTTGACCTCGGAATCTGCGGGCTTCACGGTGACGGGCGCGTCTGCAACTGCGGCTTCAACCTCAACCTGCGTCGCGTTCTCATTCTCGACGCTCGACTTTGCTTCGATGGGCGTGGATGCCATGGTGGTGATGCCGGCGTTGGCGTTCTCGGGGTCATAGACGACCGTAAGCGAGATGGCAGGCTGCGGCGTCTCGGGTCCCGGCGTCGACTCGGTAGCGTCTTGATCGGCGGACTCGTCGGGTTGATCGTCCTCGGCTTCGTCGCCAAAGACATCGCTGTTTTGGAACGCAGGCGTCTCGGGTTGGTTGGCGGCTTCTTCGGTTGTCGACTTGGGAGCCTCGTTGAGCTCCGCAGTGGCTTCCTGCTCTGATATGACTTTGGGATCGGTCGTGGCGGCGATTTCGGTTTCGGCTTCTGCTGTTACCTCAATGGCGACTTCGGTCTCTGTCTCGGGCTCGGGTTCCGGTACGGCTTCAACCATGGCTTCGGGCTCGCGACGCTTAACGTGCTTAGGGCGCACGGCCTTGAGGTCCTTCTCGCCGCGTTTTTTCTTTTTGTAGGACTGCTTGGCACCCTTGGCAGCCTTGGGCTTGTCCTCGCCCTTGGCAAGGGCGGCATCCCAGGTATCGTTGGCGATGACGGTGGCATACAGGCGACCGTCCTTAAAGACGGTCAGTCTAATGCAGTCGTCGAGCTCCTCGAGCAGCTCGCGCGTGGACTCGAAGCCCAGGTCATAAGCGGTCATGTCGCCGGCGGCGAGCGCCTCCTCGACCTGCGTCATAAACGTTTGCTTGCCGCACCCAATCGCGTCGCGCAGCAGACGATACAGATAGATGTGGTTGCCCAGCGATAGCGTGGGCGTAACTATTGTCTTGCTCATGGCAAATCTCCTCTTTACACACCAAAGCATCTTACCATCGCACGGTCCTTGCCATCTCGTCGCCCAAGGTAAACGGGCGCGACCGTTGCCGGTTCGCGCCCGTTATGCAGGTCGGTTATCTATGAGAGACAAACGTGCTTAGTTGCCCGATGCCGTGTCTTGGCTCGAGCTGTCTGATGCCGTGCCGGAAGCGGTTCCGCTCGAGCTGTTGGTGTTGCTATTGTCGGTAGATCCCGTGCCCGATACATTGCCGCTCGTCTGGTCGCCTGTGCTCGGTTGAGAGCCGTCAGTCGTTTGGCTTGAGTCAGTCGTGCTGGATTGCGTGCCACTGTTGGCCGTAGAGGAATCGGTGCCCTGCGATTGGTTTTGGGTGTTCGAGGACGAATTGGCAGAGGCAGAGCTGTCTTGCGTGTCGTCCGTCTGTGCCTGCTGATCCTGCGACTGGGTGTTGCCATTTGCATCGCTCTCGGTCGTGCGCGACGACAGGATTGGCTCGGGACGCTCGCCCAGACCCTCACCGGCAGTGGTGATAAGGATGGCGCCGGCGCAGGCGATGACCGCGACGATGGCGATGGCGATCGAGAAGATGATGACCTTCTTTTGCGTCTGGCTGCGCTCTGCCGCCGCCTTGGCGCGCAGGCTGTCGGGGGCGACACGCGCCGTGGTCGCGCGCCCTGCAATCTGGCGCATCTCCTGGGTAGTTGCGGCGCCGCCTAAGTGCTCCTCGGCATTAAACTCAACGGGTTCATAGGCGCCGGCGGGGTAGTCGACGTCGGCGTGCGTACCTTTGAGGGCTTTGGCGCTGGCAGAGATAAAGTGGCGGTAGACCTGCGAGGACACAACGGTGATGACCGAGCTCACGGCGGCGCCAATTACTGAACCGGCAATACCAATCTTGGAAGCAAGCGCGACGCTCGTGGCGGCGGCTGCGGCGCCGGCGATGATCTGGGGAATGGAAATGTCATCGAACAGGCCCTTTTTGGGCGCGATGGCCATGGTCTGTCCGATGGAATGGTTTTCGTGAACGCCGTTGTTGAGCGCGGCTGGTGTCATGACGCGCGTGCGCGGCGCGTCGGTGTACTTGGTTGTCATACGGGGCCCTCCCGGTGTAAATCTGCTTCGTTTCATGTAGCCATCAGGGTACCCACCAGATGTGAATCGTACGTGACATTTAACAGATATCATCAACTCATCAATTGCTCACCAAGTTGGTGGGATGCGGTTACACCCGGCGGTTGAACTACAATAGGGCTTGCTAATTGTTGTGAATGGCGTCTACGCACGGGAGCATTCTTATGAATCTTCACCTTTCTCAGTCTGATGGCTTTTTGCGTGTGGCGGCGGCGTCGCCGCGGATTCGCGTGGCCGATGTCGAGGGCAATACCGAGGTTGCGCTGGCGGCTGTTCGCGAGGCTACCGAGCGCGGCGTCCGCGCGCTGGTGCTGCCCGAGCTTAACCTGACCGGCTATACCGCGGCTGATCTGTTCCATAACCGTACATTGCTGCATGCCTGCGAGACCGCACTGGCACATATTCTCGATGAAACCCGCGAGCTGCCGATTGTCTTTACCATCGGTCTTCCCGTTGCAGTCGCCGAGAATATCTACAACTGCGCCGCCGTGTGCTGTGCGGGCGAGCTTTTGGGTCTTACGGCCAAGAAGTATCTGCCCAACTATGGCGAGTTCTACGAGCGCCGCTGGTTTGCTCCGGCGCCCGCAGATCCTGTGTGGGTCGAGTTTGCCGGTCAGGGTCCGGTTCCGCTGGGTTCGGGGCTTGTCTACCGCTGCTGTGATGAAGGTGCCGAGGACATGGTGCTGGGCGTTGAGGTCTGCGAGGACCTGTGGGTGCCGGCGCCCCCTTCGACCGAGATGGCGCTTGCCGGTGCGACGGTGATCCTCAACCCGTCGGCCTCGGACGAGATTATCGGTAAGGCAGACTATCGCCGCAGCCTCATCTCCAATCAGAGTGCGCGCCTGTACTGTGCCTATGCCTATGCAGATGCGAGCGAGGGCGAGTCCACGACCGACATGGTCTTTGCGGGCGAGAACCTTGTCTACGAAAACGGATCTAAGCTCGCCGCCACGAAGCTCCTCACCTGCGATATGGCCGTCGCCGACGTTGACCTTGACCGCCTGGTTGCCGAGCGCCGTCGCTCGACGACGTGGACGCGCGCGGACGATGCGCCGGAGGCCACGACCGTTGAATTTTCGTTTGAGGGCGTGCTGGCAGACGAACCTGTCCTGCACGATGCACTCGGCATCGACCGTGTCTTCCCCCGTGCGCCCTTTGTGCCGGCCGACCATGGCGACCTGGCCGAGCGTTGCGAGACCATCCTCGACCTGCAGACCGCCGGCCTCAAGACCCGCCTTGCCCATACGGGTACCAAGGCTGCAGTCATCGGTCTTTCGGGCGGCCTGGACTCCACGCTGGCACTGCTCGTGACAGTTCGCGCCTTCGATGCACTGGGGCTGCCGCGCACCGGTATCACGGCCGTGTCCATGCCCGGCTTTGGCACGACGCATCGTACCAAGTCGAACGCCGAGTCGCTCGCTCGCGACCTGGGTGTGAGCTTCCGCGAGGTTTCGATCCACGCGGCTGTGGAACAGCACTTCAAGGACATAGAGCACGATCCGACCGTGCAGGACGTGACCTACGAGAACAGCCAGGCCCGCGAGCGTACGCAGATTCTGATGGATCTGGCCAACCAGGCTGGCGGTTTTGTCATCGGCACGGGCGACTTGTCGGAGCTGGCACTCGGTTGGGCTACCTATAACGGCGACCACATGTCCATGTACGGCGTGAACGCGTCTGTTCCGAAGACGCTTGTTCGTCATCTTGTCCGCTACTACGCGGATACCTGCGGCGACAAGGCCCTGGCAGATGTACTCAACGATGTTCTCGATACCCCGGTGAGCCCGGAGCTTCTGCCGCCGGAGGACGGAAAGATCTCCCAGAAGACGGAGGACCTGGTCGGACCTTACGAGCTTCACGATTTCTTCCTCTATTATATTCTCCGTTACGGTTATCATCCGGCGAAGATCTACCGCCTGGCGAAGATCGCTTTCGCGGGAGTTTACGAGGACAAGGTGATCTACAAGTGGTTAAATACCTTCTACCGCCGGTTCTTCGCACAGCAGTTCAAGCGTTCCTGCCTGCCGGACGGCCCGAAGGTCGGATCTGTTGCGGTTTCTCCGAGAGGTGATCTCAGAATGCCGAGCGACGCAGCGAGACGGATCTGGATGGATGAAGTGGAGAAACTTGACCCGGAGGAAGGGAGATGATCACAAGCACAAAAAATGACCAGGTAAAAGCAGTCATTGAATTAAAGAAAAAAGCGAGAGCGAGAAATGAGCAGGGACTTTTCGTCGTCGAGGGAGTGCGGATGGCCGCTGAGCTCCCGAAGGATCAGGTTAAAAGTATCTATGTTTCTGAAACTTTCGCGAAAAATCCGGAGAATGCCGCAATTCTTGCGGAGTACCCGGGATACGAACTTGTCAGCGACTCTGTGTTTGCGGTGATGTCCGACACGCAGACGCCCCAGGGTGTGCTGGCACTTGTCAGACAGTTTTCCTACGGAATGGACGAGCTCTTAAAGAGTGACCGTCCAGCTCATCTGATGGTGCTGGAAAATCTTCAGGATCCAGGAAACCTGGGAACGATCCTGAGAGCCGGAGAGGGCGCGGGGATCACGGGACTCATTATGAGCCGTGATACTGTGGATATCTACAACCCGAAGGTGATCCGTTCCACCATGGGATCCGTATTCCGTGTCCCGTTCTTCTACACGGACGATCTGGAGCAGACCGTTCTGGATCTGAAAGCGCGGGGGATCCGGGTATTTGCGGCCCATCTCGCAGGAAAGAATAATTACGAGCAGGAAGACTATACTGGTAATACGGCGTTCCTGATCGGAAATGAGGGAAACGGGCTGACGGAAAAGCTTTCCAACATGGCAGACACCTGGGTGAAAATCCCCATGGCGGGAAAGGTGGAGTCGTTAAATGCAGCCATCGCTGCATCGATCCTGATGTTTGAGACGGCAAGACAGCGGCGCACATAAAGGAGTGATTTTATGGATATGATCGGATGGCTGGTGGCCTTTGTAATTCTGATCGGAATCGAGGCGGCGACCATGGCGCTTACGACGATCTGGTTTGCGGGCGGGGCTGTGTTCGCGTTTTTTGCTGCGGTACTGGAATTTTCCGTGCAGTCGCAGCTTGTGGTGTTCCTGATCGTATCGTTTGTCCTTCTTCTCTTTACAAGACCGCTCGCTATCCGGTTCGTCAACCGGGAGACCGTGAAGACGAATGTGGACGGGCTGATCGGAAGAAAGGCAAAAGTGATCAAAAAAATCGACAACAATGAGCCGTCCGGAGCCGCTGTCATCGACGGCCAGGAGTGGACGGCGAGATCCGCGGATGAAGCGGTGACGATCCCGGTGGGGACCCATGTGGTCATAAAGGAAGTCCGGGGCGTGAAGCTCATTGTGGAGATGATTCCAGAAACAGAGAATAGGAACTGATAAAAAGTTTCCGGCCTGCTCATAGTAATATGAATGGGCTGAAGAAAAAAATGGGGGATAAAGATAATCCCCCATAAAAACATAAAGGAGGACATAAATATGCCAACAATTTTAGTATTAGTACTGATCTTTATCATTCTGCTGATCCTCGTTTCCTGCATCCGAATCGTGCCCCAGGCACAGGCGATGGTAGTGGAGAGACTCGGCGCGTACCTTGAGACATGGAATGTGGGAATCCACTTCAAAGTTCCGTTTATTGACCGCGTTGCAAAGCGGGTCCTCTTAAAAGAGCAGGTCGTTGACTTCGCTCCGCAGCCGGTGATCACAAAGGATAACGTCACCATGAAGATCGATACGGTCGTGTTCTTCCAGATCACAGACCCGAAGCTCTACGCATACGGTGTTGAGAACCCGATCATGGCCATCGAGAATCTGACAGCCACCACGCTTCGAAACATCATCGGTGACCTGGAGCTCGACCAGACCTTAACTTCCCGTGAGACCATCAACACAAAGATGCGTTCCGCCCTGGATGTTGCCACGGACCCGTGGGGCATCAAGGTAAACCGTGTGGAGTTAAAGAATATCATTCCGCCGGCAGCGATCCAGGATGCCATGGAGAAACAGATGAAGGCAGAGCGTGAGCGCCGTGAGGCGATCCTTCGTGCGGAAGGTGAGAAGAAGTCCACGATCCTCGTGGCAGAGGGTAAGAAACAGTCCGCGATCCTCGACGCGGAGGCAGATAAGCAGGCAGCGATCCTTCACGCGGAGGCGGAGAAGGAGAAACGGATCCGCGAGGCAGAAGGCCAGGCGGAGGCGATCATCAAGATCCAGCAGGCGAACGCCGATGGTATCCGCATGATCAAGGAAGCCGGAGCAGACCAGACAGTTTTGCAGTTAAAGAGTCTTGAGGCGTTCGCGAAGGCGGCAGACGGCAAGGCAACAAAGATCATCATCCCGTCTGAGATCCAATCCCTCGCAGGTCTTGTGACAAGTGTAACGGAGATCGCAAAAAAGAGTGAAACTGAGAATTGATCTTGAAAAGGAATATGGAATCGTTTTAGAGGGCGGCGGTGCCAGGGGCGCATACCAGATTGGTGTCTGGAAAGCGCTCCGGGAAGCCGGCATGAAGATAAAGGGTGTCGCGGGAACGTCCGTTGGGGCGTTAAACGGCGCCCTGATCTGCATGGATGATCTCGGGAAGGCGGAGGAGATCTGGGGAAACATGACCTACTCCACCGTGTTCAATGTGGACGATTCCATGATCGGAAAATTAAAGAAATTTGGCGTGCGATCCATGAAAGTGACCGACGCGGCGGCAGAATTCAAACGGGTGGTTTCAGACAGGGGACTCGATATCAGTCCTCTGAAAAAGCTTCTGGAAGATACTGTGGATGAGGAGCGGATCAGACGCTCACCACGGGATTTCTGCGCCGCGTCCTTTTCAGTCACGGACCGGAAAGAGGAGGACTTCGATGTAAAGGCAGCACCGCCGGGGACCATAAAGGATATAATGATGGCCAGCGCCTATTTCCCAGGATTTAAGCAGGAAAAGCTGGGTGGAAAGACGTATCTTGACGGCGGCAGCGTCAACAATGTGCCGGTGGATCTCCTGACGGACCGGGGATATAAGGATATCATCGTGATCCGCCTCTATGGGATCGGCGTGGACCGGCGAAGGTTCATGGATATCCCGGAGGACGTGACGGTCCACGAGATCGCGCCAAGAAGAAATCTCGGCGGGATTCTGGAATTTGACAGTGCGAGAACGAGGAAAAACATGAAGCTCGGCTATTTTGACGGGCTGAGATTCCTCTACGGACTCTGCGGAAGGAAATATTATCTTGACATGCCATATTCCGAGGCGTATTATTTTGGCAGGATCATGTCGGAACTTGACATGTTTAAGGAGTGGCTGAGACCTTATGTAAAGGAACATGAGTTTGCAAAGCTCACAGGCTATCGTGTATACACGGAGAAGATATTTCCGTTTCTTGCCAGGAAGCTTCGGCTGCAGCCGGAATGGGATTACAGGGATCTCTACGGGGCAGTCCTGGAAGTGCTCGCGAAAAAGATGCAGATGGAAGTCTACGAGGTTTACACGCCGGACGATATCGTGGGGAAGATCCATGAACTTTTTTCAGACAGGCTGACGATAGGATAGGGAAGCGTGGCAGCACATCGGAAGTCTTGGAAAAGTACCAGGCAGCACGGCTGATCCTGGGAAAACGACAGATCCGGCAGAAAATATGAGGAGAACGCTGAAATATGGCGGAAAACAATAAGAGAAGAAAAGTCAGGAGCGAGTCCATGGCTCTTGATGCCATGCACATCATCATCGGCATCGCTGTGGTGGTGATGGCAGTTATCTCGTTCCTTGACACGGAGAGGTATATGTTCCTCTTTCCGGCGATATTTTTCCTGGCGGCAGTTTTAAATCTGGTCACAGGAAAATACTGGCTGTCCCGGGCAAAACGGGAGAGGCGGAGAAGAACGGCGGCGGTGTTCCAGATGGTGTTCGGAACGACTCTGCTGATCTTTACATTTTTAAGCGCAATGAGTATCTGGTGGAGGTAATGAGATGAAGGGAGAGATCCTGAAATTATTGAAGGAGACAGATGGCTATATTTCCGGTCAGGAGCTTTGCGAGAAGTTCGGTGTCTCGAGAACGGCGGTCTGGAAGGTCATCAACCAGTTAAAGGAGGAGGGCTACGAGATCGAGGCCGTCCGGAATAAAGGATATATTTTAAAGGGATCGGCGGATGTGCTCTCAAAGGAAGAGCTGGAAAGCACGATCCACACGAAATGGGCAGGAACGCAGGTGGCGTTCTTCGAGGAGACCGACTCCACGAACAATGAGATCCGCCGTCTCGCGGAACAGGGCGCGCCCCACGGAACCCTGGCTGTCGCGGAACGCCAGCTCGGCGGAAAGGGCAGAAGAGGTCGTGTCTGGACATCTCCGGCGGGCGTTGGGATCTGGATGAGCATGCTCTTAAGACCACAGATCGATCCCATGGCGGCCTCCATGCTGACGCTCGTCATGGCGCTGTCCACGAGAAGGGGAATCGAGAAGGCGACAGGATTGAAATCTGAGATCAAATGGCCGAACGACCTTGTTTTAAATAAGAAGAAAATCTGCGGAATCTTAACGGAGATGAGCACGGAGCTCATGGAAATCCAGTACGTGATCCCGGGAACCGGCATCAACGTAAATCAGATGGAATTTCCGGATGATACCACAGGCAACAGCAAGTTTTCTTTGTGTTACTCCATATTCTTCACGCTT
>ERZ773204.2051-NODE-2051-length-14550-cov-78.936461_pt1 | contig 14550 bp, 28 predicted proteins | sample MGYA00581007_ERZ773204 | MGnify/ENA primary metagenome ERZ773204 (study PRJEB29015, sample SAMEA2737757) | human gut metagenome | biome: human gut; feature: human-associated habitat; material: faeces | place: China | collected 2012 ... | reverse complement strand
TAAAGCAGTAAATCTGCCTTGTAGTATTCAACACGTTCGCCTTGTGCATTCTCGGCATAGCACTTAATGATACGGTTAACGCGTATCTCTATATCTTCTGCGTTCAGTAATGGGAATTTAATCTGCATAGCTTTGCCCTTCTTTCTCATTAGTAATCCTTTAAGTTTGATTAAGCACATATTTAGTTATATTATTTATGTGTAGCGGCTTACTCCTTTTTTACGTCTGTGCGTCTTGTGCAGGCGTTTTTTTATTCGTCAAAATCCGCTGTTAAAGCTAGATGTTTTTCAAAAAATAAGTCTTTCAAAATCTCGACTAATGTTTTAACATCCGCCTTTTCTTCTGAATAGCCAACTATGTTGCACAAATCAACATATTCAGTATTGAGCGAGCCGGATTTAACAACTTGCGTAACAAATTGATTTATGTTATCGCAATGATAGACTTGTGACGGCTTTACAGGCATCAAGTAACCGTCTTTATTCGGCATTAAAGGATTTAATATGACCCTCATTTCAAAATCACCAGCAGCGCAAGAACTGCGCTTATAAAGTAAAGTAAATTCAGTAAGCAATGTCGCTGATTGCTGACCGTGATAAAAAGTAAATTTAATATCTGACTAAACGTGTCGAATACCGCTGTTGCGGCAACGACACCAGTCCCTAACGCCATTAACACAAACCTCATTTGTAGCCCCCCTTTATTCTCATTATAAAGCGAATACAAGAAGGTGTCAAGTGAATTTTGAAAAAAAATAAAAAGAAAAAATCCCTAGAATGTATAGCTGCATTCTAGGGATAACCTACTAAGATTTTTTTAATAAATCATACAGAAAGGATACTTATTTTGAAAAAGAAAATATGCGCTTGTGATGTTCTTGTTATTCACGACGTTAGGAACTATCGGGGAGCGGCTTTTGATTCGTTCGAGAACAGGCATTGCCCCCCTAACGCATTTGTAATTACAGAATTATTATAAACGGCACGGCTAAAAAATCAAGCTAAAAATTTTTACAACTTTTATTTTTACTATATCTTGTGTTTTTATAGGCTAATACTCCGGTTTAAATACTATATATAGTTTATACACAGAGTTATCCACATTATCCACAACTAGACAAATTTATCAAATGAGGTTAAAATAAAAAAAGTAGCAACTCTTTTCAGAGCTGCTACCTCATACGCAAACGCAACAAAAAAACAATGTCAATAAAAAATGTTTGCCGACACTAATTATCAACTTATAACTTTTAGAAGTTATAGGTTCCTTTAGGTTCCCTTTTGTTACGCCTATATAGAAATTATATCTAAATTTTAAAGTAATGTCAATATAAAAAAGTAAATGCTGACACTAGATTTTAACTAAATATAGAAAAAATTCCTTACCTCTATAGGAATGACACAGAATAACCCCACCTGTGTATAAAAAATGGTTGGTGCTGCAACGAGCCAAGTTTATAAAGTCGTTGCCCCTAGTAGTTTTTTGATTGCAAAAACTATTAGCCGCTTTAGCTGTAGTGGGCTTTATGCGGGGAGGAAGTTGGCAGAGGTCAACCTACTCTGGTATGGTGTATATACCTTTAGACAGGCATAGTCTATAAAATATACGGCTGGCGGCAACGGGCGCAGAGTGCGCGGGGGTAAGTCATGGAGCGTGGGACGTTGGGGACGCTATGAAATGGCTAGCAATTCAACTATACAGCGACGGCGGGGACGCAATCGCAAAAACCTCTTTTCAGTAGACAGTAGTAATACTGTGTGCTGTTAGGGGTTTTTCTGCCTACCAGCTTCTAACAGGGACTATATTTTCTATTACCCTATTGACAAACAGAACAGAGGGGGGCTATAATATAAGTAAAGATAGGAGTTGATAATTTGTTTGAGTGGAAAACAATAATTAAAGTTGCTGCCGCCGCTGGATTAGTGAGTTTTGCGGTTAAATTAAGTACCGGACTTGCCGAAGTGTTGATAGAATATCCTATATGGCGCGGCTGGTTAGGTGGACTGTAGAATGGCTAACATGATAAAGCAGTATGAAAAAGTTAGGGCTTTCAAGTGTTCTAGCAAAGAGTTTCCTGAGCTGGGAATAGTTATAGCCTTTGCCTACAACTACAGTGAGGCTAGGAATCTAGCTAAAGGAGTATTCAAAGAGGTTAACCCGGCAGTAAGGTATTTAGGCATTAGGGCAAGTATCGTATTAAAAGACGTACCCAAAGAATTGAATAATAAGGTATGCTTTAACGAGAATCACGAAGGGTATGAATTAGTTTCAGAATTTTTGTAAAAAGAAAGGGGTAAAACACTATGCTACAACCTATGGATTATTCAACGAAAGAGGAATTTATTAACGACCAATACGAAAAGTTATCAGAAACAGGGAAAACAAAATTCAGGATGAAAGTTGCAAAAAAAAGCATTGATTTAGATAGAGCTTTATATCTATGGTCATTTTTCGGCTGGTTTGGTTTTCATCAACTTTATTTAAAAAATTATGGCGCGTTTTTCGTTCGCCTGTTTACAATGAGTTGCTTTTTAACTTTATGGTTTAAAGACCGTTTTACCATTAAAGATGACGTAAAAAAATATAATACAGAAGTCGAATTACAAGCGATTTTAGAATTGATTTAGGGGGATAATATGAACGCTCAAGAAGCAGCCCGGATATTAGCTAAAGAAAACGACAGTGTTGTCGTTGTGGGAATAAGAAGGGAAGCAACAGGCGATTTGATCAGCGACGAATGTTTTTTAAATTTAGACGAATTTCATGCAGCCGTAGTATGCGCGAATTTAGTAGGATACATTTTAAAAATTCAAAAGAGGAAAAACTCTATAGACCACATATTGAAAGGCGTCAAGCAGTTAGTTGATGTGGGTATTCCGTTAGATGAAAAAACAGAAAGGGGCTTATAGTTATGGCAAAGAAAAACGCCAGCTTAAAATTAAAAATTGCAGCTTGTAAAAAATGCAAAAGTCAGCCGAAATTAAAACTGGGACTATCCTTTTACTTTGAATGTAACTGCGGACAGTCTATATCAGGCGCATATGGTGACGGAATTCTTGAAACGACTAGAAAATGGAACGAAGCCCAACGCGAGGACAAAAATGTTTGAAAACCAAACCTTAAATAAAAATCGTGTGCTACCGTCTGCTATGATATTAGACAGATTGAGCATAGAATGTATTGCTAAAGCTGCAACGAAAGAAAAAATCATAGAAAGCTGCTGCATTTCTAGCACTAAATTAGTTGAACAGTTAGTAAAAAGCGAGCCGCAATACAGTAAGATTGTAGAAAAAATGGCAGATGTATATATATCATTATCGCAGCTATTGATAACTTTACCGATACGGGACGACGATTTAAACGCTGCCATAAAACGTAAAGTTTCGAGAAAGCTCAAACATAATCCGACATTAATTAAATTTTGAAAAAGCAGGGCAAAAGCCCTGCTTTTTTATAGGGAAAATCAAAATAAAGGAGTGAATACATTGCTGAATTTAACAGCCGTGAGGAAGCAATGCGGGCGGCTATGAACGACGAACACAACAAAGGATGTCTAGTAGTATATACAGGGATTGCAAAGCTGTACACGCCAGCTTTAAAATCAGAAACAGTATTGGATATTCTAAAAATTGAAGCTGACGAGATAGCAGGAATTGCTGCTGCTGATTGGCTAAAATTAGAAGATATATCAGAAGAAGCCTGTTCCGAACTAGAAAAAACATTAACAGCAGCCGTTATGAAGTGGCTTGAAAAACATAGCTTAAAGCCTGATTTTTATCCAGTGTGTCGTAAAACCCCTTGCTTTAGCTATGGGGATATAAGATACTTCCATCGAATTTACGCAAGTAATTGAAGATGGAACAAAATATCCTTGTATTAGATTTAAAAATGGCATATAATACATATATGAATATTACATATAAATCCAATAACAATGTAGTCTATTCTTGTAAATACCATGTTGTTTGGTGTCCTAAGTATAGACGCAAAATCTTAACAAATGGAATAGATACCAGATTAAAGGAACTTCTCCTTAAATATGCTGCAAATATTTCTGTAGACATCATGGAAATGGAAATCATGCCGGACCATGTACACATACTCATGGAAGTAGACCCTCAGTTTGGTATTCACAAAGCAGTTAAATCATTAAAAGGATACACTTCCAAAGTTTTGAGAAGTGAATATCCGTCATTGAAAACAAGAATGCCATCACTGTGGACAAACAGCTATTTTGTATCAACTGTTGGTGGTGCTCCGCTTGATGTAATCAAGCAATATATCGAAAATCAGAAAACATCGCAAAGACAAAAGGATAAATTAGGATAATGCAAAAAGGTGTTAAATTTAGAATTGATCCGAATAAGGAACAGCAAACTATCATCAATCAGACTTTAGGGTGTTGCAGACTAATCTATAACAAAGCTCTTGCCATGCGTAATGAAGCGTATCAGAATGGCAATAAAATTGGCTATTCACAGACTTCTGCAATGCTGACAGGCTTAAAGAAAAGTGATGATTTTGCATTTCTTAAAGCGGTAGATTCTATTGCTTTACAACAGTCCTTGCGTGACCTTGACAGAGGTTTCGTAAACTTCTTTCAGAAACGTGCAAAACATCCACAGTTCAAAAGCAAGCATATTCATCATCAATCCTACAGAACAATCAATCAAAGCAATAATATTCGCATTGTTGGGAAATATATCAAACTTCCTAAGTTGGGATATGTCAAAGTCCGCCAATCAATGGAAGTAGGTAAAATCAATAATGTAACCATTGAGCATACTCCCACAGGTAAGTATTTTGCAGTTCTGAATATAGAATTTGAACCACAGCCAATGAATAATAAAGGTGGTAAGGTTGGTATTGATGTAGGTATTAAAGAATTCTATTCCGACAGTAACGGAAATGTGGTATCTAATCCTAAATACCTTGAAAAATCAATGCGTAAGCTCATGCGTGAACAACGAAAATTGTCACGCAAAGAAAAAGGTTCAAAAAATCGCAATAAACAGCGTGTTAAGGTTGCCTTAGTCCATGAAAAGATTACTAATCAGAGAAACGATTTTTTACAGAATGAATCCACGAAGCTGATTCGTGAAAACCAAACCATCTGCATAGAGGATTTGAAAGTAAAAAACATGATGCGTAATCATAAACTGGCACAGCACATTGGCTCGGCATCGTGGTCTAAGTTCTTTGATATGCTCACATATAAATCTGTCTGGTATGGGAATAACATTGTAAAAGTGCCTACAATGTATCCAAGCAGCCAAACATGTTCCTGTTGTGGATTTAAAAATCCACTTGTAAAGAATCTTGCAATCCGTAAATGGGAGTGTCCGGAGTGCCATACAAAGCATGATAGGGATACCAACGCAAGTATCAACATACTGAATAAAGGACTGCAAATGCAGTCAGCATAGTAAACATAAAACAATAGAACATATGAACTGCACCGTAGGGCATACGGGAACAGTATAATCTAGCTTGTAGACACTGTGTAAGACATTGAGATACCGAATGGTATCAGCCAATGCAGTAGTGGTTGAAGCAAGAATCCCCCTGCTTTAGCTGTGGGGAGTGTCAAGAAAGCATAAGCAGCGTACAGGCGCACGGCATAGACGATTACTTTAAAAAGAAATAAGGGAACACCCCTTGTTTTTACTGTGATATAATATAGTAAAAACAAGGGGTGTATTTTATGTGGACAAATTTATATGAAAAACTTAAATATATAATTAACAGGTTTGCGAATATTGATGTATGGGCATATGCTATAGCTATATGGACTTTTGGATATAAGACGTTTGGAGAAGGCTTTTGGCACGTCGTGATATTAGCTTTTGGATTAGTGCTTTATGATACATTTTTAAAAATCGTATATATCAGTAAAAAATATATACATGAAAATTTGATGCCGGATATACCTATTGAATTTATCTCACTCCGTAAAGCCTTGTATTACTGCTTTAAAGCCGAAACGTGGAATAAGACTTATTTAAACAGTGCCGCCCTTTCAAGGGTTATAGAAAAATTGCTGGTTTACAATGCTAGTTTAGTCATTGCATTTTATGCTGGCCAAGTAATTCCGAATATTAAATTATTTTCAACAAATTTAATTTTAAACGACTTTTTGCCGGGTATTATCACAGTATGTATATTAGTAGTAGAAATGTCCAGCATAAACGAGAATCTAATAGAGTTAGGATATAGCAATATTGCTAATGCAGTAAAAAGGGTTATTGACTATGTTGTTAATAAATTTTTGCCTACCACGAAATAACGTGCTAAAATGGTAAAAAGGAGTGATAAACATGGTCAAAGAAATCCAGTTTCAGCGTAGTAAACAGCGCATTTTCGCAATGGATGAAAGCTATAATGTCATTGGTGATTGGGAATGTCGTGACGATTTTGTTCAGGGCTACAACGAAGCAGGCGACCCTCGTGGAAGCTTACCGGACGGCGTTTATACAAACGTAAGCGCAGAAGTTACTAACGGCGCATATGGCGCAGCTTATGGCACATTCTATATCACTACCCACGACCCACGAGCAAGAGATATTCACGGCGGCGGCAGCGGCTTGCCTAATCCGTTCGCAGGGCGTCAAGGCTGGGTACCGACTTACGGCTGTCTGCGTATGCAGAATATCGACGGCGAAGAATTAAGCAGAATGATTATCGCAGCAGGAAACAACGTTGTTTTAACCGTAGTACCATAAAAAACAATACTTAACATTTACGTCAAAAAGCAGGGCAAATACCCTGCTTTTTTATTTTGCAATTTTTTTAAAAAAATACTTGACAACAGGACAAAGGGGGGGCTATAATATAGACAAGAGGTAAGGGAAAACAAAACAAAAATAAAAAATAAAAAATAAAAAATAAAATCAGAGAGGATAGGCTGCTTATGATTTTTATAGTAAATGATAAAAGAATTGAGATTTATATTCACGAAGTTGGGGAAAAAACTAAATTCCCTGTGTTCGTGACATTACCGCCAAGTATCATCAGAAAAGTAACATTCTTAAATAATGAAGAATGCACGACATCAGAATCAAATTTAGAAACAATTCTTATTGTAGCTCAAAAAACATTGAATTTATGGAACGAAAAAGCTGAACAAGAAAGCGAATATCCGAGGTATTTCAAAATTTGCAAAGTGGAGTTATAAAAATGTTTTTAGAAAATGGATTAAAAGGGCTGGTAATAAGTCTTGTTACTGGTATAATTGGAATAGTAATCACGTCTTTATTTTGGTGGATTTACCAAAAAATAAAAGGGGGTTAAATATGTGGAACTTAATAAAAGCAGTATTACTAGCCTTATTATTGCTGCCTGTGCCGGGCTTGTGCTGGGCGCAGGAGCAACCTATTACTATTACGCCCGGGCAGGCGGCGAAATGGACAAGCGACTTGCAGCAGCTACAGCAGGAATTAACGCAGCTAGAGAGCAGCAGCAACGAGAAATCGCAGAGTTACAGGGACTTGTTATCGCGTTACAATCAAATGTCGGAGATAGTAAGCAAGTTACAGAACAAATTAGAGATAGCCGAACAGAACTCGAAGAACTTAACAGAATCCTTGACAGGGAAAACGCAGCAGTTAACGAGCTTGATATCCGAGAAACAGCAGACAGAGAAGCTATTAGACGAAGCAAACAAATTGTTGACAGCCTACTCAGAGAGCTGCAAGAAAAAACTGGCAGTAATTAAAAGGCAGCGCAATGCCGCATATGTAGTTGCGGCAGCCGCTTTAACATATAGCCTCATAAAAAAATAAAAAAAGGAAGTGCCAAAATGACAGACAAAACAGAAAAATCAAAAGTTTTAGAAGAACAGGCAGGAGAAGATTTGAAGCCTTATTATGTTAAAATCACCGTTGAGCAGCAAAAGCAGTTTGAAACAACAAAAAACGCTATAGCTGAACATAAGCGATACACAGAAGCGACGGTAGACGCCGCCTATGGTTTTGTATTAAAGAATGGGTCAGAAAAATTAACAGCCAGCCCTGAAGCGGCTAAACAAGCGGCTAATTTATTCAAAGACGCTTCACTTTTAATCAGTGAAAGCAATGTATTAGAGTGCCTTAACCAGCATATTATAGGCTTGCTTGAAAATAACAAATTGGATTTAGTTAAATTGGTTGAAAGCCTAGATGATAAAGAATTAAAAATTCTTGCAGGGCTGATTAGTGCGCGCCTGCCTCAAGACACAGCAACATTAAAAGACGGAGAGTAAAATGGGGGGGTTACTGGGCAGAGATAATCCTTTAGGCAGTGCGTTCGAGCTAATCAACAAGCGTATAGAAGAAGAAGCGGAAGCAGAAAAAGAAAAGCGAGCTTTGACTTACTGGAATGTAACGAAGAATTGCTTAAATTGCACTAAAAATTTAAAGTGCAATCTACCACGTTCCGCAAGAAATGCGCGTTGTAAGTACTTCGAGCCGTCAGAGTATCACTTGGCAGAAATCCGTAAACACAACTATGAAGTAAGCTTGCGGCGTCGGAAAAAACTTAAATCGTAATACCAAAAAGCAGGGCAAATGTCCTGCTTTTTTTATTTTGCGATTTTTCAAAAAATACTTGACAACAGGATAAAGGGGGGCTATAATATAGACAAGAGGTAAGGAAAAATAAAAAAATAAAGGGAGCGATACTATAATTAAAGAAGATAGAATTATAACTAGAAAAAATTTAAAACAACTGTGTATTGATTTTGATTTATACACTCTTGGAACTTCCGAAGAATATGAGGAAATGTTAAAAAGTGCAGTGTTTGAAGGACATCTGACTACAGAAAAAAATTGTAGAGATAGCTAAAAACATTTTAGAACATAGCGAAACAGATATTAAATTAGGGAGTTTATGCGCGGAAATCAATAGAGCTGCATACACCTTTTTTATAGAAGAAGAAAAAGAGATAGCAAAAGAGATAGATACATATAAAGCTGAGTATTTTTTAATTATTGATGGTATTAAAATAAATTTTTGTTTTAATACAAAAGAAGAAGCAATATACAGAGCGAAACCTTATTGGAAAGCTGCAAAAAGTATAGAAATTTTAACAGTAGAAACCAAAAAATATATTGAAAAAACGCAGGAAACCATAAAATAACAACGAGGGATAAAATGATAACTGCATTTTCACTAGGCGCATTATTATTTTTGGCAGCCTTTATGATAAATATTTATATTATTCGCAGATTTTAAGGGAGTGATAAAGTGATTAAATTAAAAAAAGAAAAGAAAAAAGATTTTGTTTGCGACGGGTGTGGAAAAGGTTATATTGGGGCGAGCCGGAACAGCTTTATTATCCGCGTAGCCGGATACGAAACCTATAATATTCAGCTTTGCAATGCTTGTTTATTATCGTTAAAGAAAAAAATCAATAAAGAGGAGAATGAATAATGCAGAATATCAGCATTGAAGCAGCAAAGGCAAAAGGATTTATAAGCGGCTACCGTGTTGGACGAATTATTTTAGCCTGTTCGATTGAACGCTGGAAATATGGAAAGCTGCTAAAAGAACTGCGGGAAGATTGCACGAATATATTTAAATTCCATACAGGGCGACGCACACGGTATTACTATGACCCCTTCGAGGTGCTGGAAAAAATCAAGGGATATAAGCAGTATGGTAATAGGCATTTGAGCAAAGAAAAAATAGATGAATACTGCAATTCGGTAAAAGAAGCTAAAGAAAAGAGTTTAGAAAAATGATTGATTGCCTAAAATGTTACCGCCTGCGCCGCCATAATGATACTGTTTACTGCCCGTTTTTAGACCTAAAAGAATGCGTTAGAGGGGAACATTATATAAACATTGCAAGCCTGCCGTTTAAACCCCAAAAGGAAGAAACTCCTCCCCTGCCGCCGAAAATGGTGAAAGCAATTCCACCGTTTAAACCACACCCAAACAGCCCGCACGATTGGGAAAAGTTTCATAATCAAATTTTTGAAATGAAAAATAACGGCGTCAGCTCATATAAGATTGCTGCCGCATTGGGAATTCCACAAAAGTCAGTATTTGACTATATGAAACGATACGAGCAGCCTTGAACGATTTTAAACAACAAGCGCAACACATTACACCTAAAACAAATAAAAAACGCCCATATGGAGATTATGGCGACGGAAAGAGGTAGAAAATGGACAACAAACTAAAAATAGTAGAAGAAGCGTTAATAAAAAATGAACTCTGCTTATTTATGAGTGAAACGAGTACTTTTTTGACTACAGGAACACCGGACGACGCAGAAGAAATCTTTTTGAAATTGCAAAGTGTTTTGCTTGCAGGCTTTTTGAGCATGGAAAAAGCAACAGGTTATGATATTGAACAAATTTTATTACTACAACTAGAAGCAGTGAAAGAAATAAAAAAAGAGCTTTCAGGAGTTACCCCGAAAGGAAGTATACTGCTTAACTGCTTAAAGGGGAGAATGTTTTAAATTGAAATCATTAAAGGATGTAAAGCCCGGCGATAAAATATTTGTTTTAAATTCAAACCGTGGATACTTGAAAGAGCCGCAGATAGAAATATTAACCGTCAATAAAGTTGGAATACTTTATATTTATACTGATTATGATAAATATAAAAAAACAAATGGAGAAGCTGTAGAATCATCTTTAGACGTCAAAGCTTTTGCAACGCTGGAAGAAGCCAAAACAGGGCTATTTATGATTAAAGCGCGCCAATATTACCGAAACAGTATAAAAGTAGACGACATTACTTATGCACAGATGAAAGCTATTTTTGATATTTTAGGAATCGACACGGAAGAAGTGATAAAATGATTGAATACGGGCGATTTTTTACTAAACTTTACCGCATTCGACGGGGATATTATCGGCGCAATATCACAATTCGCTTGTCGGTAGGCTATGAATACCGACTAAAGAACAAAGAAATATTTAAAGAGGTTTTTGTATCGTTGCGGGGGCGTAATATCGCCACTTTTAAATTTAGGGAGCAAATAAAATGAATGCTAGAGATATCATTAAGTTAGCTGCAAAGCTTTATATTGATGACTATTTAAAGAAAAAGACGACGATACTAGCTAACGCCGAAAAAGGTAAAGATATCAATATAGATATTTTTATGCCAAAAGTTACGGAAGTAACGATAAGTGATTTTGCAAAATATCTGCAAAAAGCAATAGAAACGCAACCGAAAGAAGAAAGAGCCAAGCACAGAAAATTTTTTGGAGAGCCTATAAGTTTTTGCAGGTGCGTAGCTAGAGGAAACATTATGGCTAGTGTATTAGTCGAAGAATTCAATTCAGAGGTCAAAAAAATAAAAGAAAATTACGAGGCATAAAGAAAATGTTTGTATCAAAATTAGAGTTTGCGCAGCATAAACAGCAAGTAAACAGAATTATAGAAATGCAAAGACTTAAATTAAAATTATTGGAAAAAGAAATAAAAATAAATAGCATAGACGCAAGAATACAACTTAGTGCCATAGCAGCAATATTAAAACCTTCCGAAATGAGTGATACTGATTTCGTTTTAAAAATAAATGAAAAAATGAATGAGCTATGGAGCGAGGAAGCTTTAATAAGGCAAGGAGCAAAAATCAAACAAGAGCTTTTAGAAATCCAAAAAATATTAGATGAACTCGAAAAACAGGGAGATATGTAAAATGGCAGGAATCGAAAAATACTACGAGATAACAGAAGTTTATGCGTGGCAATGGGACGGAAACACAAACATAACAATAGAGGATATACCGGAAGAAATAAGAAACGAAATCACTATGCTAAAGGTTGAACGCAGTATAAAAACATCTTTTACCGAGGAATCGAATCAACTGTTTTTTAACTATAAAGGTTACCAATACAACTTATCACCCGGCGACTTCTTAATTTTTGAATACAACGAACTTATAGACGGCTTTCAGTTCATATGTGTAGAAAGGGAAAAAGATAGCTTAAAAAAATACAGAAAATGTAACAGTATTCTGTTTCTTCCTACGTCAAAAACTTTAGACGCTTTAAACCCCCAAACCGTTATAGAAGCAAGCGCAATAAATTTTTTTAACGAATCTTGTTGGGCTTTAGGAATAAAAGTAGATTTAAATGAAAAGCGTTTATCAATCTGCAAAAAATGCGGAAAATCGAATAAAGAATGTTTTCAGACTACAATAGAAGAATATGATACGTATAAAGAAATGCTTTGCGAAGATTGCCTGACAGAAATACTGGACAAGAAAATAACTGCTATTAAACCTAAAAAATAGAATAACAGAAAGGAAACATAATGAATCCGATACCCAAAAGGAAAATTATACGACTTAAAGGGCAGAAGTTAGCAAAGCTAAATGAAACGATACACCAGCGTGACCAGCATAAATGTATTTACTGCGGTAATCGGGTAGACCCCGGCGAAAAGTTTCATCACGAACATAACGGGATAAAAAGCGACCAAATAGAATACGGTGTACTGCTGTGCATGGACTGCCACACAGAACGACACCACGGGAAAAAGTGCAATGATGTAAAAGAATACTGCCGGAAGTATTTAATAAATCTATATGGCGAATCAATTTACAGTAAATAAAAAAGCAGAGGTTTTAACCTCTGCTTTTTGTATGTAATTTAATAAAAGATGGTAAGACTGTTATTTCTTCGTTGACTTCTGTAAGCCGCAGCACAGCGAACGGTGCGCCGTTTGTATAACGCTTGTGGATATGTACTGAAACAATGCGGCTATCTGTATCAAATGCCAAGCCCTCTGCGGCGTCTGTGATGTTTTTAAAAAGGTTATCGCAGTCCGGCTTGACTTTTGGAAATTCTGCGCCGACATCAACAGCGGCTTTAAACTTCTTACTTTTCGACGCAGGGACAGGCAAAAATATATATACCTCACAGAACAAGGCGACATCTTTAAAAAAGATACCTGACTTTTGAACAGCTTGTTTAATACAGTATTCGCATTGCTGGCGGTAGTAAATGGAAGCGTCTTTATAGTAGGCGATAGCATGAGGCAAAGGAACGCCGTTTTTGCCCCGTGTGGCGATTTTAGGGCGGCTTTGCGGGATTGCCTCGCCATCGATAAAAACGGTTAGCTGACGGGCGTCAGGCGCGATATTTAAGGTATATAATGCGTTATCAATATTCATACTTAAACCTCTTTACTTTCCAAAAAAGCCTTACTAGTAGGGTTTATTTCGCATTCAGTCAATAAAAGCTGCTCCATGCTTACCCCGAATAACTGCGCTAGCTTATACACGTTGAGCGCATTCGTTTTTAAGATTGAACGGTCAGGAGATGAACTAAAAGCATTAAGCGTTTTAAGCGGGATACCTGTTATCTCTGCAACAAAGCGACGGGACATTTTAAAAATGTTGCGGTAATATTCCACTGCGCTTTTAGCGTGGGTTATCGAATCATTTTCGATAAGCAGAGTTTTTTGAGTAATTAAAACTCTATCCATAAAGTTATCGTCAGTCAGCTCAATCCTGCGCCCTTCAACTACAAGAATAATATTATATTCGTTATCGTCAAGAATATTTACTGTAGTTTTATAAGACCAAAAACCAATTTTTTGAGTTATGAAATTCAAAATACAATCAATAGGCACAAATAACGTATATTCTACTTCATCCACAAAATTAATAGCCTGCCGCCTATCAGGAAAGTTATAGACTTGATATCTTGGCGAGCCTGTTTCGTAACTGCTTATGATTACTGTTTTTCCAACGCCATAATCTATTAAATGCGCTATATCAGGCAGATAGTCGGGATTGTTGTATCCGTAAATAACGTGTGATATAGAAGGATATCCGATAACGACGCGCTTACACTCGTATTTGTCGAAAAAGTCAAAAATACTACCACAGGGAAGGTTAAAGCCCTCAATTAATTCAGCTTCTGTATAAGATTTTTGTGTCACAATAGCTCCCCCCCTAATGGTTTTATATTATTGTACCACGTAAACATGATAAATTATAGTTTTTTAAAAGATTGTGCTATAATGAAAACAAAAAGGGGGGCGTAACATGGCTAGTCCAAAACGCAAACGGTCAGCCGTTGTTCGCATAGCTGGCGAAAAACGGGTAGCGAACGACCGTGAAAAAAAGTTTGCAAGAGAATATTTAAAATGCTTTAATTTTTATAAAGCCGCGAAAGCCGCAGGCTTTGCAGAAACAACAGCCCGGCGCACTGCATACATGATTTTTTCTCGTCCGTGGGTACAGGAGTATGTAGAAGAATTGCGGGCAAAATACGAATTAGACGATATCGCAGAAGTCAAAGAAGTAATCCGCAGCTACACAGACCAAATGCGGGGCAAGGTCAAAGAAACAATAGAATACAAAAAGTACGTTTTAAAAAAGAATCAAGAAACAGGGCAAATGGAAAAGATATATACCGACGGCTATATCATGGAAAACACGCTTATAAAAGCAGGTAGCGAGAATATGGGTAAATATCATAAGTTATTTGGAGAAAACTCTCTAGCTATAGCTTTAGCCCCAACAATCGTCGCTGATGTACCAGCCGAACAGCCAGCAGAAGAAAGTGAATTGCCAACCTACGATGACGCGCTAAAAG
>ERZ773204.2050-NODE-2050-length-14567-cov-2.973264_pt1 | contig 14567 bp, 10 predicted proteins | sample MGYA00581007_ERZ773204 | MGnify/ENA primary metagenome ERZ773204 (study PRJEB29015, sample SAMEA2737757) | human gut metagenome | biome: human gut; feature: human-associated habitat; material: faeces | place: China | collected 2012 ... | reverse complement strand
TGTCCTGATATCAAAACGCTTACGCCAGGATATTGCCCGTCGCTTACGCAATGAACCGCTGCCGCTATGGCTGTTAGCGATCACCACCTGTGCATTTTTGATCTCCGATACGGTAGAGCATCATCGTCTGCTGGCCCCTGTCTTTTTGCACAACGCGCAGTACGGCGATCTCATTGAAGAGCTGTATGAACTCCCGTTTATGGTAGGATTGTTCCTGATGAACCTCGGTTTTATGCAGCGGGATAAGCAGGAAGAATCTGCTGCTATTCGCTTTAGTGAACCACAGCTGGCGAAGTAACGGGAAAAACCTGAGTCTGGATGACCAGACTCAGGCGGTTAGCGAGGTGACTTACGCAATGGCCTCGCACAAGCGTGATTTCATGTCGCTGTACGTCTGTGCGGCATACTTTTCAGCCCATCCCTGATCGCTAATGTGCTCAATACTTACGGCGCAATATTTGGTTTCCGGCGTTTTCGAAATAGGATCGAGGTTATCCTGGGTTAACTCGTTACACGCACCAATCCACCATTGATAGGTCATATACACCGTTCCGGTATTGATACGCTCGGATACATCCGCGCGGCTGATGACCTTACCCCGACGCGAGCTGACCCATACCAGGTCACGATGACGAATACCCAGTTTTTCTGCATCATGAGTATTGATTTGCACATACCCAGGCTCATCTGCCAGGGCTTGCAGCGCTGCGCAGTTGCCGGTCATTGAACGACAGGAGTAGTGCCCAACTTCACGCACGGTACACAACACCAGCGGATAATTGTCATCCGGAACTTCTGCGGGCGCTCGCCACGGTGCGGCAAACAGTTTGCCTTTGCCGTTGGCGGTATCAAACTGGCTGTTCGCGTAAAGGTAAGGTGTGCCGGGGTGATCGAGCTCCGGACATGGCCACTGAACATGCCCCATTTCCCCCATTTTCTCATAGGTCACGCCGTAGAACAGCGGGCACAGCTCGCGCATCTCATCCCAGATTTGCTGGTTATTTTGATACTGCATTGGATAGCCCATTTCGCTGGCCAGCAGGCTAATGATCTCCCAGTCGCGCTTCACATTCCCCGCCGGAGGGATCGCCTGTTCAAACCGCTGGAACCCACGGTCGGCGCAGGTGAATACGCCGCCGTGCTCGCCCCAGGAGGTGGCCGGCAGCAGGACATCGGCAATTTCCGCCGTTTTGGTCATGAAGATGTCCTGCACCACCACAAAGTCCAGCGCCTCGATGCCTTTGCGCACCAGGCCGAGGTCGGCTTCAGTCTGCAGCGGATCTTCACCCATGATGTAGTAGGCTTTGATCTCGCCAGTCAGCGCTTTATGCGGCACCTCGGTGATGCGGGTGCCGACCTGGTCATCCATCAGCGCCGGGTCGACACCCCAGGCGGCGGCGAATTTCTCCCGCACGGCGGGGTCGGTGACCTCCTGATAACCCGGGAACAGGTTCGGCAGCACGCCCATATCGCAGGCGCCCTGCACGTTGTTTTGCCCGCGGACCGGCCCCACGCCGACGTTCGCCCGCCCCAGGTTGCCGGTGAGCAGCGCCAGGCTTGCCAGACCGCGCACCACGTCCACCGCCTGGCCAAACTGGGTGACGCCCATGCCCCACATAATAGTGGCGGAAGGGGCGGCGGCGAAGATGCGCATCGCCTCACGGATCGCCTGCGCGCTGACCCCGACAATCGCTTCCACCGCTTCCGGGGCATAATCCTTCACCGCTTCGCGGTAAGCATCCAGCCCTTCGGTATAGCGTTCGACATAGGCTTTGTTGTACAACTCCTCCTCCAGCAGTACATAGCCGAAGGCATTCACCAGCGCCATGTTGCTGCCGTTGTTGAGCTGCAGATGACGGTCGGCAATGCGCGCGGTTTCAATGCGCCGCGGATCGCAGACGATGATTTTGGCGCCGTTTTCCCGGGCTTTGATCACCCGGCGGGCGACGATTGGATGGGAGTCGGCGCAGTTGTAGCCAAAGACCAGCAGGCATTTCGAGTTTTCGATGTCGCTGATCGAGTTGCTCATCGCCCCGTTGCCCAGCGCCTGCTGCAGCCCGGCGACAGAGGGGCCGTGGCAGACGCGGGCGCAGCAGTCGACGTTATTGGTGTTGAGCACCGCGCGGGCGAACTTTTGCATCACATAGTTGGTTTCGTTGCCGGTGCCGCGCGAGGAGCCGGTGGTCATGATGGCGCGCGGGCCATGCTTCTCTTTGATCTCCCTGAGCTTGCTGGCGGTATAGCGAATCGCCTCCTGCCAGCTGACCGGCGTGAAGGCGCCGCCTTTCTGGTAGCGGATCATCGGTTGTTTGAGACGGGGCGTCAGGAGCTGCGTATCGTTAAGAAAATCCCAGCCGTAGTAGCCTTTCAGACACAGCTGGTTCTGGTTGGTGACGCCGTCGGCGGCTTCCGCGCGAATGATTTTATTGTTGTCGACAACCAGTTTAAGTTTGCAACCCGCCCCGCAGTAGGGGCACACGCTCGTGATTTTTTTCATCAGTAACAGACCTGTTAACAGTGAACAGAGGATCGCTGTCGCGCCGGGCCCGACGGGCAACGATCGCGGTATCGCCTGGTGGTGATGCAGACGCAGGCCTGTTGCGCTATGCAGGTCTTGTGCCAGAATTTAAGCTCTTGATCTGTATTGAAAAATGAAAAGAGATTGATGACGGGAGCATGACCTCGTCACTAATGACGATGACGCAGAGCGCCGACGTCAGACGCTCTGCGGGAGTAAAACGCGGCTAGGCGAGAGGGCGGCAGCGGTCGAAGTGCGATTCGCTCAGGCCGACGTCGCGCGCGGCGGCGCAGATAGCCTGCCAGCTGCCGGCATCCAGCGGGATCCCCTGCGCCAGCCGCGCTTCGCGGTTGGCGGCCTCCCATTCGCCGGGCGCCAGCACCGGGGCATCGGCATCGTGCGGCGACTGCTTACACCATGCGATAAAGGCCTCCGTCTGCGCCTGGCTGTCCGGGGCATCGAACGCGTCCGGGCGCAGGATCACCGTGGTCATGCAGTTAAAGATGGCGTCGACGCTGGTCTGCAGGCTCTCCTGATGGGTGGTTTGCCCGCCGGAGAGCGCGCCGCCGAGCACTTCGCACAGCGTCGCCAGGGCATAGCCTTTGTGCTGGGCGAAGGTGAGCAGGGCGCCCAGCGGCGAGGTCTGCATCACCGCCGGGTCGGTGGTGGGTCGCCCCTCGGCGTCAATCAGGCAGCCGGGGGCCACGGCTTCGCCTTTATGCCAGGCGACGCGGGTTTTACCAAAGGCGATGGCGCTGGTGGCGTAGTCCAGCAGCAGCGGCGGATGGCCCGCGCGGGGAAACACCACGCACAGCGGGTTGGTGCCGAAGCGGCTGTCCTTCCCGCGGAACGGGGCGACCATCGGGTCGCCGATGACGCTGACGAAGTGAATGGAGATCAGCCCGGCGGCGGCGCACTGTTCGGCCCAGTAGCCGATGCGTCCGACGTGATGCGCATTGCGCAGGGCGATAGCCGCCATACCGTGCTGCTTCGCCTTTTCCATGCCTAACTGCATCGCTTCGTGGGCGACCACCTGGCCGAAGCCGGCGTTGCCGTCGAGGGTGACCACGGCGCCAGCGTCTTTGGTCACCGTGGCGTGGCGGTTGAGCTGTAGAAAACCACCGGCGTGGGATTTGACGTAGCTGGGGATCATCCCGACGCCGTGGGAGTCATGCCCGGCAAGATTGGCGGCGATCAGATGGTCCGCGACGAGGGTGGCTTCCCCTGGGGTACTGCCGAGATGGGTAAACAGTGAGACGACAAACTGATGCAGATCCGTCGCCAGAAAGCGGTGTCCTGTAGGCACTGATTCTCTCCTGTAGTCTGTTGTTATTTTGTTATGTTTGCCGTTTTATGCTGCGCCGCCCGGCGCAGAAGGTCAAGGGCGGCGTCTCCCGGCGACATGCCGCTGCGCCAGCGCCTGCGCATACGACAGACGATAAAAAACCGGGCCGGGATCGCGTTTTAATTAACGCCATAAACACCACATTTTTAAATTCTGCCAGTGTCACAAAAGCCAGAAAAAAGCCATCCCCGTCGTTGCAAGGGGAGCTGATACCACTATATGTTAAATTTGTGTTTATTAATTGATGATTAAAGGTTGGTATCATGTATAAGAAAATAAGTGGTTTAGTGGTTTCACTGACGGCCGTTTTCGCCTGTGCCGCCTGGGCGGAGGTGCCTGCGGGCTATCCCGCGGATTATCAAAAAACGGTTGATGCCGCCGTAAAAGAGGGCAAGGTGGTTGTCTATTCCACGACCGATACCAAAGCGGCCGGGCCGTTAATTAAGGGATTTGAAGCGCAATATCCGGGCGTCAAAGTCGAATATAACGACATGAACAGTACCGAGCTGTATAACCGCTATATCAGCGAACAGGCCGCCGGGGGCGGCAGCGGGGATGTGGTGTGGAGCTCATCGATGGATACCGCGCTGAAATTAGCCACCGAATACGCGGAACAATATGCCTCGCCGGAGGTGAAGCAATTACCCGACTGGGCGGTCTGGCAGCAAAAAGCCTATGGCACTACCTATGAGCCGGTGGTGTTTATCTATAACAAACGGCTGATCCCGCAGAATGAGGTTCCGGATTCGCATACCGCGCTGGCAAAACTGATCGCCAGCCAGGCCGATAAATTTAAAGGCAAAGTCACCACCTACGATATCGAAAAATCGGGCCTCGGCTTTATGCTGGCGGTACAGGACAGCCAGGCCGACGCGAACTATTTTGCCGACCTGGCGAATATCGCCAAAGGCGGCCTGACGGTGCAGTCTTCCACCGGCACAATGATGGAGCGCGTCTCCTCCGGCGAAAACCTGATCGGCTATAACATTCTTGGCTCTTATGCCGAAGCGCGGGCGAAAAACGATCCCTCTTTAGGTATTGCCTATCCGAAAGATTACGTGCTGGTGCTCTCCCGCGTCTCGTTTATTAGCCAGGAGAGCGAACATCCCAATGCGGCAAAATTGTGGCTGGATTATGTCTTGTCGGAAAAAGGCCAGCAGATCCTCGCCAGCCAGGCGGATATTCCCTCAATTCGTCGCGATATTGAAGGTAAAAATGATATCGACGGCATGACCGCGCTGTTGGGCAAAGCGTTAAAACCGATCCCGGTCAACGAAACGCTGCTCGATTATTTACAGCCGCAAAAACGTCTGCAGTTTATTAAACAATGGCGCAGCGCCGCCGCGAAATAATCCTCCCCTGGGGCATCGCCGATGCCCCTATTCACACCCGGCGGGTTTATTCACCTGACCGAAGGGATGAACCATGAACGTATTACGCAGAAAGTGGCAGGGGCTGCCGCGCGGCGTGGTGGTGTGCATCACGGCGCTGGTGATTTATGTCCCGCTGTTATTTATTGTGGTGCAGAGTTTTCTTTCGGCACCGTTCTTTTCCCGCTCCAAATCGTGGAGTCTGGAAGCCTTCGCCTTTATTTTTACCGACCCGGATTTTTATCTGGCATTAAGGTCAGGTTTTATTCTGGCCTTTGGCCTGGTGATTATCGCCATTCCGCTGGGCGGTATTTTGGCGTTTCTGATGGTGCGCACCGATTTACCCGGCCGGCGGATCATTGAGCCGCTGATTTTGGTGCCGATCTTCGTTTCGCCGATGGTGCTGGGCTTTGGCTACGTGGTGGCCGCCGGGCCGGTAGGCTTCTTTTCCCAGTGGGCGCAGCAGCTGATCGGCTTTGTGCCGTGGAATATCTACTCGATGTTCAGCATTGTGGTCATCGCCGGCTTAACTCACGTTCCGCATGCCTATCTCTATATCTCTTCGGCGCTGCGCAGCGTCGGCTCCGACGTGGAAGAGGCGGCGCGCACCGTCGGCGCCACGCCGCTGCAGGTGATGACCTCGGTGAGTCTGCCGATGGTGCGGCCATCCATTCTTTACGCCTGCGTGTTGCTCTTTTTCCTCGGTCTGGAAGTCTTCGGTCTGATGCTGGTGCTGGGCGACCCCGAGGGCAACATGGTGCTGGCGACCTATCTCTACAAGCTGACTAACAAGCTCGGCACCCCCTCCTACCATCTGATGGCGGCGGTGGCGGTGGTGCTGATCTGCATCACCATCCCGCTGGTGATGCTCCAGCGGCGGCTGATGCGCACCGCTAACCGCTTTGTCACCATGAAGGGCAAGGCGTCCCAGGCGCGGGCGCTGCCGCTGGGCAAATGGCGCTGGGTGGCCGGGGCGGTGGTAGTGGCCTGGCTGACGGTGACCATCGGCGTACCGCTGCTCGGCGTGGCGCTGCGCGCTTTTATCTCCAACTGGGGCGTCGGCGTGTCGCTGTGGGATGAGCTGTCGCTGGCGACGTTCCACAATATCTGGCAGCAGCCCAACCTGCTGCGGGCGATCGTCAACTCCATGGCTATCGGCATCATCGGCGGCGCGCTGGCGGTGATCTGCTATCTGTTTGTCGGCATCGCCATGCACCGCAAAGCGGACAACGTCACCCGCTTTCTCGACTACAGCGTGCTGGTCCCGCGCGCGGTACCGGGGCTGCTGGCCGGGCTGGCCTTCCTGTGGGTATTCCTGTTTGTGCCGATGTGGCTCGATCAGTCGCTGAAGCACGGCTGGCTCTCGGCGCTGCCGGTGGCCGACTGGCTGCGGGAGCACCTTATCGTGCAGCTGCGTGCCCTGCGCAACACCATCTTCAGCGTCTGGCTGGCCTACACCGTGGTGTGGATGGCCTACGGCCTGCGGCTCATCTCCTCGACGCTGCTGCAGGTGGGCCCGGAGCTGGAGGAGGCGGCGCGTAGCACCGGCGCCTCGCGGGGGCAGATCACCCGCCACGTGACCGTTCCTCTGTCGCGCTATGGGCTGATTGGCTCCTGGCTGCTGATGTTCCTGATCTTTGAGCGCGAGTATTCCACCGGCGTCTATCTGCTGTCGCCGGGTACCGAAACCATCGGCTCGATGCTGGTGTCGCTGTGGGCGGCGGGGGCCATCGATATCGTCGCGGCGCTCTCCTTTATCAATATTCTGCTGGTGGTGATTGGCCTGGGTATCGCCCTGCGCTTTGGAGTGAAATTACATGATTGAGTTATCGGTAGAAAATCTGCATCTCACCTATGGCGACAACCCGGTGCTGAAGGGGGTGTCCATGACGCTTGGCCGGGGAGAGGTGGTGTCGTTGCTGGGGCCTTCGGGAAGCGGGAAAACCACGCTACTGCGGGCGGTGGCCGGGCTGGAAAAACCGACGAGCGGACGGATCGCCATCGGCAACCGCACGGTGTACGACGGCACGCCGCGCAGCGAGATCCCGGCCGAAGAGCGTAACCTCGGCCTGGTCTTCCAGTCCTATGCCCTGTGGCCGCACAAAACGGTGTTCGACAATGTGGCCTATCCGCTGAAGCTGCGTAAAGTGGCCGCCGGGGAGATAAAAGAGCGGGTGCAGCGTGTGCTGGATCAGCTGGGGCTGGGGCACCTTGGCAACCGCCATCCGCACCAGCTCTCCGGTGGCCAACAGCAGCGGGTGGCCATCGGTCGGGCGCTGGTTTACAACCCGCCGGTGATCCTGCTGGATGAACCGCTCTCCAACCTTGACGCCAAGCTGCGCGAAGAGGCGCGGGTGTTTCTGCGCGAGCTGATCATTAAGCTGGGTCTGTCGGCGCTGATGGTCACCCACGATCAGAATGAAGCAATGGCCATCTCCGATCGTATTCTGCTGCTGAACAATGGCGTCATTGAGCAACAGGGGACGCCGCAGGAGATGTACGGCAGCCCGGCGACGCTGTTCGCCGCTGAGTTTATGGGCAGCAATAACCGCCTGCACGGCAAAGTGATGGCGCTGGAGAACGGCAGGGCGCGGATCGAAGGCGCCAGCTGGAGCCTGTGGGGGCGAGCGGGCGAGGGGGTTAGCGTTGGCGAGCCGGCGACGGCGGTGATCCGCGTCGAGCGCCTGCGACTTGACGGCGCCGCGCAGGATAATAGCCTCCAGCTACCGCTGCTGACCAGCATGTACCTCGGCGACCGCTGGGAGTACCTGTTCCGTACCGAAGGCGACGACTTTCCGCTGCGCGCCTACGGAACGGCGCTGCGCGATGCCGAACACTGCCATCTGACGCTCCCGGCGGAGGATGTGTGGATTTTTCCGCAGCGGTAGCCGCCCGTTACCCCGCCAGATGGCACACGGCTTCAATATTGTGCCCGTCTGGCGCAATCACAAACGCGGCGTAGTAACTGGCGTGGTAGTTTGGCCGTAGCCCCGGCGCGCCGTTGTCCTTTCCTCCGGCGGCCAGCGCCGCCTGCCAGAAGGCATCGACCTGCTCGCGGCTGTCGGCGCGAAAGGCAATGTGCAGCGGCGCCGGTTTTTCCGCACTTTGATAGAGGCATAGAGAAGCATCGCCGCTGCCGGCCAGCTCTGCGCCGTAGCTCGGCTCGCCTTCGCCGACCAGCGTTACGCCAAGCGGGGCCAGGGCCTGCAAAAAGAACGCTTTGCTGGCGGCATAGTCGCTAACGCCGAATTTCACATGATCGAACATATCTTCTCTTCTCCTGTGGACGGGATATCGCCAGCTGAACGCGCTAGCCGGACAATAGATACAAGATAGTTAACAACGGTTATTAACTTTTTTAACAGCTCAAAATGTTTAATTATTCCTAATACGAGTATTTACAGACGTTTAATCTGCCATGTACCATAAACAAAAAATAACATTTGTGATACAAGTCACTCTTTTATGGCGCATGGGTAAGCTCAGCGCGGTGTGAATGCCGCTGGTTTACCGCCTCAAGGTTATGGCAGCACTCTTCTCACGATGACAGACCGGTGAATTTCTCTCCGATTTCCCGCGTTTCGTTGAGAATCGTCTACTATCCAAACGATAACCCTATAAATGATATCGCCTCTGGCGATGTTTTATCCGACTTGCCGGGCCGGGCCAGACGCTAAGCGGTTTAAAAGCGCAATGGTATCGGTTCCAGCACGACATTCACTGGTTTTGTCAGCGACAAAAACAGTAATTTTCAATGACAGGAATGTGATGATGTCGAGCGAGAAAACCAACAATTCCAGGCGTGATTTCCTGGTGAAATCGATGGCGCTGATCCCGACGGTGGTGATCGGCGGCGCGGGAGCAGGGGCTATTGGCGTGGCCACCAGCGCGACCGCGCAGGTGGCCCCCGCTTCAGAGCCAGCCTCCGGGAACACCGCGGCGGCCAGCGACTGGAAGCCGCAGTTCTTCAACGATCGTGAGTGGGCGTTTATCAACGCCGCCGTCGCGCGCCTGATCCCGGCGGATGAACTTGGCCCCGGCGCCAAAGAGGCCGGCGTGCCGGAGTTTATCGACCGCCAGCTCAATACCCCTTACGCCACCGGCTCCATCTGGTATATGCAGGGGCCCTTCAATCCCGACGTGCCGAAAGAGATGGGTTATCAGCTGCCGTTGGTGCCCAAACAGATCTATAACCTCGGGATCGCCGACGCCGAGGCGTGGTGTCAGGACAAATATCATAAAACCTTCGCTGAACTGAGCAGCGAGCAGCAGGACGAGGCGCTCGGCCTGTGGGAATCGGGTAAAGCCGAGTTCAAACAGCTGCCGGCCTCGCTGTTCTTCACCTATCTGCTGCAAAACACCCGCGAAGGGTTCTTCAGCGACCCGATCCATGGCGGCAATAAAGGCATGGTCGGCTGGACGCTGATTAATTTTCCCGGCGCGCGCGCCGACTTTATGGACTGGGTTGAACGGGGCGAACGCTACCCCTTCCCGCCGGTATCAATTAATGGGGAGAGGGCGTAATCATGGCCACCGTATTGAAAAAAACCGATGTCGCGATCGTCGGCTTCGGCTGGGTTGGGGCGATCATGGCCAAAGAGCTGACCGAAGCGGGGCTCAACGTCGTCGCGCTGGAGCGCGGCCCGATGCGCGACACCTGGCCGGACGGCGCCTATCCGCAGGTTATTGATGAGCTGACCTACAACATCCGCCGCAAGCTGTTCCAGGATCTGTCGAAAAGCACCGTCACCATCCGGCATAACACCAGCCAACAGGCGGTGCCCTATCGCCAGCTGGCGGCCTTCCTGCCGGGTACCGGCGTGGGCGGCGCCGGGCTGCACTGGTCCGGCGTCCATTTCCGCGTCGATCCCATTGAGCTGCGGATGCGCAGCCACTATGAAGAACGCTACGGCAAAAACTTCATCCCCCAGGATATGATCATCCAGGATTTCGGCGTCACCTACGACGAGCTGGAACCGTTCTTCGATAAAGCGGAGAAAGTGTTCGGCACCTCCGGGACCGCCTGGTCGATCAAAGGCAAGGTCGTCGGCAAAGGCCGCGGCGGCAACGCCTTCGCCCCGGACCGCTCGGACGACTTCCCGCTGCCGGCGCAGAAAAACACCTGGTCGGCGCAGCTGTTTGAAAAAGCGGCGCTGGAAGTGGGGTATCACCCCTATAACCTGCCGTCGGCCAACACCTCCGACTCCTATACCAACCCCTACGGCGCGCAGATGGGCCCGTGCAACTTCTGCGGTTTCTGCAGCGGCTACGCCTGCTACATGTACTCTAAAGCCTCGCCGAACGTGAACATTCTGCCGGCGCTGCGCCAGGAAAAACGCTTTGAGCTGCGGACTAACGCCAACGTGCTGAAGGTCAACCTGACCGACGACAAATCCCGCGCCACCGGCGTGACCTACGTCGACGGCCAGGGGCGCGAAATGGAGCAGCCGGCGGACCTGGTGATCATCGGCGCCTTCCAGTTCCACAACGTGCACCTGATGCTGCTCTCCGGGATCGGCAAACCGTACAATCCGGAGACCGGCGAAGGGGTGGTAGGGCGTAACTTCGCCTACCAGAACATGACCACCATCAAGGCCATTTTCGACAAAGACACCTATACCAATCCGTTTATCGGCGCGGGCGGCAACGGCGTCGGCGTCGACGACTTCAACGCCGACAACTTCGACCACGGCGCGGCGGGCTTTGTGGGCGGTTCGCCATTCTGGGTCAACCAGGCCGGGACCAAGCCCATCTCCGGTTTCCCGGTACCGCCGGGCACCCCGGCGTGGGGCAGCAAGTGGAAAGCGGCGGTGGCCGATACCTACACCCATCACCTGTCGATGGATGCCCACGGCGCGCACCAGTCCTATCGGCAGAACTACCTCGATCTTGATCCGAACTACAAAAACGTCTTTGGCCAGCCGCTGCTGCGCATGACCTTCGACTGGCAGGAAAACGACATCAAGATGGCGCAGTTTATGTTCGATAAGATGGTGCCGATCGCCAAAGCGATGAAGCCGAAATATATCCTCGGCAGCCCAAAAAACGCCAACAGCCACTTTGATACCACCACCTACCAGACCACCCATATGAACGGTGGGGCGGTGATGGGGGAAGATCCGAAAACCAGCGCCGTTAACCGTTATCTGCAAAGCTGGGACGTGCATAACGTCTTCGTCATCGGCGCCTCCGCGTTCCCGCAGGGGCTGGGCTACAACCCAACCGGCACGGTGGCCGCGCTGGCCTACTGGTCAGCGAAGGCGATCCGTGAGCAGTATCTGAAAAATCCGGGTCCCCTGGTGCAGGCATAAAGGAAGGCAGATGATGAAAATGCAATGGTTATCGGCCCTGGTGCTTGGGGCATTGAGCTGCGCGGCCTTCGCCGAAGAGGCGCCTGCGGACAGCAATCTGATTAAGCAGGGGGAGTATCTGGCGCGGGCGGGGGACTGTGTCGCCTGCCACACCAACGGCAAAGCAGGGAAACCTTTCGCCGGCGGTTTGCCGATGGAGACGCCGATCGGCACCATCTACTCCACCAATATCACGCCGGATAAAGAACACGGCATTGGCGGGTACACCTTCGAAGAGTTCGACGACGCGGTGCGCAAGGGCGTGCGGAAAGACGGTTCCACGCTCTATCCGGCGATGCCGTATCCCTCGTTCGCGCGGATCAGCGAAGCGGACATGCGCGCCATGTACGCCTACTTTATGCACGGCGTGGAGCCGGTGAATGTCGCCAACAAGGACACCGACATCCCATGGCCGCTGTCGATGCGCTGGCCGCTGGCGTTCTGGCGCGGCATCTTCGCCCCGACGCCGAGCGACTTTGTCGCCAACCCGCAGGTTGACCCGGTGCTGGAGCGCGGCCGCTATCTGGTGGAAGGCCTGGGCCACTGCGGCGCCTGTCATACCCCGCGTAGCCTGACGATGCAGGAAAAAGCGCTCAGCGAAAGCGAAGGCGATGATTACCTGGCGGGCAGCAATGCGCCGATTGACGGCTGGGTTGCCTCCAGCCTGCGCGGCGAAAACCGCGACGGTCTGGGGACCTGGAGCGAAGCCGAGCTGGCCGAGTTCCTCAAAACCGGACGTAACGATAAATCGGTGGTCTTCGGCGGCATGAGCGATGTGGTAGAGCACAGTCTGCAGTATCTCTCTGATGACGACATCACCGCCATCGCCCGCTATCTGAAGTCGCTCCCGCCGCGCGGCGGCAACCAGACCCCAGCCCCGGTGGAAGACAGCGTGGCGAAAGATCTGTGGAAGGGTAACGACAGCAAAACCGGCGCCGCGCTGTACGTCGATAACTGCGCCGCCTGCCACCGCACCGACGGCGTAGGCTATAAGCGCGCCTTCCCGTCGCTGAAGGGCAACCCGGTGGTACAGACGGAAGATGCCACTTCGCTTATCCACATCGTTCTGACCGGGAGCACCACGCCGGCGGTGAAAGATGCGGTCTCCAACCTGACCATGCCGTCGTTCGGCTGGCGCCTGGACGACCAGCAGGTGGCGGATGTGGTCAATTTCATCCGCACCAGCTGGGGCAACAACGCGCCGGCGGTCAGCGCCAGCGATGTGGCGAAGGTGCGTAAGGAGACCGCGGCGCACGATGAGAAGGCGTTAGGCAACGCCGATATCTCGAAGCTGCCGGGGGCCGGACAGTAACCGTCAGGGTTGCGTCGCCCGCGCGGCGCAACCCATACTTAGCCACGACGTAAAATACTGTCTGAATCAAGGAGTTTGCCTTCATGCTGCATGCAGAGCGACTGACCTGCATCGTTGACGATCGACCGCTGTTTGCGGCGCTGACGCTGTCCCTCGCTGCCGGCGAGCTGCTGCAGGTCGCCGGTGATAACGGCGCGGGGAAAACCTCGCTGCTGCGGATCCTCTGCGGCCTGGCGCGCCCGGAAAGCGGGGTGGTGAGTTGGCAGGGCCAGCCGCTGGCGAAGGTCCGGGAGTCATTTCACCGTCAGCTGCTGTGGCTGGGCCATAAACCCGGCGTTAACGCGGCGCTGACCGCCGATGAAAACCTGCGTTTCTTCTTTCCGGCCAGCCGCCTTCAGCAGCGGGAAAGCGCCCTCGCCGCCGTCGGCCTGGCGGGCTATGAAGATCTCCCCTTGAGCCAGCTCTCCGCCGGGCAGCAGCGCCGGGTGGCGCTGACCCGCCTGTGGTTAACCGACGCGCCGCTGTGGATCCTCGATGAGCCGTTCACCGCCCTCGACGCCACGGCGATGGAAACCCTGACCCGTCGCCTGGAGCAGCACGCCCGGCAGGGGGGATGCGCCATCCTCACCACCCACCAGCCGCTGCGGCCGCTGGGCTGTCCGTTGCGCACCCTGCGCCTCGGCGGCGACGCTGGAGGCGGGCAATGATGCGAGCGCTGTTGGCCCGGGAACTGCGCCTGGCATGGCGCAGCGGGGCGGAGATCCTCAATCCGCTCTGGTTCTTTCTGATCGTCATCACCCTGTTTCCGTTCGGCGTCGGCGCCGCGCCGCAGCTGCTGGCGCAGATTGCGCCGGGCGTGGTGTGGGTCGCCGCGCTGCTGGCGGCGCTGCTGGTGATGGATCGGTTGTTTCGCGACGACTGGCAGGACGGTTCCCTGGAGCAACTGATGCTCCTGCCGACGCCGCTGGTGGCGGTGGTGCTGGTGAAGGTGGTCGCCCACTGGATGATGAGCGGCCTGCCGCTGCTGATCGTCTCGCCGCTGGCGGCGCTGCTGCTGGGGATGAGTCTGCATGACGCCGGTGTGCTGGCGCTGACCTTGCTGCTTGGCACCCCGACGCTCAGTTTTCTCGGCGCGGTGGGGGTTGGCCTGACGGTCGGTCTGAAGCGCGGCGGCGTCCTGCTGAGCCTGCTGGTGCTGCCGCTGGCCGAGGAACTGGTGTTCCGAGGGGCGCTGCTGCGCCTGCTGCGGCCGCTGGGGGAGCACCCGGCAAACCTCTGCCAGGCTGTGCTCTTTGCGGCCCTGCACGGAACGCTGACCGAAAAGTGCTACGCGCTGGGCATGGGGCTCATTTTCGGGTGGGCCGCAGAGCAGACCGACAGTCCTGCACCCGGGGTGGTGCTGCATATCCTGAACAATGGGCTGGTGCTGGCCCGGGCGCTGGCAGAAAGGGGAATGGGATGACCGACTATGAGCTGATGGGCGCGGCGCTGGAGGAGGCCGCACGGGCCGCCGCGCTGGGCGAGGTGCCCGTGGGCGCGGTGGTGGCCCGGAACGGCGAGATCATCGCCGCCGCCCACAACACCCGCGAGACCGAGAAAAACGCCCTCCACCACGCCGAGCTGCTGGCCATCGACGCGGCCTGCAAAAAGCTGGGCGGCTGGCGGCTGTGGC
>ERZ773204.2042-NODE-2042-length-14598-cov-12.767792_pt1 | contig 14598 bp, 17 predicted proteins | sample MGYA00581007_ERZ773204 | MGnify/ENA primary metagenome ERZ773204 (study PRJEB29015, sample SAMEA2737757) | human gut metagenome | biome: human gut; feature: human-associated habitat; material: faeces | place: China | collected 2012 ... | reverse complement strand
CCATGCGTGGCATGAACGATAAGATCCGTGCACAGATGAACTCGATGATCAACAATACAACTACACGCAGTTATTTGCAGGATGCCGTCATTACGATGCGTGACGGCCGCTATTGTCTGCCGGTCAAAGCCGAAGCAAAATCACAGGTTCCGGGTATGGTGCACGACCAGTCATCTTCCGGTTCCACACTCTTTATCGAACCGCTCGCTGTTGTAAACTTAAACAACGAATATAAAGCTCTTCTTATGAAAGAAAAAGAAGAAATTGAAGTCATTCTCGCCAACTTAAGCAACTTAACGGCAGGATACTCCATGCAGCTTCATACTGACTACAATATACTCACCGAACTTGATTTTATTTTTGCAAAAGCAGCTTTCGCTCAGACTTACAACGGTGTTGCTCCGACTTTCAATACCGACGGACGTATCAACATCAAAAAAGGGCGTCATCCGCTGCTCGACGCCAAAAAAGTTGTACCGATCGATGTACGTCTCGGAGAAGATTTTACGCTTCTGATCATTACCGGACCAAACACCGGTGGTAAAACCGTCTCCTTAAAAACAGTCGGTCTTCTGACATTGATGGGGCAGGCAGGACTTCATATTCCGGCTTCCGAGCGTTCGGAACTCGGAATCTTTGAGGAAGTGTTTGCTGATATCGGAGATGAGCAGAGTATTGAACAGTCTTTAAGTACTTTCTCCTCCCATATGACAAATATCACACGCATTTTAAGTCAGGTAAATGACCGTTCCCTCGTGCTTTTCGATGAGCTTTGTGCCGGAACCGATCCAACGGAAGGTGCAGCACTTGCAATTTCTATTTTGTCAAAATTAAAACTATACGGTGCACGTGTCATGGCAACCACACACTACAGTGAATTAAAAGTATTTGCCTTGCAGACTTCCGGTGTGGAAAATGCCTGCTGTGAATTTGACGTTGAATCATTAAGTCCGACTTACCGCCTGTTGATCGGTATTCCCGGAAAAAGTAATGCGTTTGCGATTTCCACCAAACTTGGTCTGGGTGGGGATATCATCGAGGATGCCAAAGGACGGATCAGCGAAAATGATATGAATTTCGAGGATCTTTTAGCAGATCTTGAAAAGAGCCGCATCACGATTGAAAAAGAACAGCTTGAGATCAACCAGTATAAAGAAGAAATCCAGAAATTAAAAGAACAGCTTGAACAGAAACAGGAACGTTTAGACGCAAGCCGTGACAAGATCCTGCGCGAGGCAAACGAGCAGGCTTACAATATCATCAAAGAAGCAAAAGACCTTGCCGATGAAACGATCCGTAATTTCAATAAATATGGCACCGCACATGCCCCGGTCAGCGAAATGGAAAAAGAGCGCACTAAACTGCGCGATAAGATGAACAACGCACAGAAAAAAATGTCTGACCAGAAAAAGAATGCTGCTCCAAACCATAAAGTTCCCAAAAAACTCCGCATTGGTGACCGCGTGAAAGTCATCAGCATGAATCTAAACGGAACCGTTCACTCCCTGCCAAACGCAAAGGGTGACCTTTATGTACAGATGGGTATTTTACGTTCTCTTGTCAACATTAACGACCTCATCCTGTTAGAGGAAGAAACTTCCCCGACCAGCAAAAAATACGGTCGTACCAGTGCCGGCAAGATCAAAATGAGCAAGTCTGCATCCGTCTCCACAGAGATCAACCTGATTGGCAAGACCACAGACGAAGCGATCGCTCTTTTAGATAAATACCTGGATGATGCCTACCTTGCACACATTCCGTCCGTGCGTATCGTCCACGGAAAAGGAACCGGTGCACTGCGCAACGCCGTACAGGCACATTTAAAACGTTTAAAATATGTGAAATCATTCCACCTCGGAGAGTATGGCGAAGGTGATGCCGGCGTAACGATTGCCGAATTCAAAGACTGATTTCAGACAAAAAGTAATTTCAGTAAGACAGATTTTATCTGATTCCATGCACAAAGCACTGCCGAAGCAATACCATTTCGTCTGATTTACAAACAGAATAACAACTAACAGGAGGTAATTTTATGGCAGCAAAACAAAAAATACTGATCGTCGATGACGATAATAATATTGCAGAACTGATCTCTCTTTATCTTACGAAAGAGTGTTTTGATACAAAAATTGTAAATGACGGTGAAGAAGCCTTAAAAGCATTCGAACAGTACAATCCGAACCTGATCCTTCTTGATCTGATGCTTCCGGGCATCGACGGCTATCAGGTATGCCGCGAAGTCCGTGCAAAAGCAAACGTACCGATCATCATGCTCTCCGCAAAGGGTGAGATTTTTGATAAAGTACTCGGTCTTGAACTTGGAGCAGATGATTATATCATGAAGCCGTTCGATTCCAAAGAACTTGTTGCCCGCGTCAAAGCCGTTTTGCGCCGTTACCAGCCGGTCAAAATTGAAGAACCTGCTCCTGAATTAAAATGCGTAAAATACCCGGATCTGATCGTCAACTTATCCAACTACTCTGTTATTTATAAGGACAATCCGATCGACATGCCGCCAAAGGAATTAGAGCTTTTATATTTCCTTGCATCCTCGCCAAATCAGGTATTTACCAGAGAACAGCTTCTCGACCATATCTGGGGCTATGAATACATCGGCGACACCCGCACCGTGGATGTCCATGTAAAACGCCTCCGTGAGAAAATAAAGGACAATGACAGCTGGAGTCTCTCGACTGTCTGGGGAATCGGTTATAAGTTCGAGGTTAAAAATATATGAAACGAACACTCTACCCGAAGCTGCTCGGCGGCTATCTGATCTATGGACTGATCTGTTTTATTATTATTTCAACCTTTGGTTACCATATTACTTTTAACTTCTTAGAGCGCCGGGATGCCTCGACGCTCTATCGGGAGTCTGCGCTGATTTCCTCCAATTATGCAGAGAATTATTTCAAACGTTCCACAACATTAGAAGAAATGAAAACGCAGCTCTCCACTTTAAGCACTTACCTCTCCAGTGAGATCTGGATCATTGATAAGCAGGGACAGATTCTTTTAAATACAGCTTCTGCCACCTCTCCGGCAGAAAATACAGAACCGGAAGTGATCCCCGATTTTGACGTGACTGATTTTGGAAATAAATATTACCGCACCGGAAACTTTTACGGTCATTTTGACTCAGAAACATTAAGTGTGTTTTCACCGATCACTGTAAATTACAAAGTACGCGGCTATGTAATCATACATAAACCGGTCAGCTCCATCGTCAATTTATCCAACCTGCTGACTAATCTTTCCTATCAGACGTTTGCACTTTTATTTCTGGCAGCGTTTGTTGTTTTAGCACTCTTTACCTGGATCGTCTATATCCCGATCCGCAAAATTGCCAAAGGCGCCAATGAATATGCCGCCGGAAATTTTGAGGCAAAGATCGATGTCCACTCCAATGATGAGATCGGTTATCTTGCTGCCTCGCTCAACTATATGGCAAATGAATTAAACACGCTTGAGGAGGATCAGCGAAAATTTGTCTCCAATGTCTCACATGACTTCCGCTCTCCGCTGACCTCGATCAAAGGCTACGTAGAAGCAATGCTTGACGGAACAATCCCGGTTGAAATGCAGGATAAATATTTAAACATCATCCTTTTTGAGACAGAACGTTTGAACAAACTGACAAAAAGCCTTCTGGAATTAAACAAATTCGGCTCACACGGTGTTATGTTAGACATCACCAGTTTTGATATCAATCACACAATCCGCATGACCGTACAGACCTTTGAGGGAACCTGTATGGAAAAACATATCAGTTTTAACCTGATCTTAAGCGGTGAGACACTGTTTGTCTCTGCTGATTTCAGCAAAATTCAGCAGGTGCTTTATAACCTGATCGACAATGCACTCAAATTCAGCCATGCAAATTCATCGATCACGATCGAGACGACCGAAAAAAATGAAAAGGTCTTTGTATCAGTCAAAGACACCGGAATTGGTATTCCAAAAGACAGTATCAAGAAAATCTGGGAGCGTTTCTATAAAACCGATCTTTCCCGTGGAAAAGATAAAAAAGGAACCGGTCTTGGTCTTTCCATTGTCAAAGAAATCATCCAGGCTCACGGAGAAAACATCAACTGTATCAGTACCGAGGGTGTTGGTACGGAATTTATCTTTACACTGCCGTTAGCGAAAGAACAGAATGAGCATGCCTGATGGCATGCTCTTTTACAATACTTGATGCCCTATTCTACTGTTCCTTCCAAAATCCGCCCTTCTCTAAGTAATTTATTGCAACAGGGCAGCAACATGGATAATAACAGACATCGATTCTAAACTTTGTATGAAGCAAAGTTTCTTATATAGATGCCCCGGCGGCAAACTTAGTTTTTCTTATTTTCATACAACGGCACAAAACAGCCTCGGCTTAGTGCAATTTTCCATTCAAAAAACTGAAAGCCACCTTTTGATATCCAAACCTATCTACAACATACAAAAAAGCCAGCCCAGTCTGCATCATCTGCAGCCTGGACTGGCTTTTTTCACGTTCTCATATTTTGGATAGTGATTATACTAACTCAAGTAATACCTCTAAAGCGCCATCACCTTTACGCTGACCGATCTTTACGATTCTTGTGTAACCACCGTTACGGTCTGCATATTTCGGAGCGATCTCATCGAATAATTTAGCAACAAGATCAACTTCTTTGGTGTTTTTCTTTCTTCCGGCAGCTTCAGTCGGAACTTCTTTTACGGTGTAGAGAACTTTTAACATTTCTCTACGAGCATGAAGACGGGATGGCTTATCTTTCTTGATAGTCTTCTCAACTTCATCGTATACAGTAACTTTCTTACCGTCTACAACTTCTTTTACTCTCTTACCGTCTTTATCTTTGCGGGCAACTTTTGCTTTTACAGTAACTTCTTCGTAGTTGTCTTTTTCTTTTACTGCTAAAGCGATGATTCCCTCAGCGATTTTGCGAACCTCTTTTGCTTTTGCTTCTGTGGTAACGATCTTACCATTGTTTAATAATGCTGTTACCTGACCTCTTAATAATGCTTTTCTCTGGCTAGAGGTTCTGCTTAATTTACGATACTTTGCCATTTTTAATATCCTCCATTTTGTGGAACATCCGGCCACGCGCTTTGGACTTACTTACCGGACGCCATATTCTTGTTTCGGAGTGGTTCTGTGATACCGCACAGCACCATTCCAAGTGCCACTCATGATCCGTGTGTCAGAATCTCGTCTGCCTCATCCCTCTGACTGTCTCTGACGCATTTCCTCGTCAGGCATATCAGAGCAATGAATGCATACACTCCGCACACCAGACATACTCCATGCCATATGGACTTACTGTTTCTGCCTGTATTGGTGAAAAAGGTATCTTCTGAACATTAGCAGTTCAGAAGATAGCGCGTGACAATCACAAGGAACTTATGGAACATTAGCAGTTCCATAAGTAGCGCACCCTGTGAAAGGTATCTTCTGAACATTAGCAGTTCAGAAGAAAGCGCTCGGCTTACGCCTCGCTTTATTCTTCACCCTGGTTTAACTGAAGTCCTAACTCTTTTAATTTAGCAAGAACTTCTTCTAATGATTTACGTCCTAAGTTACGAACCTTCATCATATCTTCCGGTGTTCTGTTTGTCAGTTCTTCGACTGTGTTAATGCCGGCTCTCTTCAAACAGTTATAAGAACGAACGGAAAGCTCAAGTTCATCGATATTCATCTCAAGAACTTTCTCTTTTGCATTGTCCTCTTTCTCGATCATGACATCAGCCTGCTGAGCAGCTTCGGAAAGATCGATGAAAAGACTTAAATGCTCGCTTAAAACCTTAGCAGCTAAGCTGACAGCCTCATCTGGCTCTAAGGTACCGTTTGTATAAACGTCCAAAGTAAGCTTATCATAGTCTGTAATCTGACCAACACGGGTATTTTCAATCAAAAGATTTACTCTTTCTACCGGTGTATAGATAGAGTCGATGGCAATAACGCCGATCGGAATATCCTCTGTCTTATTCTTGTCTGCACTTACATAGCCTCTGCCGTTTGTAATGGTAAGCTCCATGTAAAGCTTGCAGTCAGGTCCGCCATTTAAATTGGCAATTACCAGATCCGGATTTAAAATCTGAATATCAGAATCAACCTGGATATCTGCTGCTGTGACTACACCTTCGCCCTCGAATTCAATGTAAGCAACTTTAGGTTCATTTGTAGAGCTGTTATTTCTGATGGCAAGATTTTTGATATTCATAATAATCTCAGTTACATCTTCCTTAACGCCAGGAATGGAACTGAATTCATGTAAAACACCGTCGATCTTAACCTGGCTGACAGCAGCACCCGGTAAAGAAGAAAGCATGATTCTTCTTAAAGAGTTACCAAGAGTTGTTCCATACCCTCTTTCAAGAGGCTCTACAACAAATCTTCCATATTTTTTATCTTCTGAAATTTCTGTAATTTCAATATTTGGTTTATTAAAATCAAACACTACAAAGTCCCTCCTTTGGGTTATTAAAATATTGAGGGTGAATTTCTAAATAATCCTTATGGATTATTTAGAATATAATTCGACAATCAACATCTCGTCTACAGGAACATCAATTGCTTCACGAAGTGGAAGTTCTTTTACACTACCTTTTAAGTTTTCAGCGTCAACATCTAACCATTCAGGTACTAATCTTCCGCCTGTTACTTCTAAGATGTCTTTGTATCTCTGAGAACCTTTGTGTTTTTCTTTAATCTCGATTGTATCTCCGGCTTTTACTAAGTAAGAAGGAATGTTAACCTGTTTTCCGTTTACTAAAACGTGTTTGTGGTCAACAATCTGTCTTGCTTCTCTTCTTGTTCTAGCAAGACCCATACGGAATACAACATTGTCTAATCTTGATTCAAGAAGAATCATAAGGTTATCACCTGTCATACCGTTCATTTTAGAAGCTTTTGCAAAGTAGTTTCTAAAAGGTTTTTCTAAAACACCGTAGATAAATTTTGCTTTCTGTTTTTCACGTAACTGAAGACCATACTCGCTCATTTTTCTATTTGCTCTTTTTAACTGTCTGTTAGATTTTTTGTCAATTCCTAAATAGATTGGGTCCATACCTAATGAACGGCATCTTTTAAGAACTGGAACTCTATTTACTGCCATGTTCGATTATCCTCCTATTAGACTCTTCTACGTTTTGGTGGGCGACATCCGTTATGTGGAACCGGTGTTACGTCCTTAATACTTGTTACGTCAATTCCGCATGCCTGAAGCGCACGAATCGCTGCTTCTCTTCCTGATCCCGGTCCTTTTACAAATACATCTACTGTTTTAAGTCCATGTACTAATGCTGCTTTAGCTGCTGTTTCAGCCGCCATCTGTGCTGCATAAGGAGTAGATTTTCTTGAACCTCTAAATCCCAGACCACCAGCACTTGCCCATGATAAAGCATTTCCCTGTGCATCTGTTAATGTTACGATTGTGTTATTAAAAGATGATTGGATATGTGCTTGTCCGCGTTCAACGTTTTTCTTGACACGTCTTTTTGTCACTTTTTTTGTAACTTTTTTAGCCATTTAAACTAACCTACTTTCTTTTTTCTTTCTATTTTCTTTGTTGTTTCGCCTGTTCACTCAACTAAACTCATGCTACGCATTTGTCAAATTGCTTTTGGCCTATTTTTTCTTATTTGCTACTGTTCTCTTAGGACCTTTTCTTGTTCTTGCGTTTGTCTTTGTTTTCTGTCCACGAACCGGAAGTCCTCTTCTGTGGCGGATACCACGATAGCAACCGATTTCCTGTAATCTCTTAATGTTTAAAGCGATTTCTCTACGTAAATCACCTTCTACCTGATAGTTTTCATCGATTACAGCACTGATTACTTTTACTTCTTCGTCTGTTAAATCTCTACAACGAGTATCCGGATTTACTCCAGCTTTCTCTAAAATGTTATTTGCACTTACTCTACCGATTCCGTAAATGTAAGTTAATCCGATTTCTACACGTTTGTCTCTTGGTAAGTCTACACCAGCAATACGAGCCATGTAATTTTCCTCCATTTTGAATCTTAGTAAATAAATATATACAGCCCAATGCTCTGCACTGTCTGAAATGTTGTGTATATACCTATTCCCATTGGTTAATATTGTCTCAAATTGGGAAGTATCTCTACTTCCAGCTACTATAGTAGTAGCCTTTCCCGGAAATGACACCGGGTATTATAAGCAATATACATCGGAGAATGATTTCCTTGTATATTAATAGTATCTACACACCGCCTGGTGTGTCCATACTACAGCCGCCTAATTAAGTTTGTGCTTCTACGCACAAAATCGACAACGATAATTATCCTTGTCTTTGTTTGTGTTTAGGATTTTCACAGATTACTCTGATGCTTCCTTTTCTTTTAATGATTTTGCATTTTTCGCAAATTGGTTTAACTGATGATCTAACCTTCACGTCAAATCCTCCTTTCACTCCACTGCTCTGCCTACATTGATTACCGTTTATTTGCAACTCTCTCAAAACAGTTCGCTCTATATTATAGCATTATGTTTCTCTAAAAGTCAATACCTTTTTATTTATCTCTCCAGATAATTCTTCCTTTTGATAAATCGTATGGAGATAACTCCAATGTTACTTTGTCTCCCGGTAAAATCTTAATAAAATTCATACGGAGTTTACCGCTAATGTGCGCTAACACCTGGTGTCCGTTTTCCAATTCTACCTGAAACATTGCGTTTGGCAATTTTTCTACTACTGTTCCTTCAATTTCAATTACATCAGCTTTTGACATATTATGCTTCCTCCCTATTATATAATTTTAAAATTCGTTTAATGGCTACATTGTCTGTTACAGGAATATCTTCATTTATCTTTCTGATAATCTGTATATGTTTATATTTTTTCTTTTTTGGTTTCTCTACTGTCTTTACTCTTCCGTCTGCCAAATATACATATGAATCGTCCATGGCGATTATCACATATACATTATCTTTGTCATGCCCTGCTTCCGACTTCGCCAGCATTCCTACTTCAAATCTTTCCATAGTAATTTCCTTTACTTTAATAAGGTCAATAACTTCGGTTCATTTTCTGTAATCAGCACCGTATTCTCATAATGCGCAGACAAGGAACCGTCTCTTGTCACTACCGTCCAGTCATCATCAAGCCAATCCACCTGATAACCTCCTGCATTTATCATCGGCTCTATCGCCAACGTCATTCCGGCACGTAACTTCATTCCTTTTCTGTTCATCTCATAATTTGGGATTTCAGGTGCCTCATGCAGATTTACTCCTATTCCATGTCCGCACAAATCACGGACAACACCGAACCCTCTCTCCTGTGCATATCTGCCTATCGCTGCCGAAATTTCAAATAGGTAATGCCCTTCTTTTGCATATTTTATGCCCTCAAAGAAAGACTCTCTCGTTACCTTGATTAATTCTTCTGCCTCTTTACTTATCTCTCCGATACCATGTGTCCTTGCCGCATCGGAATGATATCCCTTATAGATAACGCCGGCATCGATTCCTACAATATCGCCTTCCTTCAGTATACGTTTACCGCTTGGAATCCCGTGTACAACTTCATCGTTCACGGATACGCATATAGACGCCGGATATCCATTATAGTCCAGAAAAGAAGGAATACAGCCATAACTTCTGATTACCTCTTCTCCCAACTTATCAATTTCCAAAGTCGTCATTCCCGGACGTAATACCTTTTCAATTTCCTCATGTACGATTGCGAGTATTCTTCCCGCCTCCGTCATCAATTCTATTTCTCTGGCTGATTTTATTGATACAGGCATATTCTTATTCTCCCAGAATGTTTACGATTGCTTTGAATACATCTTCTAAATCCACTGTTCCATCTACTTCCACAAGAATGTCCTTATCTGTGTAATACTGGATAAGTGGTTGTGTCTGTTCATGGTATACACCAAGACGTTTTAAAACTGTTTCCGGTTTGTCATCGTCTCTTAAAATCAACTCTCCACCGCAAGTATCGCAAATATTTTCTACTTTTGTCGGTGCATGTACGATATGATATGTTGCTCCGCAGCCTACGCACGCTCTTCTTCCTGACATACGGTTTACGATATTCTCATCAGGCACTTCCACATTAATTGCGTAGTCCATTTTTTCTCCCAATTCAGCAAGTGCTTTGTCTAACGCCTCTGCCTGTGGGATTGTTCTTGGAAATCCGTCTAACACATATCCGTTTTTACAGTCTTCCTGCTGTACACGGTCTACTACTAAGTCAACAACTAATTCGTCCGGCACAAGAAGTCCTTCGTCCATATATGTTTTTGCTTTTTTACCTAATTCTGTTCCGTTTTTGATATTTGCTCTAAAAATATCTCCTGTAGAAATATGCGGAATCCCATATTTTTCAGCAATCTTCTTTGCCTGTGTACCTTTTCCTGCTCCTGGAGCACCCAGCATAATAATCTTCATTATTTTCCTCCTCACTGTGAGTTACATGGTTTTATAAAAATGTCTGTATAGCATTTTAGTGTTCTGCATCAACCCGTTAAACAGGCTGACACAGGACACTAAATCATTAATTATTTAAGAAACCTTTGTAATTACGTACAAGCATCTGAGATTCAATCTGTTTCAAAGTTTCCAATACAACACCTACAATAATGATAAGTGATGTTCCTGCAAAAGAAACGTTTGCTCCTAACCAGCCGTTAAATACGAATGGAATTACCTGAACAATTACAAGTCCTACTGCTCCGATAAAGATAATGTAGTTCAAAATCTTTGTCAGATATTCAACTGTTGGTTTTCCAGGACGAATTCCCGGAATAAATCCACCGCTCTTCTTCATGTTGTTTGCAATTTCTAACGGATTGAATGTAATCGATGTATAGAAATAAGCAAATAAAATAGTAAGTACGATGTAAAGGACTAATCCCCAAGAATATTTCAAATTCTCCGGATTACACCAGTTGTTTGAAGATAATCCTTTTAAAATTTCACTTCCAATTCCGCTTCCGTTACCTTTTCCTAAGAATCCGGCAATAACAACCGGAGTCTGCATTAATGAAGAAGCAAAGATTACCGGAACTACACCGGCAGTATTTACTTTTAAAGGAATAAATGTAGTCTGTCCGCCTACGCTTTTTCTTCCCTGTACTTTTTGTGAATACTGTACTGAAATTTTTCTCTGTCCGTCTTGAAGAACAATTACAAAAATAACTACAACAAGTAAAATTGCTAAAATAATTAATCCTGCAAGACCTGCTTTAGCAAGTGATTTGCCTTTCATAAATTTTGTGTAAAGTGTCATGAAATCACTAGGCATACGTGAAATAATATTAATTAATAACACGATCGAAATACCGTTTCCGATTCCTTTTTCCGTGATTCTTTCACCAACCCACATAAGAAATGCAGAACCTGCTGTCAATGTTAATACAGCAACTGCAACATTTACAAAGTTATATTTTACAAGTAATCCGCTTCTTCCGAATCCAACTGCCATTGCTGTTGATTCAACTAAAGCAAGTATTACTGTCACATAACGTGTAATTGAAGCAATTTTCTTTCTTCCGTCTTCTCCATCTTTTTGCATCTCTTCCAATTTTGGAATAGCAATTGTAAGAAGCTGCATGATAATAGATGAAGTGATGTATGGTGTAATACTCAACGCAAAAATTGACATTCTTTCTAAAGAACCACCTGTAAATGCACTGAAAAAGTTAAATGCTTCACCTGTTTGGCTTTTGAAAAAATTTTGAATATATGTTGGATCAACTCCCGGAGTCGGTAAAATTGATCCTATTCTAACGACGATTAACATTAGAAACGTATAAAAAATACGTTTTCTAACATCGTCAATCTGAAAAGCCCTACGGAATGTCTTAAGCAATTAGATCACCTCTGCTTTTCCACCAAGAGCTTCAATTTTTTCTACTGCAGATGCACTGAAAGCATTTGCCTGAACTGTAAGCTTCTTAGTTAATTCTCCATTACCAAGAATTTTTACTCCATCTCTAGGATTTTTTACAATCCCTGCTTCGATAAGTGTTTCAACTGAAACTACTGTATCGTTATCAAATGCCTCTAAAGCATCTACATTAATACCAATAATTTCTTTTGTGTTTCTGTTAGTGAAACCTCTTTTTGGTATTCTTCTGTATAATGGCATCTGTCCACCTTCAAAGCCTGGTCTTGTGCCGCCTGAACGTGCTTTCTGACCTTTGTGTCCTTTGCCCGCTGTTTTGCCGTTTCCAGAACCATGTCCACGACCTCTTCTGAAATTATCACTGTGTTTTGACCCGTCTGCAGGTCTTAAGTTTGATAAGTTCATCGTGACACCTCCTTATCCAAATATTAAACTTCTTCTACTTTTACTAAATGTCTTACCTGTTGTACCATTCCTCTTGTTGCAGCATTGTCAGGTAATTCAACTGTTTTGTTTAATTTCTTTAATCCTAACGCTTCAACTGTTTTTTTGTGTTTTGGTACAGCACCGATTGTAGATTTTACTAATGTAATTTTTAAATTTGCCATTTTCAATCTCCTCCTTAGCCTAAGATTTCTTCAACAGATTTACCGCGAAGCTTAGCTACTTCTTCTGGAGTTTTAATCTGACTTAACCCATTAATTGTAGCAAGTACTACGTTTTGTTTATTGTTAGAACCTAATGATTTTGTACGGATATTTTTGATACCTGCAAGTTCGATTACCGCACGCGCCGGACCTCCGGCGATAACTCCAGTACCTTCCGGAGCCTTTTTAAGTAATACAGATGCACTACCAAATTTACCGATTAAATCATGTGTTACACTATTGTGTTCATCTAATGCAACTGAAACCATTTTCTTCATTGCATCTTCTTTTCCTTTACGGATTGCTTCAGGAATTTCTGCTGCTTTTCCTAAACCTGCACCAACATGGCCATTTCCATCGCCAACAACTACTAAAGCTGTGAATCTGAAGTTACGACCACCTTTAACAACTTTGGTTACACGTTTGATTGATACCACTTTTTCTGTTAGTTCTAATTGACTAGCATCAATACGATTTTGTTTCATGTGTGTTCCTCCTCCTAGAATTCTAATCCAGCTTCTCTAGCTGCATCTGCTAACGCTTTGATTTTTCCCTGGTATATAAAGCCGCCTCTATCAAAGACAACAGTATTGATACCTTTTTCAATTGCTCTTTTAGCAATTACTGTTCCTAAGTATGCTGCTGCATCAACGTTGTTAGTTTTTTCTAATTCTGCTTTTACTTCTTTCTGAAGAGTAGATGCTGAAACTAGAGTATTTCCAACTGTATCGTCAATAATTTGAGCATACATATGATTATTACTTCTAAACACAGCCAAACGTGGTCTTTCAGCTGTACCGCTGAAACGGTTACGTAATTTTCTATGTTTGTTTACACGAACTTCGCTTCTTGATTTTTTACTAACCATCTTCACACTCTCCTTAATTATTTTTTACCAGTCTTACCAACTTTACGTCTGATAACTTCATCAGCATATTTAATACCTTTACCTTTATATGGTTCAGGTCTTCTCTTATCTCTGATTTCAGCTGCGTATTGGCCAACTTTTTCTTTATCGATACCTTTTACAGTAATTTTGTTCTGTCCTTCAAGCACTGTTTCAACGCCTTCCGGATCAGTCATTTCTACCGGGTGAGAGTATCCTAAGTTTAATGTTAATTTGTTTCCTGATTTTGCTGCTCTGTAACCAACACCGTTTACTTCAAGAACTTTTTCATATCCCTGAGTAACACCAACAACCATGTTGTTGATAAGTGTTCTTGTAAGACCATGTAAAGCTTTCATTCTCTTTAAGTCGCTTGGTCTTGTTACTACAACTTCTTCGCCTTCTTTTTTGATTTCCATTTCTACAGGAAGTTCTCTTACGAGAGTTCCTTTAGGACCTGTTACAGTCACTTTGTTGTTTTCAGCGATTTCAACAGTTACACCTGCTGGAATTGCTACTGGCAGTCTTCCTATACGTGACATACCTTTACCTCCTACACTTAAATTTTCGGAGCGGCGGCTTGGCCGCTCTGTTTTCAGTTGCGTGTTTTTCGCACTTAACTAGGTTTCCCACGAGTTTAGTACGAAAGTACATCTCGGCCACTTGGTGAGGTTCTTTCGAACCTAGTGGCGATGATGTTACATTGATTATCTAAGGAAGTTCTTTTCGCTAAGTTCGACAATACCTCACTAATCTCAAAGAACGACCTCGCACTAAGTTCAGCCATCGTTCACACTCGGCTTCACTAAGTTGCTTTCGGTCTACCAAACAAATGCTAAAACTTCTCCACCTACGTTAAGTTTTCTAGCTTCTTTGTCTGTGATAACACCCTGATTTGTTGAAATAATTGCTGTTCCAAGTCCGCCTAATACTCTTGGAAGTTCTTCCCTGTTTGCGTATACACGAAGACCAGGTTTTGAAATTCTCTTAAGACCTGAAATAACTTTTTCGTTTTTATCAGCACCGTATTTTAATGTGATGTGGATTGTTTTAAAACTTCCATCTTCTACGATGTCATATTTTGCAATATATCCCTCGTTAAAAAGAATATCAGCGATAGCGATTTTCATTTTAGACGCCGGAACATCTACTGTATCATGTTTAGCAGTATTTGCATTACGGATTCTTGTAAGCATAT
>ERZ773204.2038-NODE-2038-length-14626-cov-110.960744_pt1 | contig 14626 bp, 14 predicted proteins | sample MGYA00581007_ERZ773204 | MGnify/ENA primary metagenome ERZ773204 (study PRJEB29015, sample SAMEA2737757) | human gut metagenome | biome: human gut; feature: human-associated habitat; material: faeces | place: China | collected 2012 ... | reverse complement strand
TTATTTTCACATCGCAGCCCGCCAGTTTGCGGAAAATGTAGAAGTTGGTGGTATCTCCTTCCATCGTAGAACTCAGTGCCAGGATTACCTCCTTGACGGTGCCTTCTTTCACACGGTTCACCAGGCTTTCAATCTCCAAATCGGAAGGCCCGATGCCGTCCATGGGCGAAATCACCCCGCCCAGCACATGATACAGTCCGCGATACTGCTGGGTGTTCTCTACCGCCATCACATCGCGTATATTCTCCACCACACACACCGTGGTCACGTCGCGCGAAGGGTTGGAACAGATGCGGCACACATCCGTATCGGAAATGTTGTGGCACACCTTACAATACTTCACCTCTTTCTTCAAGGTAGAAATGGCACTGCTGAAAGCCTCTACCGTGGCCGTGTCCTGACGCAGCAAATGCAGCACCAGCCGCATGGCCGTTTTCCGTCCGATGCCGGGAAGTTTGGCAAACTCCCCCACCGCTTTTTCCAGTAAAACTGAAGGATATTGTTGATTCATGCTTATCGTTTCTTTAATACGAATGGCAAAAATACGGATAAAACAAGAACCGGCCTCCATTTCGCGGAGATTATTTTCAAGGAAGTCTTCCACCGAATCCCGTTTTTATATTACCTTTGCATAAAACAACTCACAGATATAACCTATGGACATAACCAGCGCAGAGTTCGTCGTAAGTAACTCACGGGCCGACATGTGCCCCCAGACTCATCTTCCGGAATATGCCTTCATCGGGCGCTCCAACGTGGGAAAATCCAGTCTCATCAACATGCTGACCAAGAATCCCAAACTGGCCATGACTTCGGCCACACCGGGAAAAACCTTGCTTATCAACCATTTCCTCATCAACAAGGAATGGTATCTGGTAGACCTTCCCGGTTACGGCTATGCCCAGCGGGGAAAAAAGATGATGGAGAAAATCCAGAAGCTTATTGAATACTACGTGCTGGAACGGGAACAGATGACCTGCCTGTTCGTCCTCATCGACAGCCGGTTGGAACCGCAGCGCATCGACCTGGAATTCATCGAGTGGTTAGGAGAAAACGGCATCCCCTTCGCCCTGATTTTCACCAAAGCCGACAAGCAGAGCGTGGGAAAGACGAAGGCCAGCGTAAACCGTTTCCTGGACACATTGAAAGAACAATGGGAAGAGCTGCCTCCGCATTTCATCTCTTCTTCGGAGAACAAGACCGGACGACAGGAAATCCTCGACTACATAGAACAAGTAAATCGTTCGCTCAAAGAGCAGGCAGAATAAAAAATATCCTCCAGACTGCGATTTTCACCCAAACAGTCTGGAGGATATTTTTTCATTATAGTTTCCCGCTCAGCGAGAGAAAACGATGTTTCCTTCCTTGCTCACGTCCAGCCGGACATTATAACAAGCCGCTCCGTCAGGGATACAAAGTGTAGCCACGTAGCGATAACCTTTTTCATCCACCTTCACAAAGTCCATATCGCTCAGAATGGCGTTATTCAGAAAATCGGCAGGTACCACGCGGGCAAACATTTCCTTATTTATATCTTTGGAGAACAAACGTTCCTTTCCCTTGTACACGCAGATGTGGATGATATTGTCATAGTAGATATTTTCCACCGGAAGACCTTCTTCATTGATGCTGACAAGGGTTACCCGCTTCTTGGTCGGGTTGATGTACGAATAACCTCTGTAGCGCTCTCCTCCGTGGAAAATAACCGAGTCTTTTTCAAACACCTCGTTCTCTACCACCTTCACCGGAACCACCGTACCAAACGACAACGTATCCGATTCGGCCTTATGCAGGCTCACCGTCTCGCCCACCGACGTGCGGTAACGCAGGCTGTACGACAAGCATTCTTCTATGAAATAATGAATGGGCTGGGCACTGTACACCGTTATCGTGTCATTGTGCACCGAAAAAGGCATCGGGGCATTAATCTGGCTGGCATAATAAATGCTGTCGCCTTGAATCTTGAATAAAGGTGCCTCCGTGTTGTCATCCAGCCAGATGCCTTGCAGCCGTTGTATGACTTCCTGATTTTCATCCTGCTTTTCTGCTCCATGCTGCTGGGGAGACAGACATCCTGCCAGCATTCCTAATCCCCCAAGGAGCATTCCCAAGCCCGTTTTTTTCATGCGTAAATGAATTTCTACATTTTCTCCGGCAAAAATACGAATAAAAAGTGTAAAAACAGAAAAATGCAGTAAAGTTATTGGCAGATAACCGATCATCTCACAAGTTGGTTCAGAGAAAAAACTGGTCGTTCCTCGAGAAAATACAAGCTTTTGGGAAATTGCCTATAGCAAAAAAAATATCCTAAACAACAATTTTTTCCTATTTTGTATGTAAGTCAATTTTTTTATCAGGAAAAGGGAGGTTGTATAAACTCTTTTTATTTATTTTATAGCTCAGTTTATATTAGAATTTGTAAAATAGAAAAAAATATGAGTAAAAAAGTCACTTTTCTTACCCTGTTTCTGTGGCTGACGGCAGTAACTTTTCCTGTCATGGCTCAGCAGAAAGCAGACACGACCTACACCTTCCGCTTCGTGCCAAGGGAAGATATGTTCTATGTGCCTTGGAATGGGAATGACACAGAGCTTGCCCGCCTGCTGGAGTGTATCGAAAAAAACAAAGCCACAATTCTTGACGGCAAGCTGCCGCTTTATGTCGATGGCTACTGCAACTCGCTGGGCAGTGAAGCCGAGAACCTTGCCACGGCAAAGATCCGTGCCAACCGTGTGAAATCCGAACTGATTATACGCGCGGAAATAAAAGAGGAGAATTTCATCACCCGCAACCATGCGACTGAGGGTGATTTTGTCACCGTGCGCCTGACGGTACCGGTAAAGGAAACAACCGCGACGGATGCGGAAGCAGAAGCACGACGCAAGGCGGAAGCTGAACGACTGGCAGCCGAGAAGCGTGCCGAACAGGAACGACTTGCCGAAGAGCAGCGCAAGGCGGAAGAAGCCCGACCCAATACTCTTGCCGACACGCCGTCGGAAACCAAAATCACAAATGATTATCATCTCTCCCTGCGTGCCAACCTGCTGCGCTGGGCTACCCTGACACCCGATTTAGGGCTTGAATGGCGCATCTGCCCGTCGTGGGGCATTGCCGTCAGCGGCTCGTGGACTTCATGGAACTGGAGCGACAAAGACCGCCGCTATGCACTCTGGGAAGTGGCTCCCGAAGTGCGTTACTACATGGGCGAGAAGAAAGCCTGGTATCTGGGTGCTATGTTCAAGGCCGGACAGTTCAACTACAAGCTCTCCGAAACAGGCAAGCAGGGCGACCTGATGGGTGGCGGCATCACTGCCGGCTACCGGCTGCGGCTGAACAAGGCATTAGATCTTGATTTCAACCTCGGCTTGGGCTACCTGAATGCCGATTTTGAAAAATATGAGGTCATCGACGGCGTGCGAGTACGTCGCGGCAACGAGACAAAGGACTGGTGGGGCCCCATCAATGCCGGTGTGACATTGGTATGGAAAATTGGTGCAAGCCGAGCGCATTAAAGTTTACTTTAGAATGCCGAGGCGCAGCCCGATTTATGTAAGTTGTTCTAAAAACGGAGAATAATCGAATATGAAAGCAAGACAATATATAAATATGATGGGAATGGCAGCCGCCGTGCTGCTCTCTTCCTGCGTGAAGGACACGCTTTATGACACGCCGCACCCCGACAAGGGAGCTGTCACCATCAGCCTGACGGGACTGTCGGCAGACGATAACTATGTACTCGACATGGACGGGAAGGTGGCCGACATTACAGGTTCGCCATTCACCAATCCCGACCTGCTCAATCCGGGAACACACAGTATGGTAATCTATAACCGTGCGGAAGGTTTCACTTTCGACGGACGAATGGCACGGGTCAATGCCCCTGATGGCAAGAGCCGTGCGGACGGTGCATCCGTAATCCCCCTGCCGGGCTATCTGAAGACCGTCAGTCAGGAGATAACCGTAACAGCTGACGACACGCTGCGTGTCAACCCTGTTCCGCAGCAGCGTGTACGTGACCTGCAACTGGAACTGGAAGTGACGCAGGGACGCCCCGAACTGATACAGAGCGTGACCGCCACCCTCAGCGGCATAGCCGGAATTTTTGATATGGAGAAGGGACAGACCATCGGCGAACCGACCTCCACGGTCTTCTCCTTCACCCGTGACGGCAGCAAGCTCACGGCCGACGCCCGCCTGCTGGGTACGATGGGAGACGTGCAGGCGCTGGTGCTGGACATCGTCTTTACCGATGGCGGACGCACACAGCGCACGGAGGTCGACCTGACGGAAGCCCTTGCGGACTTTAACGGCGATATGACCACCGCCTACCGTGTGACCGGGACACTGGAACCCCCCGTCGGCATGGAAGAAGGCAAGGGCGAAATTACCGGATGGGAAACGGTAGAAGGTGGTGATGCCAGTGCGGAAATGTAAGACAATGAAGAATTAATAATTAAGAATGAATAAGATGAAGACAAGATTTTTTGCTTTCGCAGCGCTGGCATTGACACTTGCCGCCTGCAACAACGACAATGAGAACCTGAATGACGGCCCGGTAGCCGCCCAGTTTATCGCCGACATTACGCCCGCTACCCGCGTCAATTCGGAAGGAACCGACTGGACCGACGGCGACCGCATCGGCGTCACCGGCGCAGGCTTCACCAACGTGCCCTACAAGAGAGAGAACGGTAAGTTCGTGACCGACGGTACGACCATCTATTTCAATGACACCGAAACGAAGACCTTCCATGCCTACTATCCGTATCAGGCTGAGGGCGGAACGGTGACCGTCAGCACCGCAGCCGACAAGCAGGGCACGGGCATCGACTTCCTCTTTGCCTCGGGAGCCACGGGCGACACCCACAACCCGACGGTGAGCTTCACCGGCGACCATGCGTTCCACCACTGCATGAGTCTCATCAAGTTCACCTTCAAGGCAGGCGATGGTCTCAGTTTCAACGAAACGGAACCTGCCGGCTACACGTTGGAGGGGCTGAAGCATGAAGGCACATTCGACACGGCTACCGGAACAACTGCTGTAACCGCTACTTCCAATACGCCGATTACCATGCAGCTGGGCGGTGCCACCACTTCGCAAGTCATCATTCTCCCGCAGAAAGTGACCTCCTCTCTTAACCTTAAAGTGTCTTACAACGGACAGAGCTACAACGCCCAACTGAAACTGCCTGCTACACCCACAGCCAATTTCTACACAGCAGGCTATGCCTACACCTACAACATAACGCTCAACAATAAGGACATCGAGGTGAGCGACCCCACAATTAACCCGTGGGAATCCGGAGATTCGAACGATGCAAGTGCCACGCTGTAAGTTTCACATACAGCTGCCCCGGCGCAAGCGTCAAGCCGGAGCTGCCCATAGGCCCTATGGTGCGACGGCCGCCTTCGCAGGCGGCGGCAGCACAAAACGAAAACAAATAAAAAACAACCCGATATGAAGAAAAGACATTCCATCCATGTAATTCTTGCCGCAGCCGCGCTGCTACTTGCCATGGCTGCCTGCACGAAGGAAGAACTGGCGGACGGCGACCGTCTGCCCGAAGGACAATACCCCCTTGAGATAGCCCGCATCACCCTCGGCGTGGAGGGCGGCGAGGCGCAGCCCTGGGGCACACCGCAGACGCGCGTCAGCGAGATTGCGGACGGCACGGGTAGCGAGTTCAGCGCGGACGACAAGTTCGCCGTACAGATAGACGGAAAGGAAGAGGTCGGCACCTACGCCGTGCAGGACAACAAGACCGTCAAAGCCGAAGCACCCCTGTACTGGAGCGACACCGGCAAACACACCGTCACCGCCTGGTACCCCGCAAAGAGTGGCACCCTCGACCTCAGCGACCAAAGCCAAAGTCTTGCCTACCTGCTGTACGCCACGGGCACGGGAGACTACCAGACTCAGGTCACGCTGAATTTCACCCACGCTCTGGCGAAGGTGCGCGTGACGCCCACGGACGATGCACTCGGCGAGGTGCAGAGTCTTCAGCTCTATACCTACACACAGTGTACTTATGAAAAGGGCACGGTAGTGCAAGGCTCGCAAGAGGGCTGGATAGAGATGAAGAAGTGCGAATACACCGAGAACAGCAACGCCATCACCTGCTGGGAGGCGAACGTGGTGCCCGGCTACGAAATCAAGAAACTGAGGGCAAACGGCACCGAAGAGCGCGACCTCTCCGCTGCCATCAATCCCGTAGCGGGCAAGTTCTACAACATCACGCTGGATAAGGACAAGGGATATACCGAAGTGAGCGAAGGTAACTATACTGTGGACAACGAAAAGGGACTGAGAAACCTCGCTAAGCTGGTGAACAGCAACGGCGGAAAGACCCCAATCAACATCACCCTAACCGGCGACATCACTCTCACTGAGGAATGGACGCCGATAGGAAACTTTGAGAACCGATACACCGGTACCTTCGACGGCGGCGGCCATACCATCACGGGGCTGACCGTCAACCAAAAGGAAAGAGGCAATGTGGGGCTGATTGGCTACCTCGGCTCCGGCGGTAAGGTGCAGAACCTGACGCTGGAGAATGTGAATCTAAACGGAAACTTGTATGTAGGTGGCGTTGTGGGATACAGCAACAACGGCACCGTGACCGCCTGCACTGCCTCGGGTAGCATCAACGGCAAGGAATATGTTGGCGGTATAGTGGGAAGTAACTACCTCGGTACCGTGACCGCCTGCTATAATACCTCAAGCACTGTTAACGGCTCATATCTTGTTGGCGGAGTGGTAGGACAAAACAATAAGGGCATCGTAACTGCCTGCTACAATGCCTCGGGTTCCATATATGGCGAGGGTACTGTCGGCGGCGTAGTTGGAGACAACTACACCAGCACCGTTACTGCCTGCTACTGGAGCAACTATGCTGGCTATGGTATCGGCAACGGTACCGGTGATGCTACGAAGGTAGACGGCACAACCGTTACCTGGCAGACGGCCGTTGATGCCATGAACGCCGCCTTGAACGGCTCAGGCTGGCAGTACGAACTCACCGGAGCATTGCCTACCTTGAAGAAACAGTGAACCGTCGGGCGGGAAAAGTTCCGCCCGCAACGGAAAATAACTGAAGTATAACCCAAAAAGAAAAGAACTCCCATTCCGGGCGGGAGTATTGTGCCCGGTAACATCATACAGACACCGCAGCCCGCTACCGTAAGGTCAGTGGGCTGCATTTTAATAAGGAGAAAAGAATAATATAAAAAATGAGGTAACCCGCATGAAACAGAAAACAATAGCAACCAGACACCTGCGCACCAAGATAGCGGCAGGATATGTGCTGATACTATTTGTCATTTTCGGCATCGTCTATATTTGGCTCAATGAACAGAACAGACAACAGGAATTGGAAGCTACTACCTACAAAATAAGAAATCTCCGCAAGGATGTACACGAGGTATATATGAAGGTAGTGGATTTATCCATGATTGGTGAGACCGTGCTGGACTGGAATGAGGAAGACATGGCGGCATACCATGAGAAGCGACTGGAAGTGGACAGCCTGCTCAGCCGCTTCAAGTCCAGAACCTGCCGCAGCGAGCGTATAGACAGCATATGCCAGCTGCTGGCTGAAAAGGAAAAATTGCTGAATAGAATCATGCTGGTACTCTACGAACAAGAAGATATAAAGGAAAAGATAGCAAGACAAGTGCCAGCCATTGCGTTGAAAAGTTCACAAGAAGAACCGAAAAAAAGGAAACGGACAGGCTTCTTAGGACTGTTCGGGAAAAAGGAAGAAGCGAAACCGACCGCAACGACCACAATGCTCAATACGCTGAACAGCGGTATGATAGCCCGCCAGAAAGAACAAAGCGAGAGGTTGAGCCAATACACCGACAGCCTTTCGGTAAGAAACAGAAAACTGATGGCAGTTATATAAAATACTTCCACTTATATAGTGGATTATTGCGGATAATCTATTATCTTTGTGTGTGAACAATACAGAGTAGCATGGAAATAATATTCAACGAAAAGTATTTGAAGGAAATGTACATTACGGGGCAGACGGACAAGAGGCACCGGTATCAGCCACAAGTGGTACGGAAATATATACGTGTTATCAACATAATGCTGGAAACTCCGAATGTACAAGGGCTTTTGAAATACAACTCGTTGAATTATGAAAAGTTGAAAGGCGATAAGGAAGGTCTTTCTTCTGTTAGAGTTAACGACCAGTACCGCATTGAGTTTGAGGAACGGACAAGAGAAGGTGAAACCATCGCTACAATATGCAATATAACAGATTTATCAAACCATTATAAATAACAGACAGCTTATGATTGAGATACAAGGAATAGATCCGACGATGATTGCCAACAACCTCACTCCGGCATATCCTACTCACCCGGGTGAAGTACTGAAAGAAGAAATTGAATACCGCAAGATTTCGCAGCGTAAGTTATCAGAGCAGATGGGCATCTCCTATAAGGTATTGAATGACATTCTCAATTGTCGTCGGCCTGTAACAACGCAGACGGCGATGCTTTTTGAAGCTGCCCTTGATATTCCGGCTGATTCGCTAATGCGATTACAGTTGAAATATAACATGCAACAGGCGGCTGCCAACCCTTCTTTTATGGAACGCCTCAAACAGGTGCGTAAGTGCGCAGCCATGCTATAAAGGAACATGAATAGACAAATAATCTGCTGCTGAAAGAGGTTGTACCAGCGGTTAAAGTGAGATAAGAGAATAAAAAAACAGGAGCCTTCGGCAGTGCCGGGGGCTTCGTGCGTTTACAATTGTTTCGATACAGGGCACATGAATATATCAGACTACATGATAGAAAAAGAAGAGTTGGTTAAACCCCTATCGGTATAAAAAATACCCGTTGAAAGATACTCCACATAAGAGAAAAATGTATTATTTTTGCAATATGATTGAACTATCCAAACATATAGAAGTATTATTGCTGGAGAATGATTGTGTCATCGTTCCCGGCTTGGGAGGATTCATTGCCCACAAACGGCAGGCCGCATATTCCATCCAGAAAGGAGAATTCATGCCGCCCCTCCGCACCATTGGTTTCAATCCGCAACTGATAATGAACGATGGGCTGCTGGTACAGTCGTACATGCAAGCTTTTAACACCGATTTTCCCGATGCAACCCGCCGGATTGAAAAGACTGTGGCTGAAATAAAAGACCAATTGTACCAGCAGGGTCAGGTCACCCTGCACAACGTGGGTACAATCTATTATAACATGAACGGCGGCTATGCCTTTGAACCGGCAGCCGCATCTTTCTTCACTCCAAGTCTATACGGGCTGGAAAGTTTCACGCTTCCGCAGCTGCAGACATTGCCTGTGTCTTCTCCGAAGCCGTTGGTTCCGGAAATACATGAAGCGGCAAGCAAACCGAAGAGACATTTCTCCTTGCGCCATTTCACGCGCAACGTAGTGGCCATAGCTGCAGCCGTATGCCTGTTCTTCGTGCTCTCCGTTCCGGTGGAAAACACGTACATGGACGATGCGAATTATGCTTCGCTGGGCTCAATCAGTATGTTTGATGCCATCCGCAACCAGTCGGTAGCCACCAGCATACAAACAACTCCGAAAGCAGCAGTTGCACAAAAGGCTGTAAAGAAACAGAAGAGCGAAAAGCGTGTCCGCAACAACGTAAACACGCTGAAACCGGTAGTTGTGAAGACAGAAAAGATTGCAGCCGCACCTGCAGCAAAAACAGCCGTAACCAAAACGGCTGCCACCAAAGCTGAAGCAAAAGCGACACAAAAGCCGAAACCGGCTTCCGCACAGCCTGCTGTAAGCAAGAAAACGGCCTACATCATCGTAGCCAGCCTGCCGACATCGGACGATGCCCAACGTGAACTGAAAAAATTCCAGCAGAAAGGATACAAGAATTGTCAGGTACTTGAATCGAACGGACGCTTCCGCATCGCACTGGATAGTTATGCCACTTCAGGCGAAGCTTACCAAAAAGTGCAGGCACTGCGTAATCAGGAAGAATTCAAGAGTGCCTGGGTATTCACTTCAAAATAAATACGCCCTTTTAAACAGAATGAAAAGAGTAAGATGCCCCAAATGTGACAACTTCATCCAGTTTGATGAAACCAAGTATGGAGAAGGACAGTCACTCGTTTTTATCTGTGACAACTGCAAGAAGCAGTTCAGCATCCGTATCGGAAAATCGAAACTGAATGCCGCCAACCGCAAGGAGGAAGTAATTGACGAGAAAGAAGGCATGCAGGATTTCGGCAACATACTGGCAGTGGAAAACGTATTTGCCTACAAGCAGGTACTTCCGCTGCATGAGGGAGATAACCTCATCGGCCGCCGATGCAAAGGTAATGACATCGACATCCCTATCGAAAGCAATGACCCGAGTCTGGACCGCCGGCATTGTTACATCAATGTCAAGAAGAATAAGCAAGGAAAAATCATTTATACCCTGCGCGATAACGACAGTATCACAGGAACTTTCCTGATGAATGAAATTTTAGGACCGAAAGACCAAATCCGCATTGAAGACGGAGCTATTATTACCTTGGGAGCTACGACCTTGATTCTGAGAGCTGCCGAGGGACAAACGGAAGAGTAAACCGCACACGGACTCTATAATTTTAGGATAACTAATAACTAACAAACCTTTTTATTTCGATTATGGCTTTTACAAACAACGTAATGATTGTCCGGCATAAATTGCTGGAAAACCTGGTTGCTTTATGGAAAGAAAATCAATTAGTAGAAAAAATTGACCGCATTCCTCTGGAAATCAGCCCTCGCCGCTCACAGCCGGTAGGACGTTGCTGTATCCACAAGGAACGTGCCGTTACTAAATATAAGTTGCTTCCGCTGCTGGGCTGGGATATGACCGATGAAACGGATGAGCTGACTCCGCTTTCTGAATATGCCCGCAAAGCATTGGAACGCAAGGAAAGAATCAAGGAAAATATTCTCTGTGTCATCGACGAAGCATGTTCTTCTTGTGTACAGGTGAACTACGAAGTAAGTAACCTTTGCCGGGGTTGTGTGGCAAGAAGCTGCTACATGAACTGTCCGAAAGGAGCTGTACACTTTAACAAGAAGACTGGTCAGGCACAGATTGACCACGACAAGTGTATCAGCTGTGGTATCTGCCACAAGAGCTGTCCGTATCACGCCATCGTCTACATTCCGGTGCCTTGTGAAGAAGCTTGTCCGGTGAAAGCCATCAGCAAGGACGAGCACTACATCGAACACATCGATGAAAGCAAGTGTATCTATTGTGGAAAATGTCTGAATGCCTGTCCGTTCGGAGCCATCTTCGAAATCTCTCAGGTATTCGATGTATTGGAAGCTATCCGTAAGGGAGAACAAGTAATTGCCATTCCGGCTCCGTCCGTATTGGGACAGTTCAAAGCTACCATCGAACAAGTGTACGGAGCATTGAAAGAAATTGGTTTTGCCGATGTAATTGAAGTGGCTGAAGGTGCAATGCACACTACCAGCAACGAAGCACACGAACTGCTGGAAAAACTGGAAGAAGGACAGAAATTCATGACTACTTCTTGCTGTCCGTCGTACATCGAACTGGTGAACAAGCATATCCCCGACATGAAGCCTTACGTATCAAGCACCGGCTCTCCGATGTATTACGCGGCTCGCATTGCTAAAAAGAAATACCCGAATGCGAAGGTCGTCTTCATCGGCCCGTGTATCGCCAAAAGAAAAGAAGCACAGCGCGACGAGTGCGTAGATTACGTACTGACATTCGAAGAACTTCACCCGATTTTCCGTGGCTTGGGCATCGAACTGGAACAGGCCAACCCGTACAAGGTAGCATACGAATCTGTATGTGAAGCACACGGATTCGCACAGGCAGGCGGTGTAGCCGGAGCAGTGAAAGCTTATTTAGGCCCGAAAGCCAACGGTATCAAGATTATGCAGTTCTCTGACTTCACGAAGAAGAACATCGGTGTACTCCGCGCTTACGCCAAGACCGGAAAAGTGGATGCACAGTTCATCGAGATGATGGCTTGCGAAGGTGGATGTGTAACCGGTCCGAGCGCACACAACGACCCTGTAGCCGGAAAACGCCAGTTGAACCAAGACTTACTGAAACGTACCTTGAAGTACGAAAACAATAATCAGGAATAAACCCATGAGGGAACTTATTGAACGCCTTTACCGGGAGCAGACACTGGCTCCCGGTGAATTGCGTACCCTTCTGCTGGAGTGCCGGGGGGAAGACCTCGACTTTCTCATGCAAAAGGCACGTGCAGTAGCACAAAGCCATTTCGGAAACAGAATCTATATCCGTGGACTTATTGAAATAGGGAACTATTGTCACAACGACTGTTTCTACTGCGGCATCCGAAAAAGTAACCGCCACCTGAAGCGGTACCGACTGGATGTGGAGACCATTCTGGCCTGCTGCCGGCATGGATATGAGTTGGGATTCCGTACCTTCGTCCTGCAAGGAGGAGAAGATAACTACATGAACGATGACAGGGTAACGGAAGTGGTTACTGCCATACGAACCGAATTCCCCGACGCAGCCATCACCCTTTCACTTGGTGAACGCCCTACACTTTCCTACGAACGTTTTTTTCAAGCAGGCGCCAATCGCTATCTGTTGCGCCACGAAACGCACAACGAAGCACATTACCGCCGCTTGCACCCTGAAGACATGTCGCTGTCCAACCGTTTGCGTTGTCTGAACGATTTGAAACGCATCGGATTCCAGACGGGAACCGGCATCATGGTGGGAAGTCCGGGACAAACCGTCGACCACCTGGTGGAAGACATTCTTTTCATAGAACAATTCCGTCCCCAGATGATTGGTATCGGCCCTTTCCTACCTCATCATGACACTCCTTTCGCTTCCTGCCCGCCCGGCAGTCTCACGCAGACACTCACGCTGCTTTCCATCTTCCGGCTGATGCATCCGCAGGCATTGATTCCTTCTACCACCGCCCTGGCAAGCCTTACACCCGACGGACGCGAGAAAGGCATACTAGCAGGTGCCAATGTAGTGATGCCCAACCTCTCGCCGGTAGAACAGCGAAAGAATTATGCCTTGTATGACAATAAAGCCTCTATGGGCTCAGAAGCTGCCGAAGGACTGCGTCTGCTGGCACAACGGCTGGCTGCCATTGGTTACGAAATAGATAAAAGCCGAGGAGATTATCCCGGAAAAACACTATAAATTACATTACAGCTATGTACAAGATTGATTCTCAAAAGGCAGAAGAATTTATCTGCCACGAAGAAATTCTCGATACTCTGGAATATGCCCAAAGTAAAAGCCAGGACAAGGAACTGATACGTTCCATCATTGAAAAGGCTCGCCTGTGCAAGGGACTCTCCCACCGCGAGGCTGCTGTACTATTAGAATGCAACGATCTGGAACTGGTGGAGGAAATCTACTGCCTGGCCCGTGAAATCAAACAGAAATTCTATGGCAACCGCATCGTAATGTTTGCCCCACTCTACTTGTCAAACTACTGCGTAAACAGTTGTACTTACTGTCCTTACCACGTTAAGAACAAGACCATTGCCCGCAAGAAACTGACACAGGAAGACATCCGTCGTGAGGTCATCGCCCTGCAGGACATGGGGCACAAGCGTCTGGCATTGGAAGCTGGAGAAGATCCGATTCACAACCCCATCGAATACATTCTGGAGTCGATAAAGACCATCTATAGCATCAAGCATAAAAACGGCGCCATCCGCCGGGTAAATGTGAACATTGCTGCTACTACGGTAGAGAATTACCGTCGCCTGCACGAAGCCGGTATCGGTACCTACATTTTGTTCCAGGAAACGTACCACAAGGAGAATTACGAAAAGCTTCACCCCAGAGGTCCGAAGAGCAACTATGCCTACCACACGGAGGCCATGGACCGCGCCATGCAGGGAGGAATCGATGATGTGGGTATCGGTGTATTGTTCGGCCTGAACACCTACCGCTACGACTTCGTGGGACTGCTGATGCATGCCGAACATCTGGAAGCGACGTACGGTGTAGGCCCGCACACCATCAGTGTGCCCCGTATCTGCTCGGCCGACGACATTGACGCTTCTACCTTCGAGAACGCTATCTCCGACGAGATATTCCAGAAGATTGTAGCCGTCATCCGAATCAGCGTGCCTTATACGGGTATGATTATTTCTACACGTGAATCGCAGCGTTCACGCGAGAAGGTACTTGCCCTCGGCGTGTCACAAATCAGCGGAGGTTCCCGCACCAGCGTGGGAGGCTATGCCACCGAAGAACTGCCGGAAGAAAACTCGGCTCAGTTTGATGTAAGCGACCACCGCAGTCTGGATGAGATTGTAGCCTGGCTGCTGAAATTAGGTTACATTCCCAGTTTCTGTACGGCCTGCTACCGTGAAGGACGTACGGGCGACCGTTTCATGTCGCTGGTCAAGACGGGCCAGATAGCCAACTGCTGTGCCCCCAATGCCTTGATGACGCTTCAGGAATACCTCTGCGACTACGCTTCGCCCGAAACACGCCGACTGGCTGAAGACATGATTCGCAAGCAGATGGAAGAGATTCCGAATCCCGCCATCCGCAAAAGAGCCTTGGAAAATCTGGAACGGATTGCCGAAGGAAAACGCGACTTTCGTTTCTAATGTGTGAACTTAAAGCCTCATTAAACGT
>ERZ773204.2019-NODE-2019-length-14714-cov-8.139368_pt1 | contig 14714 bp, 10 predicted proteins | sample MGYA00581007_ERZ773204 | MGnify/ENA primary metagenome ERZ773204 (study PRJEB29015, sample SAMEA2737757) | human gut metagenome | biome: human gut; feature: human-associated habitat; material: faeces | place: China | collected 2012 ... | reverse complement strand
CAGCTTTTTCGCTGAAAAAAACAGGGAATTCCTGGATATATGCAAACATTATCTTGCCAGTCTGGGAGATCTGAATTTATAAGAAGAAATGTGCCATGGCACATAGAACGAGGTTTCCTATGGCAAAACAGCCGCTCCGCAATCTTATTGATCGCGAAGCGGCTGTCGACACTTATGTATAAGCTTTTCATACTTCTATTGCATATCTTAACTTAATTAATTCCCTCTGTAAATTTATCAGGTGCTACCTTTGCCTTCACCTTCATTATTACATAATAGGTAATACCGGTTATAATCAGAGATTGTGCCGGCGGAATTCCAATTACTACAACATAGGTTGTAATATAGCCAACTGCAATTCCCACAATCATTGCAATTGTAGCCATAAAATTCCATCCCTGCTTATCTTCCCACACTCCCTTTCTGAGGAAGAAATCAACAAACATAACCCCTGCAATGGCCGGATAAAGAAGAGCAGCCAGACTAAGCAGTTTCTGTAAATTTTCCAGAATACCCGTAAAACAAAGAAGAAGTGATAAAAATGTACCTGCGGCCGTTACAATCGCTCTTCCTTTATTTGTTTTTATATTCAGCATATTGGAGAAAGAAAGTCCCATTGTATAGTTATTTACAAGCTGACTGGTCCAGGCAGCAAGCCAAAGAACAATAAATCCCCAGATAGGAAATCCTAAGTTTTCCATAACTGCAACAATATCTGCAGTTCCATTTCCTGCTCCCATGATGGCACCAATAAAAAGAAGCGGAATACCAATTGCAACAATTCCAATCGGTATTAAAATATTATCCTTCCAACACGGTTTTGCATATCTTGTATAATCAGCAGAAATAACAAACTGCGATACATTCATGCCAAGTATCATCGTCACACCGGCAGCAAATGAAATCTCACCGCTTCCTTTGTAACTAATAATGTTCGACCATCCAATGTTCTTTAATGCCAGGTAAATACCAACAATGCACAGAAGAATTCCACCAGGAACCGCAAAATAATCCGTCCATTTCATAGATGAATATCCAATAACAGAAGGAATTGCGAACAATATTCCTGCGACAATGGTGGTAATCATCCAGGCAGTTCGATTAACTGTATAGTCAATTCCCAAAACTGCACAAAACGCATTGCCTGTTACCGATGTCTGAACGGCCCACCAGCCCATACTGATAACACCGATAACTAGCGCGATAATAAATTTTGCCTGTTTGTCGCCAAATCCTTGTTTTGCAATTACGGAAGAGGAAAGACCTGTTTTGGCTCCCATATATCCACTGATAGCATTTCCTACCCATGTTAAGCATATGAAAGTGAACAGTACAACCGGTATGATTCCTTTTAAGCCAAATGCGCCTATTAATGTAGAACCTATCATCAACAAGGTAACACTGAATTCAAGGCCTCCGAAAATAAATGCCGGTGCTGTCCAATGCTGCCGTTGATTTAGCGGTACCGGGGTCATCGGATCATCTATAATCACCGTTTTTTCTTTTTCTAATTCTTTTCCCATACAATCTCCTTCCTATATTTTGTTATAAACTTCTTCACGTCTCATTAATCTCCACGGGATGGTTTCTTTCGCTTTCTCCAAACATTCCTTTTTGAGCACAACACGTGTGTAGGATTCTTCTGATGTGCATAATCTGGCAAGCGTTGTTCCATCCGGATTCGAAACAGTTGTATTACCACAATACTCCACGTCCCCGGATGCCCTGTTTAATCCAACCGTATAAACCTGGTTTTCTGCTGCTCTTATACTGCTGCATCCGGAAAACAGGTAATCCCAACCCGGATTCCACGCGCTCGGATACATAATCACATCTGCGTTCTTTTTTAATGCTAAAGATTTTGCCAATTCTGAGAATCCAAAATCTGCACAAATTAACAATCCAATTGTCCAGCCTTTAAACGAAACCGTAACCAGCTCTTCTCCTTTCGCAAAAAAATCATTTTCCTTATCCCATAAATGAATTTTTTTGTACTCTCCCAAAAGTGTTCCTGTTCCATCCCAAATACAGGCAACATCATAATGCTGGTTTCCCTCTTTTTTATTAATTCCGGCCATGATTGCTATCTTATATTTACTGGCAAGCTCTGAGAAAAAAAGTGCTTCCCTATCTGAAATTATGGCCTTTTCAAAATTGTATCCGCTGATACAAAGTTCCGGAAAGCAAAGAAGATCTATGTCGTCAGAAGAATGGTTTCTAACAAGTTCTTCTATATGAGCACAGTTTTTTTCGATATTTCCTTCCTGGATAGATAATTGAATAATTCCTAGCTTTAACATATGTCCTCCTTTTTAAACTTACTTTTTTTCAATTTAATCCAAATATTCGATCCTTTTCTCCTTTCATTTTCATACTTACTCACGAAATTACGTTTCTTTTCTTGATTTTATCACGCAAATCAAACAAAATAAAATCATATTATTTTATAAAGTAATAAATCGTCATTATACCGACTATAGTCTGAATTCAAGTCTGTCGTCATTTAGATATAAAAATATAGTAAAAGCCCCGGAGTTTTGTGATTCCGGAGCTTTTACTATATTTTGATACCGGATTGCTATGTGCTTCGCACTTTCGCAATCCTAAAACTATTCAAACATTGCGCTCTCAGCGCCTTCAATCTGAAGATTGGTCTGATAGAATTTGGTCAGAGCACTGATTGCATACTCCACATCCTTCACACCGGCTGTCTCGTAGCAGGAGTGCATACCAAGCTGCGGAAGACCGATATCTACCGCATGGACGCTGACCTGTGTATTGGACAGATTGCCCAGTGTGGAACCGCCTGCGCTGTCACTGCGGTTTGCAAACACCTGAACCGGAACACCTGCCTCATTGCAGACATTCGTAAATACCGCACGGCTGAATGCGTCCGTGGTGTATTTCTGGTTCGCGCTCTCCTTGATGACGATACCTTTGTTCATCCAGGAGCAGTTGACTGCATCCGTCTTCTCCCCGTGGTTCGGGTGAACGGCGTGTGCGTTGTCGCAGCTTACGAGGAAAGAACCGGCAACTGCCTGATAATAGTCCTCCGGTGTCTTGCCAAGTGCGCCGTTGATGCGGTGCAGGACATCCTGTAAGAAGGTGGACATCGCTCCCTGCTTCGTATTGGAACCAACTTCCTCATTGTCGAAGCAGCAGTATACGCTGACATCGCGCTCATTCTTCGCCTCCAGGAATGCTTTCAGGGAAACGTAAGCGCACTGTAAGTCGTCCAGTTTCGGACTGGAAATGAACTCGTCCGCATACCCCCAGATCGTACCCGGCTGGCGGTTTACAAGGAAGAGATCCTTTCCTAAAATATCCTCCGCTGCCACACCAAGCTCTTTCGCAATCATCGCGTCAAACGCGCCTTTTTTCAGCTCACCAGCGGAGAACAGCGGGCATAAATCAACCTGACGGTTGTATTTGTATCCATTGTTCACCTCACGGTTGAAATGAATCGCTACGTTCGGAATGATGAACAGATCTTTATCGATGTACAGAAGTCTCGCGCTCACGCCCTGACCGTCCTTTACCAGCACACGGCCTGCGACAGTCAGAGGGCGGTCAAACCATGTGCTGTCGATCATGCCGCCGTATGCTTCTACATCGAGACGCAGATACTCGCCCGGACCATTTAACTCCGGTACATTCTTGATCTTGTAAGTCGGTGAATCACTGTGGGAGGCGCACATCTGGAAATGGTAATCGCCCAGTTCCTTTCCGACGCGGAACGCAATGATACTGGAATGGTTGCGGATCGTGTAATACGTTCCACCCTGCTTCACGTCCCAGCAAGTTCTCTCCGGCAGATAGGTAAAACCTGCCTCATCCAGCATTCCCTTGATCGTCTCAATCGAATGAAACATACTCGGGCTGTTCTCAATAAAAGTCAATAATTCCTTCGCAGCATTCATCATGCAGACTTCCCTTCTCTCTTCTTAATCGCCGGTAAAATCAGTCCCAGTGCTACCAGAACGACTGGTGTGATGACATTCAGCATGGTTGTGTACAGATCACCCTGTTTGTACATACCTAATAAGCAGCAGGCTGCGGTCAGGATAAAGCACCATGCGCCAAAGCCCAGTGCCACTCCGTTGTTCTTCACAAAACGATACTCGCGCTCAAACTTATCTGAATGTTTGCGAAGCATGAAGTACGCAAAGAATACCCACAGATAACGCATCGGCATGGTAACCGAATTAAGCTGTGTCAGCTGGCGCAGAACCGTATCCGCATTCGGAACCAGAACCTGAGCCAGAATGATGGAACCGGACAGGATGACTACCATCCAGATACCATTGACGTAAGCGCCAAATTTGTTTTTCTTTAAGAGCTTGGTCGGGATGAACTGACGCGCATCCTCGTTGTCAAGCAGCATACGAAGCGGTGCATCGATGCTGACTACCAGCGTCGAGAACTGGCCGATCGCGTTGCAGGCTGCATAAATGATCATAATCAGGTTTCCAACGCCGTAATACTCACCCAGTTTCTGGAATGCCCAGTACTGTCCATTCGCATTGTAAGAGTCAAAATTAGCCTCAACCAAGGATACATCGAACATCATACCCATCGCGATTGTACCGAAGATCGCGCAGACGATTACCATGATCGCTGCAAAAATCATACTCTTCGGGAATCCCTTGGACGGATCCTCTACCTTGTTTACATATGGGGAGATCTTCTCACAGCCGCCGACTGCAAATACAAGGATGGACAAGCTGCTGAAATACTTCCAATCAAAATGCGGAATCAGGTTTTTCAAGCTGAAATCCACCGACAGGTAACCACCGTTCGGATTGATGACCGGTGCAGCAAACATCAGCAGAATGTACAGGATACTCATGACAAACATACTGGTTCCCGCCAGGGTAGCCAGTTTCTTTAACGGGTTTAAGCCGCGGCTTGCAACCCAGCAGAAGAACAGCAGTACCGCAAAGGTAACTAACTGAACCGCTTTCGTGTTAAAGGACGCATACTTCTCTGCGTTCTGGAAAATCATCCAACTCAGCGCTTTCAGACCGCCGGATCCCTTCGATGCGATGTAGGTGACATGGCAAGCCCAGTAGGTCCAACCTGCGTAGTATGCAGCCTTCGCGCCGGTTGTCTCATGAATCCAGGAGCTGACACCGCCGCCCGAATTCTTAAATGCGGAACCAAGCTCTCCGACCATCAGTGCGTACGGTACAAAGTACAGTGCGAACATCAGAATCCAGGAGAAGATAACCTGTGTTCCATTGAAGTATACGAAACCATTTAAAACGTTTCCAAATCCCCAGAGGGTGGAGAAACACATAAAGGAAAGCATATACCACTTGATTTTGTTTTGTTGTGATTTGTTCATATCTTATTTTCTCTCCTTACTGAAAGTATCTTTTTTATTTTCTCATATGCTGCGTTAATTGTCAAAAGTATTTTTTTATTAACCCAGTATTTTCCAGTCCGAATCGGTAGTATTCTGTAGTTTGTGGCTATTTTTTGTTAAATCCATACAATATGCACCTATTTTTTCCCCAAAAAAAGCGGCGATTCGAAAGAAAACGCCGCTTTTTGCCTCTTGTTTTATAAATATTTTATTATATCATTTTCGATATACACAGCTCCTCCAGCGCCACGTTAACCCCCGCGCAGAGGAAGTGCCAGAAACTTAACTTCTGTCCCTACTTCATGTAACCTTTCAGCGCCCACTCATACGTCTCGATCGCCTGCTGCAGGTTCATGTTAGCTGTCTCCTTATCGATCTGCTTTTCCAGTACGGAGACTTCCTCGCTCTTGTACTCCATCTGGGTCGTCATGCCAAGCTCCAGCTTCTTCTGCATCGCATTCATCGCCTGCGTCTCTGCTGCCAGAGACGCATCGGCAAGCTGCAGGGCTGTCTGCTTCTGCATGATGTCGTTGTAGAGTGTCTGCATACTGGAGCGGATCGTCTGCTCCTGGTTCTTGATGGTGCGGTCCATGTTTTTCTTATCAGCTGAACCTTCTGCCATATTGGCATAGCCGCGCTTATTGGACTGTAAGGACAGGTTCTGTTGGAGCGCCGTCTGTGTGTCCGCCGCCAGGTTCATTGCCGCGATCCGTCCAAGATCCGCCTGCGGCAGATCCTGGATATCCGGTTCCGCGTCATAGGTCCAGCCGGTCTGGACGCAGAGCTGCTGGTGCTGGGTCTGAAGCCCCGCTTTCGTCTGTGTCAATGTGGATTGAAGCGACTGCAGCGATTTCTGTGCATTTAACACATCAATCTGGGTCGCCTGACCGAGCTGCTGGCGTTTCTGAGTCATCTGCAGTGTCAGTTCCTGCAGTTCCAGCGATTTCTCCATCAGCGGAATTGTCTTTTTGACCTGATTATACGCCGCAAACGCTGCCTCTACCTGTACCACGACCGCATCCTGGCTGTTCATATAGTCCAGACGGTCCATCTCGCTGTCACGGTAGGAGGCATCGGCCGACTGCTGCGTTTTTAATGCATTCTGCTCGACCATCACCGATGCAGACATCAGGCTGGCATACGCACTTGCCATGCCCGGCACTGCCAGATAATCCTCAATCTGGTCTGCCTGATCCCGCAGGTTATCCGCGCTGTCATACAGGTCATTTGCCTGATTGTACTGCTTATCCTGCACTTCCTTCGCATTCTTTGTATCGCGTCCTGCCTGATAGGTTGTCTGGTTGTTTAAATACGTCGGGTTGTACTCCTGTACCAGATACGGCAGCTCGCTGTATTCCATCACATTGTCCTGAAGCTTCGCCCATGTATCCGCATCGTAGGCGAACTGCGGGCTGGCAGCCAGCGCCGCAAATGATCCCTGCAATACCAGAACCGCTGCTGCCGCTGCGCTCAGAAGCGCCGTTTTCCTTCTTCTATGTTTCATTTCCGGTTCCTACTTCCTTTCTGTTCCCATTCACGTTACGGTTCACGCATACGTGTCCAGTAACGGAATTTGCCGTGGCTTCGCATTTAAATACGGCAAATTCCTGACGAACTACTTGCTTACAATCAGGCCTCTAACTGCCCACTCATAATTTTCCACCGCTTTGGTATATTCCAGCTCGGCGGTCTTATACGATGCCACGCTGCTGAGCCAGGAACACTCAAGCCCCAAATAATTGGCTCTTGAGAGCATTCCCAGTGCGTTCTGGCGCTTTGCCGCCTCGTAACTCTGCGCGGCCGCCTGATATCCGGCTGCTGCACTGTCATACGCCTGCTTCTTGGATACTACCGCCGCATAGAGGTTCTGGATTGTGATCGCCACCGAATCCTCGGTATAAGCAACGTTTCTTTTTTTGACCGTACGGTTGGAAGAACCCGTTGCCTTATTTGCACGTACCGACATCAGATCATAATTCGCACTGACTGCCGCCTGTGTATCGGTACCCAGATCCATTGCCGCGATCCGGGACGCATCCGGAACCGGCACATCCGCAAAGGTTACCGGCGCATCCGCGTCAAATCCAAGTAGCATTAAAATATTCTGTTTGAGCTGCAATGCCCCGTTTTCTGCCTGTTGGGCGCTGGAATTGGCCTGCTGCAGCGCCTTCTGCGCCGTCAGAACCTCCTGCGCGGAAGCACGGCCGAGCGCCTGCATCTTCTGTGCGGCATCCGCATTTACCTGGCACATCTCCACATTCTTTTTCGCTGTCTCCACCTGCGGGAGCAGTTCCTCATACTGGATGAGCAGGTTCTGCACCGCCTTGACTAACTTATTCTTCGTCTGGCGCAGGGTCCGGGCGTAGGTGCCGGAAAGCTCCTTGTTCGTAAGCTTTGCCCCCTGTTTGCGCAACTCTCTCGCTGCCGCCTTGTAGCCCTCAAACAGCTCTCTCGTCTCCGCATCCATATCGTCGGACTTCAGGTCCATCGCATCTTCCATGAGGGCGCTTGCCTCAGCCGCCAGGGCAGTTCCCGCCGACTGGCTGGTCGCCTGGCTGTAGAGCTGGGAACGCAGGTTTAAATACGTGCTGTTGTAGCCCTCGATCCGCCATGCGATCTCACCGTACTCCAGCGTCCCGTCCTCAAGCTGCTCTTTGGTGTACGGGGAAGTCTCCTCCTCCATCTCGGTATTGCCGCCCGTCAGCACCGGACCGGTCGCATCGTCACCGATCCGCGCATCTGAGCCGATCCCCGGTGTTTTAGCCGCATATGCCGGCATCGTCATAGCTGTGCTGACTAACGCCGCCTGTAAAAGAATGGCAAACAGTTTCTTCCTGTTTTTCTTCATCTTACTCATCTTCATTTCCTTTCGGCGCTCTGCGCGCCCGCTCCCGATTCTATCCCAGCGCCCCGTTTCAGGATACCGAGTGTCAGGACAAACCGTTCCCGGATACGGTTTTCCGGGACTCCGTCGTGAAAGCTCTTGATCTCCATCGCGATCGACATCATCGCCATGCGGAAAAAGCTCATATATTCCTCCCAGCCCATCTTCCGCAGGGATTTTCCCACGCACGCCTCATAAGCGGCGCGTTCCAGCTTCTGTCCACGCACGGCGCGTGGACTGTCCAGATCGGAGCTGAATATATCAAAGAGCAGCGCCTCACGGCTGCTGCACTCCATGATGTTGCGGATGAAATCGGTGCGTCTCTCATCGCGGCACAGGGCAAGCGAACCGTTTAAAAACTGCCCTAACATCTCCCAGATGTCCCCCTGCGCCTCTTCAAGGCAGCGCACGCCGCACTCATAAAATTCATTGATAAAACTCTCACACAGATATCCTAAAACATCCCATTTACTGTCAAAATACGTATAAAAACTGCCCCGGGAGATCCCGGCATCTTCTATCATACGGTTGAGCGATGCTTTTTCTATCGTTGTCCGCGTATATTCAGCCATACACGCGTCCCGGATTTTCTTCTGTTTTTCCTCCGGCAACCGCTTAAATCGTTCCGACGGCATCTTCTTCTCCCCCTTTTTCTATCAGTACAGGCAGCTTCCCCGCCCCGGGTCCGCCGCCTGACAGATTCACTGCTTAACCTGCTTTTCCTTAGTCGCAGTCCAGCTTATCATACTCATCTTCTTTGCCTTTTCCCATGTTATAAACCACTCGGTAGAAGGACGGAAGCAGTACCAGCGTCAGGATCGTCGCCGCAACCAGACCGCCGACGTTTACAAGCGCTAAGCCCTGCATCATCTTGCCCGCCTTACCAAATGCCAGACAGTTCGGGATCATCGCAATGATGGTCGTCAGTGTCGTCATGCAGATTGGGCGTACACGGATCGCACCTGCCTCTACCAGCGCCTCGTCTAACGGCATCTCCATCCGTAGCTGGTTGACCGTATCCACATACAAAATACCGTTGTTTACAACCGTACCGACCAGCATCAGGAAACCAAGCATGGAGTTCATACTGATCGGGCAGTCCGCCAGAAACAGGAATCCAAAGGAACCGATCAAACTGAACGGGATCGTTGCCATAACCATCAGGGAGAATTTCGGGGACTCAAACTGGATCGCCATGACAATGAAAATCAGAAAGATCGCTGTGACAAGCGCCATTCCCAACGCGGAAAGCTCCTCGCCCATCGACTCATCCAGGCTATTGGTCGCCATCTCAACGCCGTACGGGAATTCCCAGTTCTGCACGAAGCTCTTGACATCTTTTTCAGCCGTCTTCTTATAATCTGCCTGTGCCTGCATCGTGATCGATACCTGGTACTGTTTCTCTTTTCGTGAAATCTCCTGTGGGCTATCCTGGTAGTAGATCTCTGCCAGATCCTCCAGCGGAAGCGTATTACCCGTCGCCGTCGTGATCATCATGCCCTGCAGTTTCGCGATGGAATCGTAGCGATCCGGCGCAAATTCTACCTTCACGTCCTGATCATTGCCGTTGACGGAGATCGTCGCCGCTTTCACACCGCTTAAATTACTGTATACCATCGAACCGATGCTGGCCGGGGTCAGTCCCTCTGCCTCTGCCTTAACCGGATCCACATTTACCTTGATAACCGGCGCCGCATTCTCAACAGAAGAATGTACCTGCATAACATCCTCGCGCTTGCGAAGCTCAGTTACCAGATCATCCGCTGCCTTCTTTAGGGTGTCGTAATCGGTACTCTGCAGATCCACCTCAATTGAATCACCGCTGCTCATGCTGCTGCTCATACTGCTGCTGCCCTGTTCCAAGGTAATGGTCGCATCAACGTAGTTCTGTGTCGCATATCTCCACTTCTCGATAACCTCGTCCGTGGAAAGTTTTCTCTTATCTTTTAAGTAGGCATTCAGCGTCACATCACTTCCGGAAGTCATGCTGACACCACTGTTTCCATATGTCATCAGGTAATGATCCACATCCTCGTCTGTCTCTACCATATTTTCCAGATCGAGCACAGTGTCACGGATCGCCGATACCGAATAACCCGGTTTCGTCTTGATCGTCATCGTGACGATACCTTCATCGATCGAAGACATCAGCTCCAGGTTCAGTCTGGACGCCATGAGGATGGACAGGACAACCAGCACTGCAGTCGTTCCGAATACAAGCGCATAGCGCTTGATGACATGCGGCATATGCTTGCGATACCAGCCCTGGATGCCTTTGATTATACGTCCTGCCGGCGCATGATCCTTCTCAACCGGATGCCAGAACATATAGCAGAGCGGCACGATGATGACTGCTGAGAATAAGGAAGCCGTCATACAGAAAATGATCGTGTACCCGAGCTGTGTAAAGAGCTGTCCAGACATACCATTTAACATCAGAAGCGGAATAAATACAACACAGGTTGTCAGCGTACCGCCGGTGATCGAGCCGATCATCGTGCGCGTACCTTCCAGCGCCGCATCATAGAAATCCAGTTTTTCCTTTGCCCGGAAACATCCGTCGAGGACGTTGATCGAGTTATCAACCATCATACCTACACCGAGAACGAGCGACGTCAGGGAAATAATATTCATTGAGAATCCCATCGCCGCCATACAAATGATCGCCAATACAACGGAGATCGGAATGGACGTACCTACGATGACCGACGCACGCAAATCGCCATAGAATAAGAACAGAATGATCATGGACAGGATGATCGCCAGGATCAGGGTCTGGATTACGCTGCTTAAAGACTGTTTCAGCGTGTCACTGGCATCATCTACCACGGTGATTTTAAGACCCGGATACTGCTTTTCAATTTCCTGCACCTTCTTGGTTACCTGGTTGGAAACCTCGATCGCGGTGGAACTCTGCTGTTTTTTGATTCCCAGGGAGATAACATCTTCGCCATTGTAACGTCCGATCGAGCTTGCATCCTCCAGCGCCTCATAGACATTTGCGATATCAGAAAGATGGATCGTCTCACCGTTTGCCAGCGGAAGTACGACATTTTTCAGACTTTCCGTGCTCTTAAATTCGTTGCCGACACTGACGTCGAGATCCTGTTTTCCAACCCGGACATCGCCCGCCGGGATCGTGAAATCGGCGGCACCGACTAACTGTGCAACCGTATTCATATTCAGGTGGTACTGTGCCAGTTTTTCCGGAATCAGTTCCACGCGGGTGTAGCTATCCTGACCGCCGGCAATCGAAACCTCGCCGACCGAGCTTAATTTCTCAAACTCAGGAACAATTTTGTCATCTACATATGTATAAAGGTTCTGATCAGCGTCGCCGCTGACTGCCAGCGTAACCGTCGCCATCGAGTTGATATCCAGCTCCATGATATTCGGATCGTTGGCATCGTCCGGCAGATCGCTCTGAATGCCATCTATCGCCTTTTTCAGGTTAATGTATGCGGTATCCATGTTGGTACCGTACTCATACTGGACAATGACGATCGATACATTTTCACGGGAAATGGACTGTACCTTATCGACCGAGTCCAATGATGTGATCGCATCTTCTTCTTTCTTGGTAACCAGATCGGTTACGTCCTCCGGGCTGGCTCCCGGATACACCGTAGCGATGATTAACATCGGCATCTCCATCTCTGGCGTCAGTTCCAGCTTCATGCCCATGACGGACTGAAGGCCGAAGTACGCGATGGTAATCAGACAGAGAATGATGGTAACCGGACGCCGCAGTGCGAGTTTTGTCAGTCGAATCATTCTTTGTCACCTGCCTCTGTCGTCTCCGCTGCTGTCTCATTGTTTCCGTCTGTCTGCGCGCCATCGGTATCCTGTGCTAACAGGACTTCTCCCTGATCCACCAGCTCGTTGCTCCAGCTCACGATGACCTGGCTGTCACTCGTCAGACCCGATTTTACTTCCATATTTTCATCGTCATAGATACCTGCTTCGATCTCGGTCTTCTCCGCTTTTCCATCCTCATAGAGATATACAAACGGGGCACCGTTGTCATAGCTGACTGCATCGACCGGAACGGTCAGCACCTGGCTGACATGGTCCATGATAACCGTCATTTTTACGCGAGAACCATTCGTAAGACCTGCTGCATCCGGCACCATCGCACGCGCGTCATAAAGGCCGCTGCTCTCGTTGACCATAGATCCGATTTCGGTTACAGTACCGGTGTAATCCGCACCATTTTTCTCCAGCGTCACGCTGTCGCCCAACTCCATCGTCTGGTGGATCTTCTCGGTGATGCCGAATTTAACCTGTAACTGGCTGGCACCGGAGATCGTGCAGATCTCGCCTGCCGGAGATACATGATCATGCGGCTCGACGCTCCGGGACTCGATCACACCGTCGATCGGCGCCGTCACGGTCGTGTATTTCACCTGCAGATCGTACTGGTTCTTCGCAGATTCATAGGAAATCTTCGCATTCTGTGCGCTGTTTTGTGCCTGCTCCATCGCCTCCTGGGAGACAAAACCATCAGCAAAGAGCGCCTGGGTACGGCTTAAATTGCTGTCCGCATTCTTTAAGGCAACGGAAGCCGCATCCACCTGTAGCTTTAACGCTGTCAACGCGTCGGAATCGATCTTGCACAGCGCCTGCCCTGCCTGGACCGTATCACCCGCCTGGAAGTAAACCTCCAGCACCTCGCCGCTCATCTTCGGCATGACGCTCGCGCGGGACTGCGGCTCTACCAGTCCGGTCAGATCCGTGTACAAGCTGATGTCCTGACGAACCGGATTTTCTACTCTTACGGTTGGACGGGATTCATATTCCACCGCCGTATTCTTATGACCGCATCGGGACAAAACGACAGCGCCAACAACTACAATCGCAGCCAGCGCCAGAATCTTTCCTCTTTTTTTCATAATTTCCTCCATCTATGCTTGTTCTTGGTAAAAATTTTTCTCAGTCTATATTTTACTCATCTCGTATACACTTTGCCACTCCCAAGTTCGGACAGGTGTGTACACAAATTCGCCAAAATGTATCTATCCATGTTCATCTTTTTTTCATGGCACCCGAATTCTCCTGCCGCTGACCGTTTTTTCCGGGTACATGACAGCAAAAACGCAGAAAAAACCAACCAAATACCGCTGATTCCTCCTGCGTTTCCTTGTTCCATTTTCTAATTGATAATAATTCGTAACTGTTCAGTACCTTCACAGTCACGCGCAGACCTACTGAACAGTTACAATAATTCTCAAAACTGCCGGAAACCTGCTTTCCTAACGGACCTGCATAGGGTCACGCCCGGTGCATTTGCGGATCACGCTCATGAACGTGGCGACGCGCTCCTTCACATCCGCCTCATCCTTAAACGGCGCGTCAAACGCAACTCCCATAACCGAGAAAATGATGATCTGCACCGCCATCGCCGCCTCCGGCATCGTCAGGTTCTTAAACATACCAATCCGCTCCAGATGGTTATAAAAATACTGGTACACCTTTTCTCCCATCTGACGGCGCAGCGCCATGAACTGTACCGACTCGGACAATGCCCGGATATGCTTCTGGTTTTCCATGATATACATATACAGCTGTGTCAGCGCCTTCTCCGGATCTGGCTGGCTCATCGTCTCTTCCATGATGCGCTTCATCTCGCGTTCCATCCGGTATTCCATCAAATCATATATATCTTTAAAGTAATAATAAAATGTTTTTCTTGTGATCCGGCTCCGCTCAACCAGCCCTTTTCCTCCCCGGACTTGCGGCCCTTGGCCAGCTCGTTCATCAGCCGGAGGGTGGCCTGTGTCCGCTCATAGTCCTGCATGTCCACGATGGCGTAGCGGCCCCGGCCATTCTTCGTCAGAAAAACCGGAGCGCCAACTGCCACGTCATGCAGAACCTCCGTGTAATTACGCAGATCAGAGATGGGTTTGATGTTCGGCATGGTATTCAGCCCCTTTCTTGCCCTTAGTATACCTCGATCTGCTGTAAAATTCAACAGCATTTTTTACTGCGGTTTCGTTGGCGATTGCTACCACCCCATGGTCATGCCGCCCATGTCCTGCCGGGGAGTTTCCTCATGGTCATCCGGCTTGTGGCCCATGGCGATCTTCTTTTCCTGGATCTTCCGCCGCAGCTTTCGGTCCACCCGCTGTCCCACCGGGGCGGCGGGCGGCACCGAGTTGTCACGAAAGATCTGACTCAGATGGTGGAGCAGTCGGGTGGCCGCCAGGAACACATTGGGCCTGCGCACCTGATCGAAGTGCTCCAGAAAGAAGTCGGCGTACTCATTTCCCTGTTCCGCCGATTCATAGAAATACGCCCAGGCCCGCTCCCGATCCTGTTTGACGCCCTGCCCAGTGAGGTACAGTTTTCCAAGAGCGTACTGGGCGTACTGGTTTCCATGTTCGGCGGAGTCGGTGAGATAGGCCACCGCCTTTTGCACGTCTTTCGGAACATCTTTCCCCTCCAGATACAGCTTTCCCAGGC
>ERZ773204.2015-NODE-2015-length-14736-cov-6.163068_pt1 | contig 14736 bp, 10 predicted proteins | sample MGYA00581007_ERZ773204 | MGnify/ENA primary metagenome ERZ773204 (study PRJEB29015, sample SAMEA2737757) | human gut metagenome | biome: human gut; feature: human-associated habitat; material: faeces | place: China | collected 2012 ... | reverse complement strand
AGCGCACGAATTGTATCATCAATCTGAATCGTATCCGGCACATGCACGACTTTCATGCCTGCGGCATGTCCCGCCTTAATGCCGTTAATGCTGTCTTCAATGACAATACACTCCTGTGGCGGCACACCAATTCTATCTGCCGCCGCCAGAAAAATATCCGGTTCGGGTTTGCCGTGTTCCACGCTGTCCCCATAAACCACATTGTCCAGATATTCCCATGCACCAATCGTATGCAGGGTCTTTTCAGCACTTTCCCTGCGGGTAGACGTTGCAACTGCACACTTTATTCCGTTTTCACGGATATAATCCAACAATTCAAATAGTCCCTTTTTTATCGGCAGCCCTTCTTTTTCCCGAATTTTATAAATATGCTCCGTTCTGAGTTTTCGTGCTTCCCAATAGTCAATTTTGCCATGGTAATAATTGTCAAAAAACTGACAGCTCAATGTGTTGGGTGCGCCCTTAAAGCTGTCAATCAGCCACATCGGCATTTCAACGCCAAGCTGTTCTGCCGCCCAAAGCCACCCTTCGTTAGACTGGCGCTCCGAATCAATCATCACACCGTCCATATCAAATATTACTCCGCGAATCATCTGTCTTTCCACTCTTTCTCAATCGGCTGTATCGCCACACTACTTTTCATTCCCGAACTACTCCGTCTCCAGATACTTCTTCACATACTGCCCGGTATAGGACTTCTTGACCTTTGCAACTTCCTCCGGTGTTCCTTTTGCAATCACCGTACCGCCGCGGTCGCCGCCTTCCGGTCCCATATCAATGATATAATCTGCCGTCTTAATCACATCGAGATTATGCTCAATTACTACCACTGTATTGCCGCCTTCCGTCAGCTTATGCAAAATGTCAACCAGCTTATGCACATCGGCAAAATGCAGTCCCGTTGTCGGCTCGTCCAAAATATAAATCGTCTTTCCCGTGCTTCGCTTTGAAAGCTCCGTTGCCAGCTTGATACGCTGTGCTTCACCGCCGGAAAGCTCTGTAGACGGCTGTCCCAGTTTGACATAAGACAGTCCGACATCATTGAGTGTTTCGATTTTACGGCGGATACTCGGCACATTGTCAAAGAAGGTAACGGCTTCTTCCACCGTCATATCCAGTACATCGTAAATGTTCTTGCCCTTGTACTTAACCTCCAGCGTTTCCCTGTTGTAACGCTTGCCGTCACAGACTTCGCAAGGCACATAAACGTCCGGCAGGAAGTGCATTTCAATTTTAATAATACCGTCACCGGAGCAGGCTTCGCAGCGTCCTCCCTTAACATTAAAGCTGAAACGTCCTTTTTTGTATCCGCGTTCCTTAGCATCGGTTGTTGCCGCAAACAAATCACGAATCATATCGAATACCCCGGTATATGTTGCCGGATTAGAACGCGGTGTCCGTCCGATTGGTGACTGGTCAATATCAATGACCTTGTCCAACTGCTCAATTCCAACAATGTCGTCATGCTTTCCTGCAATACATCTTGCACGGTTTAAAGACTTTGCAAGGTGCTTATACAATATCTCGTTGACCAGTGAACTCTTTCCCGAACCGGAAACACCGGTTACGCAAGTCAGCACACCCAACGGAATATCCACGTCTACATTTTTGAGATTGTTTTCTCTTGCTCCCTTGACCGTAATCCAGCCTGTCGGCTTTTTGCGCTCCTTCGGTACAGGAATCTTAATTCTACCGCTTAAATACGCACCTGTCACCGATTCCTTACAGCGCATAATATCCTCAGCCGTTCCGACTGCCACGACATTTCCACCATTCTTACCGGCACCCGGACCGATATCCACAATATAATCGGCGGCACGCATCGTATCTTCATCATGTTCCACCACCAGCACGGAATTTCCCAGATCACGCAAATGCAGGAGTGTCTTTAACAGCTTGTCATTGTCACGCTGGTGCAGTCCGATACTCGGCTCGTCTAAAATATACGCAACACCTACCAGTCCCGAACCAATCTGTGTTGCCAGACGGATTCTCTGCGCTTCTCCACCCGACAGGGTCGCTGTTGCACGGGACAGTGCCAGATAATCCAGTCCGACATCCATTAAGAACTGGATTCGTGCTTTAATTTCCTTTAAAATCTGACTGCCGATTGCAAGCTGTCTTTCCGAAAGCTGCATATTCTGTAAAAACTCCTGCAATTTAACAATCGAAAGATTGGTAATCTCATAAATATTTTTATCCGCAACAGTCACGGCAAGGGAAGACGGCTTTAAACGCTGACCCTTACATGCCTTACACGGTGTAATCTGCATAAATTCTTCATACTGTTGTTTCATCGTGTCCGAACCGGTTTCACGGTAACGCTTCTGCATATTGCGGATTAAGCCCTCAAATGCTATATCGTACACACCTTCGCCGCGCTGTCCGCGGTAATGCACCTTTACGGAATGTCCGTTTGTTCCGTGAATAATAATATCGCGGATTTCCTGCGGATAATCCTGAAACGGTGTAGAAAGGCTGAAATGATATTCTTCCGCAAGTGCTTTCATAATCGCTCTTGTAAAACTGCCCTCGTCCGTCACCGACTGCCAGCCCATTGCCACAATCGCACCTTCATCAATGCTTAACCGCTCATCTGGTATCATCAGTCCGACATCAAATTCCATTTTATAGCCCAGTCCGAAACACTCCGGACACGCACCGAACGGATTGTTAAATGAAAAGCTTCTCGGTTCGATTTCTTCAATACTGATTTCACAATCCGGGCAGGCAAAGCTCTGGCTGAAATGCATCGGCTCACCGCCAATGACATCCACTGTCATCAGACCGTCTGCCAGTTTCAGTGTGGTTTCAATCGAATCGGTCAGACGCTTCTGGATTCCTTCCCGCACGGATAAGCGGTCCACTACAATTTCAATATTGTGCTTTTTATTCTTTTCCAGCTTAATCTCATCGGTCAGTTCATACATATTGCCGTCTGCAATTACACGGACATAACCGCTCTTTTTAGCCTGTTCAAACAACTTGACATGTTCACCTTTTCGTCCGCGGACAACCGGCGCCAGAAGCTGGATTTTCGTCCGTTCCGGTAACTGCATAATCACATCTACCATCTGGTCAACCGTCTGTTTCTTAATCTCCCTGCCACACTTCGGACAATGTGGAATGCCGACTCTTGCATACAGCAGTCGGAAATAATCGTAAATTTCCGTCACCGTACCGACCGTTGAACGCGGATTGCGGTTCGTAGATTTCTGGTCAATGGAAATCGCCGGAGATAAGCCTTCAATACTCTCTACATTCGGTTTTTCCATCTGTCCGAGGAACTGTCTTGCATAAGAAGACAGGGATTCCATATATCTTCGCTGACCTTCCGCATAAATGGTATCAAATGCCAATGAAGACTTTCCCGAACCGGACAGCCCTGTAAGCACAACCAGCTCGTTTCTTGGAATATCGACCGAAATATTATTCAGATTATGTTCATTTGCTCCGCGTATTTTAATAAACTGCCTGAATTTTCCCTTTTCCATTGTTCCCTCCATTTTCTGACAATGTTTTTCATTTTTTTACTATCATTTACTTATTTTCATAAAGATACTGGTTAATCTCTATCATCTTATCACGCAGGGCCGCAGCTTCCTCGAAGTTTAATTCTGCCGCCGCCTTATGCATATTCTTTTCAATTTCTTTCTTTACCTTTTCCAGTTCCTTGACACTCATGGATTCATAATCCTTCTTTAACGTGTCGGACGGTCTGTCATCTGCCTCTGCCGCTCTTGAAATACTGATTAAATCACGCACTGCTTTGCGGATTGTCTGCGGCGTAATCCCGTGTTCTTCATTATATGCCTGCTGAATCTTTCTGCGGCGCTCTGTTTCCCCGATTGCCTTTTCCATAGACTCCGTAATCTTATCCGCATACATGATAACGTGTCCTTCGCTGTTTCGTGCGGCTCGTCCAATCGTCTGTACCAGTGAGGTTTCCGTTCTTAAAAAGCCTTCCTTATCCGCATCAAGAATTGCCACGAGCGAAATTTCCGGAATATCCAAACCTTCTCTTAAAAGGTTAATGCCGACCAGCACATCAAACGCATCCAGGCGCATATCGCGGATAATGCGCTGTCGCTCCAGTGTATCAATATCCGCATGCAGATATTTTACACGGATTCCCAGTTCTTTCAGATAATCCGTTAAATCCTCTGCCATGCGCTTTGTCAGTGTTGTCACAAGAATCTTGTTATGTTTTTCAGTTTCTTTGTGAATCTCCGATACCAGATCGTCAATCTGTCCGTCAATCGGACGCACGCTGATTTCCGGGTCTAACAGACCTGTCGGGCGGATAATCTGCTCGGCAGACAGCAGTTCGTGATCCCGCTCGTATGCTGCTGGTGTTGCCGATACAAACAGCATCTGCGAAATCTTATTTTCAAATTCTGTAAAATTCAGCGGTCTGTTATCCTTCGCAGACGGTAGACGAAAGCCGTAATCCACCAGTGTCGACTTTCTGGACTGGTCGCCTGCATACATGCCGCGTATCTGTGGAATCGTGATATGCGACTCATCGACAATAATTAAAAAATCATCCGGGAAGTAGTCCATCAGTGTATACGGCGGCACCCCTGCCGGAAGTCCCGCAAGATGTCTGGAATAATTCTCAATACCCGAACAAAATCCCGTTTCCTGCATCATCTCAATATCAAAATTCGTCCGTTCCGCAATACGCTGTGCCTCAATCAGCTTATCTTCACTTTTAAAGAACTTTACACGCTCCTCTAACTCCGCTTTGATATTCACAATCGCCTGTTCCATTTTTTCTTTCTCAACAACATAATGGGAGTTTGGGAAAATGGCAATGTGATCTAATTCCAGCTTGACCTCACCTGTCAGTGAATCAATCTGTGCAATCCGGTCTACTTCATCCCCGAAAAACTCCACACGGACCGCGTCGCCGCTGGATGCTGACGGATACACCTCCAAAACGTCCCCGCGCACACGGAATGTACCACGCTTAAAATCCGTATCGCTTCTGACATACTGAATGTCAATCAGCTTGCGGATTACGTCGTCCCTATCCTTTTCCATGCCCGGTCTTAACGAAATCACCATGTTCTGATAATCCACCGGCGCACCTAAACCGTAAATGCACGAAACCGAAGCTACAATAATCACATCCCGCCGCTCTGACAGTGCGGCAGTTGCCGAATGGCGCAGTTTATCAATCTCATCATTAATTGCCGAATCCTTTGCAATATACGTATCACTGGACGGCACATAAGCTTCCGGCTGATAGTAGTCGTAATAGGAAACAAAGTACTCTACTGCATTTTCCGGAAAAAACTCCTTCATCTCCCCGTACAACTGTGCCGCCAGCGTCTTATTATGTGAAATAATGAGTGTCGGCTTCTGCACCCGCTCAATAATATTTGCCATTGTAAATGTCTTGCCCGAACCGGTAACGCCCACCAGTGTTTCAAACTGGTTTCCCTCCTCAAAACCCTTTGCCAGCTTCTCGATTGCCTGCGGCTGGTCGCCGGTCGGCTGATATTCTGATACTAATTTAAAACGCTCCATAACCTCTATCCTCTACTTTCAACACTGCGGCTTCTTTTCTAACTGGATTATACCACACCCATTTTTTAATGTACAGCATTTTCAAACATTTGTTCTATTTTTATTTTCTTTCTATTATAAATGTACTTCATTTAATTATTTCAACATAGGCCACACTTTATACGAATCCGTTTCATCTTCATTTTATCCCGGCTTCTTTCGGCACACATTTCATCTCCGCCCGCATATCATAATAAAAACAAGCTCAAGGATTTTCCTATGTACATTTTCTTCGGCATTTTCATCCTGATATGCATTTTGGGGGCGGTCTTTTTTCACCGGCGCAGAAAACGGATTATCCAAAAAATCCGCAATATGAGCCCCTGTGCACAGAAAAAGCTGCTTGACGAACTGATGCAGCCGTTTGGATTTCTCTCCTGCCCACAGCAGAATATTATCACATCCGATATTGATTCGTGGCAGCGCACCTTTGGCTATACACGCCTTTTTGACTACTCTGCACCACATTTTAAAATGGTATTTGACTGCGAACCGGTTTATTTTGACTATGATAACAGAACATGGCTGATTGAATTCTGGAAAGGTCAGTACGGTATCAGCTGCGGCGCCGAAATCGGCATCTACCGTGCAGATACAATTTTGTCACCGGACCGGCTTACCAATGCCCGCTTTGAAAGCATTTCCAATTCCCTCATGCTGCCGCTATCCATGCAGCTTTTTTATCAAGGCAGACCACTGTTTTGCATCGCACAGACCCACTGGTGGCTGACGGGCTTCCGTCCGGGATTTTTTGCCTATCCGCAGGATTTGTCACTGCGCATTTCCATCACCTTTTTAGACCGTGAAATGGCGGACAGCTTCGCCGATGCACTGATTGCCAAAGGGTACTGCCCTTACGATATTGAACTGTGCAGTGCTTCCGTTGCCTTTACCTTCGGCATACCGCACAGCTTCCAGCCGCGCTGTAAACGTCCGTTTGTTACGCACATGGCACAGCGCGTAAACCGCATTTATTGTCGTATTTTTAATAAAATCACACGACCTTTTGCCGACTGTTATGAACAGATTCTATATCTGTACTTTTATCTGCCATTTGCCTTCCGCCGCCTGCTGCGGATGAAACGCCACAAAACGCAGAAATTCCACCGATGCCGGAGGTGACCTGTCTATGAGTGCCAATTCACGTATTACAAATGCCTATGAAAACGCTTTCTGCCTGCCCTTAAATCCTTCATCAAAATATGTACTGTTTAGTGACTGCCACCGCGGAACAGGCAGAAGCAATGATAATTTCCTGAAAAATGAATATCTCTATCTTGCTGCCTTAAAATACTACTTTTCCCACGGCTTTACTTATATTGAACTGGGTGACGGCGATGAACTTTGGGAAAACCGCTCCATGTGCCCGATTCGCGAAATGCATGCCCAAAGTTTTGAACTGCTCTCCCGCTTTTATGCGAAACACCGGTTTTACGCCGTCTACGGTAATCACGATATTACCAAACGCAGTGCCCACTTTAGCGGACGTTGTTTTTCTTCGTGCTTCTGCTGGCAGGAGCAGTGTGAAATCCCGCTGTTTCCCGAAATTACATTTTATCCCGGAATTATTTTAAAAGACTGCGCCAAAAGAAAAGACCTCTTTTTACTGCACGGACATCAAAGTGATTTGTTAAACAGCACCCTCTGGCGGCTTTCACGGTTTCTTGTCCGCTATGTATGGCGTCCTTTGGAATCCCTTGGAATCCCTGATCCAACCAGTGCCGCCAAAAACCACACAAAGAAAAATGCTACGGAAAAGAAGCTGTCCGCATGGGCAAAACAGCACGAACTGATTCTGATTGCCGGTCACACCCACCGCCCCGTTATCGGAAACCGTACCTCTCCGTACTGCAACACCGGAAGCTGTGTATCCCCCGCCGGCATTACTGCGATTGAAATCGAAAACCGTTGTATGACACTTATCAAATGGTCACAGGGCACACGCAGCGATATGTGTCTTCAGGTCTTACGTGAACCGCTCGGCAGCCCGCTGTGCATTGACGATTTTTTGTAATAATTAAAGCCCCTGCAGCAGTCCGGGTTCTTTGTACCGCTCTCCAAAAGATTAGATTTTTACGTCTAACCTTTGAAACCGGTACAATTTACCATGTCTGCCAAAGGGGCTTATTCTTTATCTACTATATATTCATTTTATTTATCTTATACAGGTTGAAAATTCATATCTATTTCTGCATTTCCTCCATCAGATATTCAACCGCTGTATTCCACTGAGTGTCCTCATTTTCATCTGTTCCCTGTTCTACCGTAATATCCGGTGTCACACCCTGTCCATGGATATTCTGACCGTTTGGTGTGTAATATTTTGCCGTTGTCAGTTTTATGGCACTTCCGTCCGTCAACGGCTTAATCGTCTGAACGATTCCTTTTCCAAAGGTCTGTGTTCCGATAATTTCACCCTTGTCGTAATCCTGCATGGCGCCTGCAAAAATTTCCGAAGCACTGGCACTGTTGCCGTTGACTAAAACTGCTATCGGTATATCCAGTTCATGACCGTCTTTGCCCTTATACTCTGTTCTTTTGCCGCTTTTGTTTTCTGTATACACAATCAGCCCATCCGGCAGTGTGTAATCCAGCATTTTTACAACTGTATCCAGCACACCGCCCGGATTATCACGCAAATCAATCACAAGTGCCTGCATGCCCTCATCTTCCAGTACCTGCAATGCATCCTTGTACTGCTGTGTCGTTACATCTTCAAACTGTGAAACAGACAGATATCCAATCTGATTTTCCCGCATTTCATATTCAACCGTCTGCGCCTTGATTTCATCACGGACAACATCAACGGAAAATGCCGCATCATCACGGACGGCATCCAAATGCACACTCGTTCCTTTTTCACCTTTTATCAGCGCAACCGCACTACTTAAATCCATGTCCGTAATATCAGTTCCGTCCACCGTTGTAATTTTATCGCCATTGCGAAGTCCCGCCGCATAAGCCGGTGCGTCTTCATACGCGTCAATCACCAGCACTGCACCGTCATCACTTTTCTGGCAGACCGCGCCGATACCATAAAACTTTCCGGTTGTGGATTCCACCAGACTCTGATATTCATCGGGTGTATAATAAACCGTATATTTATCACCGTAAGATGCCAGATACGCCTTGTAAATCATCTCTTTTGCAGTATCCGTATCCACATCTTCCATGTAGAACAAATCCATTAAAGAATCCATTGCATTCAGCTTTGCTTCTACCTCGCTGCCAATGCCTTCATCTTCTGTCGTTACTGTATCCTGCACATAAATTTCACCATTTACGCCTATATGGACAAATCCTTTGTGATAAAAAACGTTTAAAAGAACAACACCTGCCAATATGGCAATTGACAAACCGGCTATCACACCGAATATCAGACCTCTGCCAAATCCGCTCTTTTTCACCGTCTGCTGATTTTCTTCTAACTCATTCATGCGCTGTCTAAATCCTTCCTGCTGTTTTTACGGCTTCCTTCCTTATAAATATGCTGTTCTGCAGCTATATATCTTCACCTATGCCGTTCTTTATAAGTAATTTCCTTTACAAATACGACTGTGGATTCACATACGTTCCATTCTTAATCATTGCAAAATGCAGATGGACACCATTTGAATTTCCTGTTGTTCCCATCAATCCAATGGTCTGTCCCTGCGTTACGGTATCACCGACCGAAACCTTCAAAGCCGAACAATGCATATAAACCGTACTGAATCCGTTTCCATGGTCAATCGTAATATAATTGCCCGCAGTTGCACTATATTTTGCAATAATAACAGTTCCTGATGCTGAAGCATAAATCGGATCACCGGCAACACCAACACTGACTGCACCGATATCCAGTCCCTTATGCGGCGAACTTCGATCCTCCGTATCACCAAACGGCGATGTAATACGCTTTGAAACCGTTGGCCAGATAAATCCACTGCTTGACAGTGTTGAACTATTTCCGCTGTTACTGCTGCTATTACTGTTACTATTGCTATTCTGTCCCGAGCTGCTGTTTTGATTCTTCTTTTCTTTCTCGGCTTTTTTTGCTGCCGCATCTTCCTGCTGCTTCTTCGCTACAAGATTTAAGATTTCATTCTCCTGCTCCTGCATCTCTTTTTCAAGCTGCGCCTTTGTCGATGCTGTCTGTGTCGTCTGTGTTGACAGCGCCGCAAGTTCCTGTTCCTTTGCCTGCTGTACCAGAGCCAGCGCTGACTTCTGATCTTCAAGTGAAATCTTCATCGTATCCAGTTCCGCATAATCGCTTTCCAAATTCTGTTTTGTCTGCTCAATATACTGAATCGTTTCTTCATACTCCTGAAGCTTCTGTCTGTCATACTCTGAAATTTTTGTAATATAATCCGCTTTATTTAACAAATCCGCAAGACTCGATGAAGACAGCAAAATGTCCAGATATGTATCTTCATTTCTCTCATACATAAACTGGATTCTTAATTTCATCGAATCATACTGCACATCTGCATCAATTTCAGCCTGTTCCAGATTGACCCTGGCTTCTTCTATCTGATTCTGCATATCCTCAATCTGCGTATTCAGTGACTGCAGACTGCTATCCAGCGTTGACATTTTTCCGTCCAGCTGTTCGATATAACTTTTCGTATCCGCAGATTCCTGTTGGAGCTGTTCCAGCTGTTTTTTCGTATCTTCATACTGACTGCTTAACTGGTCCTGCTTATCTTTTGCCTGATTCAAATCTGTTACTGTATCCCCAAATGCGCGGATTCCATTTCCAAACGGCGCATTGACATAAATGACCAGCATAAACAGAATAAGAACTACGGAAATCCCTCTTTTTATTCGCCTATGTGCCATACTTTCCTCCATTCTTAAGCGACTATGCCCATCCGGGTATATGTTTCGCCCCAAAAACGAAAGGTGCCACGCAAGAGTCATCTCGTGGCTTTCCTGCGACAGCACCTTGTTGTTCATTAAACGTTTGCGTGCTTCCGTACAGCAAAGAAACTGCCCAGTGCACCAATTCCAATACCCAGCGCGATTGCAACCGGTGTAAGAATCCGGAATACTTCTGATACCGGGAGAAATGCCAGAATGTTATTCAAAATTGAGAATTTATTCAAAACATATGCAATAACATTCTGATACATATAACGGAAAATCACAATCGGAATAATCGCACCAATGATACCAATTGCAATACCCTCTACGAAGAACGGTGCATTAACAAACGCATCCGTTGCTCCGATAAATTTCATAATCGAAATTTCCTCTTTACGGACTGTAATACCAATGACAATTGTATTGGTAATCAGGAAGATGGAAACTGCGAGCAGAATTATAATCACTGCAATTGCCACATATCCAACCAGCTTTGCCGCACTTGACAGACCGCTCGCTGTTGCTTCGGAACGGTTGACCTGACGCACGCCGTCCAGATTTTCAAGATATGTAACCAGCGTTCCCTGCATTCCCGCATCACTTAAATAAACTTCATAGGATGCCGAATTAATCAGCGGATTATCCTTAAAGCCTTCCGCAAGATCCGGATATGCTGCAAAATATTCTGACTTAAAGTTATTCCATGCTTCTTCAGCCGATGTATAATGAACGCTTGAAACCTCTACACGGTTGCTGATTGTATCACCCAGCTTCTTAATCTCTGTATCCGAAAGTCCTTCATCAAAGAACACCGTAACACAGACTTCATTTTCAGCTTTCTTTACCATATACTCAAAATTCATCATAATAGAATAAAAAACGCCAAACAAAAATACACACGCTGTAATGGTGGCAATTGAAGCCAGGGAAAACAGCCTGTTTCTATAAATATTTTTGAAACCCTGTTTCAAATGATAAAATATTGACCTAATCTTCATAGAAATATCCACCTTTTTCCAAATCGCTGATTATTTTACCTTCACTCATGGTAATTGTTCTCTTTTTCATCTGCTGTACAATTTCCATATTGTGTGTTACCACAAGCACCGTTGTTCCCTGCTTATTTGCCTGATTTAAAATCTTCATGATTTCGGCCGAATTGGCAGGATCCAGATTACCGGTCGGTTCATCGCACAGTAAAATTGCCGGACGATTCACTAACGCTCTGGCAATCGCAACTCTCTGCTGTTCACCACCGGATAATTCATTCGGATATGCCTTATACTTGTCCAGCAGACCAACCATGGAAAGCATGGACAATACACGGCTTTTAACCTGTCTTGTCGGTGCTTCAATGACCTGCTGTGCAAATGCAATATTTTCAAATACATTTCTGTCCGGTAACAGACGGAAATCCTGAAAAACAACACCGATATCCCTTCTTAAATAAGGCAGCTTCTTTCTTGTAATTTTATTCAGATATTTTTTATTAACATAAATCTTTCCTGTTGTCGGGTCTAATTCCTTTAACAACAGCTTAATGAGTGTAGACTTACCAGAACCACTCTTACCTACTATAAATACAAACTCACCCTTCTGGACATGCAGATTAATCCCGTTCAACGCCGGGACACCAGAAGAATACGTCTTTGTAACATCCTCTAAGATTATCATCCGTAATCTCCTCCATTAAAATGTATCAATACTTTCCATATACTTCATATATTTTACAACCATCAGCGCAATTTTAAATGTAATCGCATCATCAAATATACGCAGATCCAGTCCTGTACTCTTTTGCAGCTTATCCAGACGATACACCAGTGTATTCCGGTGGATATAAAGCTGTCTGGACGTTTCTGAAACATTCAGGCTGTTTTCAAAAAACTTATTGATGGTTGACAGTGTTTCTTCGTCAAATTCATCTGGCGATTTGCCATCAAAAATTTCCTTAATAAACATCTGGCACAGCGGCATCGGCAGCTGATAAATCAGGCGTCCGATTCCAAGGCGGTTGTATGCCACCACATTCTTGTCGCTGTAGAAAATCTTTCCGACATCCAGTGCCATCTTCGCTTCCTTATAAGAACGCGAAACTTCACGAATATCATTGACTATCGTACCGTATGCAATATGTGCAGCACTCATCGCTTCCGTATTGAGCATATCAATAATAACCTCTGCGGTCTTATCCAGCTCATCGTAAGTTTCCGTACCTTTGACTTCCTTTACGAGAATGATATTTTTCTCATCGACCGCCGTGATAAAGTCACGCACTTTTCCCGCAAACAATGTACGCACTGTTTCCAGCGCACTCGTATCCTTTTCATGTTTTGTTTCAATAATATATACGACACGTTTCACATCCGTTTCAATGTGAAGCTTTTCAGCTCTTGTATACATATCTACCCTCAGCAGGTTATCCAGCAATAAATTCTTAATGAAATTATCTTTGTCAAACCGCTCCTTATATGCCACAAACAGATTCTGAATCTGAAATGCTGCAAGCTTTCCGAGCATATACACATCGTCGCTTGTTCCTTTTGCCAAAAGAATATATTCTAAATTCTGGTCATCTAATACCTTGAAAAACTGATATCCATTCACTACCTGGCTTTCTGCCGGAGAGTCCATAAATGCAATCGCATCTGCAATGCAGTTTTGCGCATCCTCAAATGTTTTCGCTGCCACTTTACCGTCAGCATCTATTACACAGAAATCAACTCTTGATATAGCCTTCAATCCATCAACTGTCGTTTGTAAAATCTGATTCGATATCATCCCAAACTTCCTTTCCTTTGATTTTAGCTAGTCCTTCTACTATTGTAATGCAATTTGCCAAAAAAAAAAAGAGGAAATGCACAATTTCTATACATTTCCTCAAAAATTTCATGAATTTTAGATTTACATTACGATTCTTGGAACCATTTCTACAGATTTCATATCACATAACTTATTCAAATTAGTGAGTGATAACCTGTTCTGTTTCCTTATCGAATACGTGAAGTCTTGCAATATCCATCGCAAACTTAACTGTATCACCAGGACGAGCTGTTGTACGAGGATTAACCTTTGCTGTACATGTTGTCTGTGCAATATCATAGTGAAGGTTAACTTCTGCACCGAGAAGTTCATATACCTTAACCTGAGCTTCAAATGTATGATCAGCATGAGCTGCAACAAACTCTTCATCATCCTTGATATCTTCTGGACGGATACCAACTACTACAGTCTTACCAACATAGCTCTTAAGCTTTTCGCTCTTTTCAGCCGGAAGTGTAATAGATACTGTATCGCTCATCTTTAATGTTACCTGTGAACCGCTCTGAACAACTTCAGCATCAATTAAGTTCATCTGAGGTGATCCGATGAAACCAGCAACGAAAAGGTTGTTTGGTGTGTTGTAAAGGTTGCTTGGTGTATCTACCTGCTGGATGATACCATCCTTTAATACAACGATTCTTGTACCAAGTGTCATAGCTTCTGTCTGGTCATGTGTTACATAGATGATTGTTGTTTCAAGTCTCTGATGAAGCTTAGAGATTTCGACACGCATCTGAACTCTTAACTTTGCATCAAGGTTTGAAAGAGGTTCATCCATAAGGAATACCTTAGGGCTACGAACGATTGCACGACCCATGGCAACACGCTGTCTCTGACCACCTGAAAGAGCCTTTGGCTTACGATCAAGTAAATGTTCAATATCAAGAATCTTAGCAGCTTCATGAACAGCCTTATCGATATCAGCCTTTGGTACTTTTCTTAACTTCAGACCGAATGCCATGTTATCATATACTGTCATATGTGGATAAAGAGCATAGTTCTGGAATACCATCGCGATATCTCTATCCTTAGGTTCTACATCATTTACTAACTTATCACCAATCCATAATTCACCTGAACTGATTTCTTCAAGACCAGCGATCATACGAAGAGTTGTAGACTTACCACAACCTGATGGTCCTACGAAGATGATGAATTCCTTGTCCTTAATTTCAAGGTTAAAATCCTTAACTGCTGCAAATCCGTTTGGATAAACTTTGCAGATATTTCTTAATGATAAACTTGCCATATATCTTTTCCTCCTAGAAATAGTTCTCACTACCTTTTGTATGTTGATATTCTAAATCACATCGTAGGAAAATACTATATGGCAAATAAACAAAATAACAAAAAAATCTTTGTATATTTTGCATATGGCTACTGCTATTTCTCTATAAATATGTTATTTTCACCAATAATTACTTGGTGTTCTTTGAGCAATCTGCCAATAGCTCTCTTAAATTCACTTTTGCTCATGTTAAAATCACGCTTAAT
>ERZ773204.2005-NODE-2005-length-14795-cov-7.755834_pt1 | contig 14795 bp, 19 predicted proteins | sample MGYA00581007_ERZ773204 | MGnify/ENA primary metagenome ERZ773204 (study PRJEB29015, sample SAMEA2737757) | human gut metagenome | biome: human gut; feature: human-associated habitat; material: faeces | place: China | collected 2012 ... | reverse complement strand
AACCCTACGGGACAAGGGGGCACGCCCCCTTGTCAATACTTCTTTCGACACGATTTATAATCATTTAAGTTTATTATACAGCCCCTGACGGAAATGTAAATCGTTCCAAAGTATGAGACCGGTGATTTTGGTTGCGGGACAGTCTATCCGGGGGCCTTTTCAGTGGGCACATTCAGCCATTTTGTTTTCAGAGTTTCGGGATGAATCAGCATGACCGGTCTGCCCAGTGCAAGCGCATAGGACACAGCCTTATCCTCGGCGCTCCCATCCGCAAGGTCGGGGGCATAGACGGCCAGCACCACGCCCGACTGTTTGATGATCCGCTGCGCCATCTCCAGCTTCATGCGGCGGCAGCCGTCGTCCTCCTCGTCAAAGTCCCACGGAAACCGCAGGGGATGCTGACCGATCACCGCACAGCGAACATTCTTTTTCATCATTCCACCGCCTCTTATTGTAGTCTATTGGCTTACAATTAGTATTCTAACAGCCGCTATTTTTCGCGTCAACGAGAATGTAAGCTATAAGCATACAAAATAGATGCTGATAGCACACAATCGGAGGCGAAACCATGGATAAGAAGCTGCTCGGAAAGCGAATCAATACGGCACGCAAGGAACGGGGGTGGACGAGTGAGCGTCTGTCCGAGGCGTGCAATATCAACGCGACCTATCTTCGGCAAATTGAAGCAGGAACGAAGGTTCCCAGTCTGCAAGTGTTCGTTTTGCTGTGCGAAGCGCTCAGGGTATCTCCGACCTATCTTTTGGCGGAGGTCTTACCCAACATGGAATTTTCGGATATGGATGTACTTTTGGAGTTGTGGCAGACAGCCACACCCAAGCAAATCGCCATGATGTCCTCCATGATCCGCAGCGCCTTGGAAGCATCGAAAGATTAACAGGAATGCGTCTCGCAGGAGGCGCATTTTTTCTCACCGTTGATTGCTATTGTCGAATTAAATACTACGATAATAACTATTAAAATACAACGATTTTTCACAGTATAATATACGAAAAATCGTTGGCGGTGAGAAAATGACAGATATTCTTGGAATTATCAAAACGCAGCGCGAAGCGCGGGGCTGGTCTGAGTATCAGCCTGCTGAACGTTCCGGCTTGCCGCAATCCACGATTTCTTCATGGTATAAGAAAGACATGACACCGTCATTTGCATCGTTGGAGAAGATATGCGGCGCCTTTGGCATCACACTTTCGCAATTCTTTGCAGACGGAGAAGAAAGCGTTGTCCTGACACCTTCGCAGCGTAAAATGTTGGATAAATGGAACTGCCTCACAGAAGCACAGCACAACTCGCTACTGATCCTCATGGATTCCATGTAAAACTACTTCTATAGCGACAGCCGGGAGCTTCCGGCTGCCGCTGTTTCTTTTAGTAAAAAAAGGAAAGCGCATCCACCCGCGCAAACGCACAGGCAGACGCACCTTATCGCAGTACAAAAAGCCCCTGCGCCATCTATTCAAAAAAAGAGGGCGCAGGGGCTTACTGTATGCTATGCTGTTTTATCGTATGGCGTCTTTGAGCGCCTTGCCGGGCTTGAAAACCGGCAACTTGCAGGCGGGGTAGGTCATGGACTCGCCGGTACGGGGGTTGCGGCCCACGCGGGCAGGGCGCTCCTTGACCTCGAAACTGCCAAAGCCCACCATCTGCACCTTGTCTCCGCTCTTCATGGCAGTCTCCACCGCGCCGGTAAAGGCTGCGAGGGTCGCCTCGCAGTCCTTCTTCGTCAGGCCGCTGACTTCCGACATGGCGGCGGTAAACATCACCCGTGAGCAGCTTGTTACCATGCTGTACCGCTACGCTGGCTCTCCGGCTACTAACGGGTCGCTGGATAACTTCTCTGATGCAAGCACTGTCAGGCAGAGCAGCGTCGCCGAAGTCAGTCGAGCGGCGCAGGAATGACCGCAGCCTGTTCCGCGTGCCCGAGAAGAAAGCAGATGTCTTATGGCCTACAACCCGAAATACGATGACATCATCGACCATCCGCATCATGTTCCGCGCAGCCATCCACGGATGCCGCTGTCCGACCGCGCGTTTCAGTTCGCGCCCTTCGCGGCGCTCTCCGGCTACGCCGATACCATCCGCGAAACGCAGCGTCTGATTGAGCGGAAGATAAAGCTCAACGAGGGCACGATCGAGATGCTCAACCGCCGGTACCGCCGTCTGATGGATACGCTCGACAGCCGTCCGACCGCCAGCATCACCTATTTCAGACCCGACGAGCGCAAGGAGGGCGGCGCGTATCTGACCGTGACCGGCGTTGTGCGCAAGCTCGACCCTGCCGCCCGGCGCATCATCATGCAGGACGGCACCGTCATCCCTGCCGCCGAGATCTCCGTTATGGAGGGGGAAATCTTCAGCGATATGGATGAATGGTAAAAAGACTGTCTCGAAAACCAGCAGGGCGTTCCCGTCTTTGGAAACGCCCTGCTTTTGTATCAAATTACCGTGCTCAGTACATCATTCTGCCCTCTGTCGCGTCGAACTGAAGCGCGAACTGGATGGTCTTGAACGCGCTGCTGCTCCACATGCTGTCCCTCGCAGTCCGCGCCGGGTACTGCGCCCAGGTGTTCTGATGCGTGTAGTTGACCCAGCTGTTGACGTAAGTATCCTCCTGCGCGATCTGTATCGGGAGGCAGACGTAGCCGCGCTGATTTTCGCTGCCGCGCGGCATGGAGAACGTGCCGGTCAAGTTGCTGCTGCTCTGCGAATTGCCGAAAAAGTCGGTCGTGAAGGTGTCCTGCACGCCGAGCGAGTGGTACGCCGCCGTAAGCGTCTGACCATCCCTTCCGCACAGCACGCGGCCGGTCGCGTCGCCGTCCGGCCACCAGTCACTCTGCCCGTTCGGCCACAGCTGAACTGCCTCGGTGCCGCAGTAGTTCATCGGCTGCGTCCAGAGGAAGTGATGGAAGATGATCCATCTTTCCGTGCCGTCGGTCTGCTTCACGCGGACCGCCACGCCGGTCAGGCGCAACTCCTTCGCATCGTACACCGTGTCGATTTGATAGCTGTTTTCGCCGGTCTGCGTCGTCACTTCCCTGCCGTCGTTCACCGGCTTGTCCTCCGTGCGGCTCAAAATCTGCGTCGCGCCCTCGCACGAGGCGATGTCCTCCGCACTGAGGTCGTTCAGCACCGCCTCGGGAAAGCCGAGCTCGAGCAGCTTCGCCTTTGTGCTCTGCACCTCGGCCTGCGCCGAATTATCGAGCGGTGTCCACTCCATCGGATAGCTGCCGCCGAACGCATAGCCGCAGGCCATGCCTGCCGCGAGGAGCACGGCGAGCGACAGCACGAGCTGCCAGTCCTTTACCCTGACCGGAACGGGCGTGATCGTGCAGCCTGCGTTATCCAGCTCGCCTGCGAGCGCGAACAGCCTGCGCATGATGATGATGTACAGGACAATCATGATGATGCCCGTAATCCAGCCGCTCCAACTGATCAGACCGAGCGCGCACAGCACGACATTCCATACGATCAGCGCGGCGGCCGCACCGCATTTCGCCTCAAAGCCTGCCTTCTGCCGCAGCGCCTTCAGGCCGCTCCACAGGCAGACCACCTGCGCCAGCACTATCACCAGATTAAACAACGTCAGCACCACTGCGGCCGTTGTCCCCGTCAGCACATCCGCATAGATCGTCGTATCCAGTATCATCCACACGGTAATGTAGAACGTGCGGAGGATGGCGATGACATAGCCGCCCTTGAAGCCTGCGTTTTCCCGGCGCAGTGCGCGAAGGCCGACCAGCAGAAACACCATGCCGATCGCCGGGAGAATGTAGTTCAGACACAGCACATTCAGTGTCAGTCCCGTGAGGGTCATGCCGATCAGCACGCGCGTGAGCGCCTGACCGCACCATGTACCGCTGTCCGCCCCACAGCTCGACAGCCCCTCCGGTTCGATGATGTTCATCGTGGCTTTTTCCTGTTCGTTCATGCGAAACACCTCTTTCCTGCCTTTGATGGCTAACCTCAGTATAGCATATAAGGAAGACATTTCATAGTGGAAACGCAATGAAAAAACGAAAATACGCAGTCTGTATTGTGCAGATTGACAAGCAGCAAAAAAGGAGGACGAACAGCAGCTACGCTGTAAACGCAATGCAGTGGGCGGTTGCCAACGGCATCGTCAACGGTTCGAACGGCAAGCTGAACCCGAAGAATAACGCAACCCGCGCAGAGGTTGCCGCAATTCTCATGCGCTTCTGCGAAATGAGCAAGTAACACCTCATACAGACAAAAAGCACAGCTTCGGCTGTGCTTTTTCTGTTCCTCCCCCATTTCGATCTATATATTATAGAGGTATCGCTTCTCGCTTGCTTAAAATCCTCAGCCCGCTCCTCCTTCATGGTATCTTTCATTCTTTTCGTTTTTCCTCTGCTCTCAGCCGGGGCATAATCGATTCCATCTTCCCGCTCTGCTTCCCGTTTCTTTCTGGGGCGCTGTATCTCTGGTTCTGCCTCCCTCAGCTCTTGTTCCAAAAGAATCCGCAACAACAATCTCATATCATCTGTCATCTTAATTTTCTCCTCTTCAGCAAGTTATATTTCTCCCTGCACAGCGCTATATCGTCTGCCGCAGCCGTCTTAATATGTACATGATGCTCTTTCAAAATCGTTCGGATAAATGCTGCCGCATCTTCTGCCGATTTGAATGGCTCATACAGGATATAGCGAACATCTTGCAGCTTGCAAATATACTTCTTAACCTTCTGCTCATGATTTCGCTCATCGGTACTTCTTTCTTCGATAGCCAGATTCAACTCCGGGATATACATTTCCATGCGGATTCCCGTCAAGTCATCTGTGTCGAACTCCACTTTCAAATGGTTTTGTCCTGTATACAGCATGACAAGTAATTGAGGGAGTACATAAACAAATTCCTGCTCGCACTTTGGACATGGCACTTTTCGCACCGTTCGATCATAGACTTTTGCTTTCCATTCATGACCGCAGCTGCTTTTCCACCAGTATTCCTGCTTTGACAAGGCCGAAACCTGATCTGGTGTAATTGTTCCGTTCTTCTCGTAATTCCACTCTACTGCTATTGCCGGGTGGGTCTTTGACAGGCTGTTCAGGTTTTCTTCTACCGCTCGTCCAGCGCAGTACGGGCATCTGCTGCCATCAATTCTTGAGGAAATCCATGCTCTGTACTCTCCTCCGCAGGAATGGCAATGCCACCAGAAAAGTCCCGCCTTGTTGGATGTAACTGCATCAGCTCCGACCTTGTTCTTCTCTGACCACTCCTTAGCAAGCTGCGGGTACTGTGAAGCAAAGTCGTTAAAGCCTTTCAGCAGTTTATGATCCTCACAATAGGGACAGCCATGCCCATCAGACCTGCTGGAAATCAGAGCATACCATTCATGCCCGCATTTTCCTTTCCACCACGCTTTCTTATTACTGAATGCTGTTACCGCTTCCGGTCTTAGAGGATAATTCTTATCTGACCACTCTGCCGCGACCTCTGGAAACCTCGATGCAAGGTCGTTAAAACCGGCAAGCACGCGATTTCCAGAACAGTACGGACAGCCGGATGAATTTTTTCCGGTTCGGCTATGAGGGCTTGCCTGCCATTCATGTCCGCACTCTCCACGCCACCAAACTTTTTTATTGGAACCATAGCTGATATCCTTCGGCAGCAAAGGAAAATTGCGCGTTGACCACTGTTTTGCGACCTCTGGGAACATAATTTCCAGGCTGTTTTTCATTTTTCTCACCTCACTTTTCTTTAACGAGATTCAGTATAGACGAAAAAAATCAATATGAGAAATGTGCGAATTTGAAAAAGGGACCTGTCAGACGATTTTTCATCGTCCTGGCAGATCCCGTTTTGTGCTTATATGTTTTGTGCCTGTCGCTCTCCCGTCTGGATATAGTTGCTGTAGGTTAAAATCTCCCTCTTTTTCATTTCGTTCGACACCGTAACATAAATCTGAAGAGTGGTGGTTACATCCGCATGGCCCAGCACCGATTGCACGACCTTTACATTCAGTCCGGACTCGCACATACGCGTTGCAAAAGTATGCCGCAGTACATGACAGCTGAAACAGGGGAGGAGCACCGGCTCATCGTCAATATCGTTGTTTTCAAGGATTTCGCCATTACAATCACGCATGATTCTGCGCAGTGCCTTATTCAGTGTTCCCTGATGCTGTACATCTCCGAAGCGGTTGACGAAGATAAAATCAGAATAACCTTCGATATGACTGACACTAATGATATTATTTTCTTCTTGATACTCTTTCTCCATCTTAAATGCTTCGATAACGCCCTCTGTCATTGGAATTTCGCGGATACCAGCCTTGGTTTTTGGCGTATTGATAGAGAAATAGCAGCCATGCTCATCACGATGATTGTAATAGACCAGTGTATGGTTCACGTTGATAAGTCCTGTCTTGAAATCCACATCACACCAGCGCAGACCAGTAATCTCACCAACACGCATTCCGGTGTTTGCCATGATATAAAAGACCGGATACCAGTGATTGTAGCGTGGTGTATTTCTGAGATATTCAAGGAAGATCCTTTCCTGCTCAACGGTCAACGCCTTTCGCTTTTCCACCTCGTGACCATGTGCCGATTTCAGCTCACGCAGCATATTGTCGGTCGGGTTATTCCGAATCATATCGTCATCGACTGCGATAGCAAAGACCTGATGGAGTACATTGTGGATACCATCTAAAGTAGAGATTTTCAAGATACGCTCATCAACAAGCTGATTGTAGAACCGGCGTACATCTGATTTCTTAACCTGTGTCAGCTTTTTTTTTCCGAAAGTCGGCTTCACGAACATCTCATACATATAAATGTAGTTCTTCATCGTACTGTCTTTAACGCCTCTCTTCACCTGAACCCACAGGTCAAAGAGATCGTTTACGGTGATGTTCTTCACATTCGTCTTAATACCGTCATGCCGGTCTACGATGATCTGTTCTTCCTGCTCTCGCAAATCAGCCAGCGTGGGAGCATATACTGCATGGCGTTTTCCGACTTTATCCGTCCAGCGGTAAACATAGGTGCCATTGCCTTTTTCACTTTCGCCTGTACGCAGCCTGATATGCTTGCTGTCAAAGCGAACGCCATTCTTTGTTTTTGCCTTCTTCTTCGATACCATTGTTTTCCCCTTCCTTCATCAATTTTTCCTTGCGAAAACAGCATAAACAATGACGTCCCGTTTTTCCAATGTACCAATACTGCGATTGGAAGCAAATCACACAGTTGCATTAGACGGAGTATGCGTTCTCCAGATATTCGTCCAGTTTCCGGCGCTTAATCATTCGCCTGTTGCCAACCCACATGACATAATCGCAGGTCGGCTCGTCCGTCATTTCTCTCAGCTTTCTAACACCAATTCCGGTATAAGCAGCAGCTTCTTCCAGCGTGATTGTTGCCCGTTCCCATACGGGAACCAGGTTGTTTTTTTCTTCTCTGTTCATTTTCTTCTGCCTCCATCTGCTCGCTTCTCAGCATAGTCCTGATAATTTGTATAACGGTATTCACACCAGTCATATTCTCTCGACTTGAAAAACTTCTTTCGGATAGCATCATAAAAGTGTTGAATCGCTCTGAGGTTGATGTTCTCCGTAAGGACTAAATCCCTGACCGTAATCTTTTCAAGCTGTCTGTGAATCTTTCTCCAGCCGGTGTAGTCGAAGCACTGATTCATTGCCCCGCAGTACATCGCCTCGTCTACTGTGATATTCGGATTCAGACTGCGATACAGGCAAACGATAATTTCCTCGACTCGTACTGCATCGAGCAGGTTCATATTCAGCAGATCAAAGACGCGCATATCCAGGACCTGATCCAAATGTTCAAAGCCAAGCGAATCGAAGTAATTCGCCACAGTACGGTTTACAACAGCCTGCCAGTCATCAATTACCACAAAGGCATTCAATTCGACATTCATCGTCACACCTCGTCTTTCTGCAACGAGCGCAAACCAAGACTGATAGCCGCTGCTGCATCAACCCGGCGCATAACGCTTTTGTTTACGTGGCCGATCTTATCTCCCAGTCTGCACTTATCGACCGTCCGCAGCTGTTCCAGCAAAACCAGAGAGGGACGTACACCACTCTCTCGACCTACATGCACATGAGTCGGCAAAATGTTTTTTCTGATATTGCTGGTCAGCGGTGCAACAACAACCGTCGGACTATAACGATTACCAACATCATTCTGAACGACGACTACTGGACGAAAGCCAGCCTGCTCAGAGCCAACCGCCGCACCCAGTTCGGCATAGAGAATATCTCCGCGCAAGATGGGACTTCTCTTGTAAGTATTCATATCGACCCTCCTCAAATTTGTCCTCTCACTAATCAACTACAACCTTCGAGTCCAAAAACTGATAATCATTTTTGAAAAAATTCAAAATGAATTTTTCAAACAGCTTTACGCGGTATCTTGCCTGATGTTCCGGAATATCATATTTTTCCCTTAAATAGCTGCATGCCTTATGTTTTCTGCCATTCAAATAGAATCTGAGAACCTCATTCGCCCATGGCTTCCAGTTTTCAAGCGCAGCACGCAGCTGGCGCATAGTTTCTTTCTCAACTACAGCCTTCTCTACGCAAAAGCTATCTGCAATAAAGTCAGTCAAATCGCCTGCATCTTCGTTTGCACAAAGCGTGTCTGTAGACAGAAACTTATACTTTCTTTTTGCATTCTGAATTTTGTTTCTGTAAGTTTGCTTGCTGTTCCACTTCTGATAATCCGGCAAGCCTGTTTCGATGTACATGACATCCAATCCATCCGTATCAGCAATTACATCCTTGGTAAACAGCCGGCGTTCCTGTAAAGGCAGTTCCTTATTCTTAATCAGTATCTGCGTGAATTCCTCCTGAGAGGCAATCCGCATACCCATGCTTGTATTCTCTCGATCAACAAAGACCAGCACAGTCGTTTTCATCTTGCAATCTCCTTTGAATTTTTTTGAAAAATCAAAGGTGATCACGGATATGCGGCGATTAGCGCCATCCAGTAAAAAACGCTCATTTCGTTCCTTTCTGGAACCAAATGAGCGCAAAAAAGCCACTTGATCTGCTAACCTATCGCCACAATGATCGAACCGTGCTTTCTAAAGCACAGGTTGCAAATCAAGTGGCGCAATGGAAGTCAGCACATCAAGTGGCTCCGTGGCACAATCTTGTTACTCCATATTCAATTCAATCCGCTTATGCGGTATACAGCCGAAAGGCAATCGGTGGAAACACTACTTCCTCACCGCAGTTCGGGCATTTTGCCCTTGAAGGGCCATGTTCCCCCCGATACAAAATCTCGATCTTATGCTCACAGTATGGGCAGAGCCGCGCAACGCTAGTGCCGAAAGCCGCCATGCTGAACTGAAGTTTCAGTTCTTCCTGCTCCGCCTTCACCTGCGCATAGCGTTCCGGGTCCTGCGTCTTTACATCAAGTCTTGCCATATTGAAATACCTCCTCTGAGAATCTATCTATCTGTTTCATCACAGCAAATATCGATTAAACTGTACGGATTATTCAGGTCGTTTCGATCTACCAGACCCAGCTGCTTCATTCGAATTGCCAGCGCCGTTTTAGAGACCCCCATCTTATCTGCAATCTGCGAAAATGCTTCATACTGCCTTGCCGCAAATATTCGATTGACCATACGCATTTTCTTTCCTAAGCCATACTCCCGCATATACTGCAGGATCAGGTCTTTGGGCATCAGCACTGCTGAAGCCAGCATATTGGTACGCCATTCTTCCCAGTCTGGCGTCACGTTTCGTGGTGCAAAACGCAGGCTGTAATAGACTCTGCGCAGCTGAACGCCTAAATAGGTTTCTGGATACAGCATTCCGTATACCAGGTGGCAGGCTTCGTGCATCAGCGTGAAATTGTGACGCCCGATATTTGCGTTCTCGCTTCTCAAACTCTCGTCAACGAAAACCGTCCTACCATCCAAGGGCGCATATACCGGGTGCTCAACATCATCAAACACTTGAATCGCAACCGGAAGCATACAAGTCAGGCCCAGCACATGCCCAAACCGCGATAATTTATGATATGCGATCTGGAGGCCCAGCACATTGCTTGTCACAATTTCAGGGTCGATTCTCGTTAATTTTCGATTCTGCTGAGCACAGTACCGGTGATATGCCCGCACGATGCGTTCGGCAATCGTCTCGATTTCTTGAACCGTCAGGTAGGGCATAGCCGGCACCTCCTACACATGAAGGGTTTTGGCTTCTACAAACCACAGGCCTTCATCTTCAAAGAGAAATGTACGATGCTGTCCGATCCGGATGGAATACCGTATGCCGGTTCCTCCGACTTTACTCGCGGCGGCTCTCTTTCTGTCTAACACCTGGTCGATCTCATAGGTCTTGCCATCGGAGAACTTGATAGATAGCGGTATGCTGCCGCCATCCTTCGTATGGCGCACCAGGGTGTCTACATAGACCTTTTCCCAATTTACTGTCTGTTCCATAGTCTTTACTCCAAAGATTTATCTTTTTCCTATTGATACATCAGTCCCGGCATTTTTACGCTATCGCGTCCATCATCCGGCATCTTCAGATTGCCAAGCAGGCCAGCATACGTTAGAGATTTTTTGCCGAAACGACGACGCAGATCTTCGATCGCATCCTCCAGCCGCACTCTGCGATCTCGCCGCTCATAATCGACCATCAGTGAAAGCTGCTCTTCTGTTGTCTGAGGTATCAGGTCGATTGCGCGAATGGTGATTGCGCGAACTTTTTCAGTCCATATATAATGCTTTTTGAATAGCTGGAAGCCTGCTGCGGCTATTTCAGAGGGCAGCTGCGTTTTGAACGGCAGTTTGTACTGATACTGGGTACTGTAAAGGCTCTTGTTTCGCACAAAAATCTGAACGCCGGTAGCTGCCAGCCCATGTACGCGCAAGCGGTGGCCAACATCCTGGCTTAATTCCAGCAGCACATGAAGTACTTCTTCCTCGTTATCAAGGTCAGCCGTACAGGTAATGCCATGCCCTATTGACTTGACCGGACTGACAAAATCCTTCTGCATCACGCAAGACTCGTCCGTACCGTTTGCATATCGCCAGAGCTTCAGGCCATTGATGCCGAACATATATTTCAGCGTGCTCGGCTCTGTTGCAGCCAGATCACCGATCGTCTTGATACCGTAGCTGGCCAGCTTCTTCGTTGTGGCGCTGCCTACATAGAGCAGCTCTGATGCGGCCAGTGGCCAAATGTTCTCCTTGAAGTTCTGCTTTGTGATTACGGTAATTGCATCTGGCTTTTTCAGATCACTGCCCAGCTTGGCAAATATCTTATTGAACGATACGCCGATACTCACCGTCAGCCCCAGTTCTTCCTTCACCGACTGCCGGATCTCCTCTGCGATCTCCAATGGTTTGCCATATATCTCGCAGCCGGTCACATCCAGCCAGCATTCGTCCATTCCAAACGGCTCCACCAAATCGGTGTAACGGTAATAGATCTCATGTGCCAGCTTTGAATACTTCAAATACTGGTCATACTGCGGCGGAACAAGAATCAGGTCTTTACATCGCTGCTTTGCCTCCCAGTTTACCATGCCGGTTTTGACCCCAGCTCGCTTTGCAAGCTCTGACTTTGCCAAAACGATTCCATGCCGGTTCTCTGTTGATCCACACACTGCAACCGCTTTGCCTCGCAGTTTGGGATCAAGCATCATTTCAACCGATGCGTAGAACGAGTTCATATCACTATGCAGTATCGCACGGTCAGCACTCATTGCCACTCACCTCGCTTTCTGTGCTTTAAGCATATCATTTCGTTATGCGATATGTCAATCGTGCATTTGTATCGTTTTATTCAATTCTTTCTTGACACTGCTCTTTCCGACTTATATAATATAAGCATAAACACAGAGGGAGGAACAGACCATGAAAAAGGCTAACCGTTCCAGCAAGATTATCAACTTCAAAGATTTCAATACCGGCTATAATGCTGTTTCTGAAAGGGAAGATAATATCATCGGTAAAAAAATTGCAGATTTCCGTGCTGCAAATAAAATGAGTCTGACCGATCTGCGTATACTGCTTGAAATCTATGGTATATCTATAACCAACGCTTCTATCAGCAAATGGGAAACCGGAGCTTCTGTTCCGAACATCTATCAGTTTATTGCCGTTATGCAGGCTCTAGGCATAGACGAAAATATCTCCTTCTTCACGCGCGCTGCCGCACAGCTGAACCCAGAAGGATTGCGAAAGCTGCGCGAGTATCGTGACGATTTGATAGCTACCGGAAAATACAGAGTCGTTGCCAAGCACTCCTATGAAGAGGAATGCATTGATATGCCGATCAGCACGCTTTCCGTTTCGGCTGGTACTGGTACATTCCTCGATGAAGAGAATTTTGAAACTATTTCTTTTCCAAAGAGTGCAGTCCCTGACCGTGCTGATTTTGGTGTTCGTGTCTGCGGCGATAGTATGGAGCCGGTTTATCACGATGGTCAAATCGCATGGATTCAGGAATGCAGTGAACTGTCCCCAGGTGAGGTCGGCATCTTCATGTATGACGGCGACGGCTACATCAAGATGTATGATGAGCAGGAACCTTGCGAAGCCGAACGTTACGATTTTACTGACAGCGACGGCACACTCCATATGCAGTCTGTTCTGATTTCGTACAATAAAAAATACGAGCCGAAGCTCGTATCTCCATTAGTTAGATTTTCTATTGTAGGCCGTGTACTGAACTAATTTCCAATTAACCTCAGAGGAGGTCCTTGACTTGAATACTATTAGCCGTGTGCAGGAACTTGCTGACGAACGCGGACTTACCCTTTGCCAGCTCTCTAAAATATGTGATTTATCTGAAGCCACGATCCGCACTGCCAAGAAACGTGGTAATCAGTTAAGCCTGGATACCATAGAGCGTATCTGCGAGGCACTGGATATATCGCTTAGTGATTTTTTTGCAGAAACCTTACCCAAATAAATTCGCTATACGCATGAGCTTCTATCTCCACTTTCGTAACCATCTAATCTATCCTCGCCAAGAAAAATACTGGATACCATTGCCTGTCGCTTTTCTGTATAGTAATCTCCGATCTTTTCATTGGAAAAAGCAAAGTGGTGTAAAGATTAATGATCTTTGTATTGGCACCGAAAATATATTTATTTCTCCGCGGCTTTTCTTCCAGGATGGGAGAGTGCCGCGGAGAATTTTTTGCGAAGAAAGAATTGTTATAGCTTTTGTAATTCCGGGAAAACCTTTATCTAAGAAAAAAATACAATATTAACATGAATATCATGAATATAATATTGGAGGCTGTGAATATTCCCAAATACTTCCCTCTCAGATTCCTGTTTTCTTTTGCAATATATTTGAAACTTATCAGGCTTGCCATGGATGCAATCAGAGTGCCGAGACCTCCAATATTGGTTCCGACAATTAAAGCCCGGTAATTATCTGTAAAGCCGGATAAAAGAAGCGCAGCGGGAACATTGCTCATAATCTGACTGGCAAGAACAGCAGTAAGTGTTTCCCTTCCTGCCATGATTCTTTCCAGAAAACTGCTGAATTGCGGAATCCTTCCAAGGTTGCCGATAAAAATAAATAATGCGATAAAGGTGGCAAGCAGGGAGTAATCCACCCTGCTTATATTTTCCCTGTTTCTTAGCAGCATATATATAAGAACCAATACAAGAGGAATCTGGTATGGAATGATACGTGCAACAGTGAGCAGGCAGATTGTAAATAAGATCAGGTAAGCGGCCAGGTATTCCATGTTAAGTTCTTTTCTGTCAGAGAATCCCAAAAGAGTTTTATCTTTTTCGGAACCGCATACGTGAGGTGCTTTGGCAGCGGCTACCTGTATCCATATCAGAAGAAGGATAAGTGCTGTGGCGGAATAGGGAAGCATCAGGGTTATTAATTCTGCCGCGGACATCCCTGCTCTGGCATATAGATAAAGGTTCTGCGGATTTCCGATTGGTGTGAGCATGCTTCCGAGATTAGCAGCGATTGTCTGCATGGCTACTATTTTAAGAAGCCAGTAATTGCCCAGTTCCTTTGGCAGTTTATGCACAATGATCAGTGCAAGAGGAACAAAAGTAATCAATGCCACATCATTGGTGATCACCATTGACAGGAAGAAACATAAGAGTACCAACAGCCTGATCACACCCACAGTTCCCGATGTTCCCATCAGCAATTTTTTGGCAAGTATATCAAAAACACCAACAGCCTTCAAACCAGCTACAATTGCCATCAAACAGAAGAGGAGCCCGAGAGTCCTGAAATCGATATAAGTAAAATAAGCCTTATCCGGTCTGACCCAGAACATAGAAAGAAGCGCCAGGATCACTGCAATTGACAAAACGGTTTCTTTCCTGAAAAAAACATATAATTTTTGTAACATAATATTTCCTTTCCGGTCTGATACGACTGCGTATAAGTATATCACAGAAACATCCAGAAAAAAAGAATATCATCTTGTATTGTTGATTGTGTTTGCGATTACTGCCTCATTCCTGTATAACACCACTTTACAACTTTTTCATAAAAAAATATCGTACAGGACTTTCTAATGTATAATGAAATTCAAAAATGCAGTACAATCATCTCAGATTGTACTGCATTTTTTGAATACAGGTGGCTTTTTCATTTTTTGTTATAACTTAACGTAACTTATCACCAGTAAACAAGCAACTTAAAGCCACTTTATCCCATTTAATTTTCAAGCAATTATACTATTCGTATGATTACATTCTGTCGTGGAATGTTCTAGAAATAACATCCATCTGCTGTTCCTTTGTAAGGTCGATGAACTTAACAGCGTAACCAGATA
>ERZ773204.1991-NODE-1991-length-14879-cov-9.314490_pt1 | contig 14879 bp, 9 predicted proteins | sample MGYA00581007_ERZ773204 | MGnify/ENA primary metagenome ERZ773204 (study PRJEB29015, sample SAMEA2737757) | human gut metagenome | biome: human gut; feature: human-associated habitat; material: faeces | place: China | collected 2012 ... | reverse complement strand
ACACTTTCAAAGTATCCGTCTCCCGAAGTACGCGGTTCACCGGCGATGGTATATCCTTCCGAACGCATCTGTTCGGTGAAACGTAATACTTCTTCCTGGCTGGGAAAGGTGAAAGCAAAGTGTGTTAGTCCGACCCTATTTTCTTCAATGGGTGTGTTTTGTACGTCTGTACGGCTCATGAGTTCCAAGTCAGTTCCCTCTCCGAAAGAAACAAAGTATGACTCAAATCCTTTCTTGGGATTAATGTATTTCTCGTTGCTTTTTCCTCCGAAGAAACGGACATAAAATTCTTTTAATTCTTCCAGCCGGAAGGTCCAAATGGCAATATGATGCAGTTTCATATAAATGTTTTTTTATTCCTATTACTTTTTACTTTGTTTCAATCCTGATTCGCACCGAACGTGTTTTGTGTCGCTCTTAATGCTGTATTACGTATTCGTAAACGATGCGGGAAATATCGGCGATAATCTTATTGTTCACCTGACTGTTTTCTTCAGAATCCTTCACGAAGACAGCTATGCTATAAGTACGTCCATCGGGTAAAAGAACGAAACCGATGTCGTTACAACCAATCTGCTGTCCTTTTGCATTCCGGTCTCCTGTTCCGGTTTTGTGACCTACGGTTACTTTTTTATCAAGCAACGGAGCAACCAAACGGTCTTGCCCGGTTTGACATTCCACCATTGTCTGATATATAAAGTCTTTGTACACTTTTGCAAACAAAGGTTTCTTGCGGAATATCTCCAATAATTCGGCAGCAGCTAACGGAGTGGTCCAGTTTTGATAACACAGATTCAAGTCTTCGTGCATCGCCGTTTCTGTTCCAACGATGGCACATTCCTGAACTCCTAATGAATGGATATACCTATTCACAGCTTCCGGACCACCTTGGTAGTTAAAAAGAATATCGCAAGCATTGTTATCGCTCTGCTGAAGTGTGTATCTTAACAGGTCGGCAATACTCATTTCAATTCCTCCTTGCGGATATTTATCTCGCAGCGGACTGTAAGTATCCGGCTTTAAATCTGATTTTTTGATTGGTAACCGGGTGTCCAGTGATTGTTTTTTCTTTCCCATATAATCGGCTAATGCCAACGCCTGATGAAACTTGAATACGCTCATCAACGGGTAGTGAATGTCATTATTGACAGTTACCGTATCTTTTCCATTAATAATAACGGCAATCCCTATTTCAGCTTTCTTATCTTTGATTGCCTGTTTCAACTGTGTTTCAAGTTTGCTTTGTTGGGCAAGCAGGAGGGTGGGTACTAAACAAAGAAGTACTATGAATGAACGCATAATCAATTTCCTCTTTTAACGGGTTACTAATTCTCTATTGAAATCACATTCTCTATTGAAGTCACAAAGGTATAAATAGTAATTGCCTTTGCAAATTCTCATCCCAAAATAGTGATGTCGGATAAGAAATTCCTACTTTTGTGAATTAATCAATAAGTGAATAGATATTATGTTAAAATGTCAGTCGGAATTGTTTCAGCCGTCATTGAAATTGGTGGATGGCTTGAAGATGAATACAAAAGAGGAATTAAAGAGGATGGCGAAAATTTTGCTTTTACCTGTTCCTACCAAGTTGCACAAGGATGAGTATGTAACTTATTTTGCAGAAGCTGTTTTGACCTGTCCTGAAATGTGGCTTTCCCGGTTGACGCATTATGAACTGGCATTACTTGATAAGTTAGTGAAAGCGGGATCTGGTAGTTACGTAGAATGTACAAATTCTTTTTTGGTGACTACTTTGGAAACTCTTTCTTTCATAGCAACGGACTGTAGTCACATGGATGAGAGTAAAGTCCGTTATATGATCTGCGATGAATTGCGTGAGGCAGTAGCTCCTTATCTGAATAAACTGTTGACTTCCCAAAAGCAATCTGTTCGTTTTATGATAGAACAGTATGCCTGTGGAATCGTAAATTTATATGGTTTTCTCTCTTATTCGGACTTATTGTATATACTGGTAGGCTATTTGCAGCATTCAGTGACAAAAGAAGAAATAGCTGACAGTTTGGCTAATTCGGCATTGATACAGCGACTAACCTTTGAAGTGGAAGATGGTTATAATACAAACCTTTACATAGAGTCTCCTTTTTTGGATGATTTTGAATCTTTGGAGGAGCAATTGTATCTGCGTCGTGATATACCGGACAGGAAGAAGTTTTCTAAAGAGGAAGCCTTTTCAGCGGGCATGATGCCATTGAGTATCATTCCTAATCCATGTTGGGATGAATTGAAGGAGTATATGATGAAGAAACTGGGATATACGGAGGAAAAAGCGAATAGCAGTTTGGCATATTTGTGGTTTACTGCTCAAACGGAAGAAAATTCAATGTCTATTATTACTTCAATGATTAGCCACAAACTTTCTTCCATGCAGGAACTGCAAGAGGCCATTGAACTATTTATGGATTATGTGAATCATTGTCCCCGTTGGTTCTTGAAAGGCTATTCTTCAGAGGAGGCATTCGTTTTATTTCAAAAAGACAAATTTAGAAAGAATCCTCCCCGCATTGTTGCAGGCCCGAATATGAAGGCTGCCGGTATGGACATTACTCCGGAAATGCAGGCAAGGATAGACAATCTGTTTCGTGGCATGCCTTCCGAACACACGGTCGGAAGGAACGATCCTTGTCCCTGTGGAAGCGGGAAGAAGTATAAAAAGTGTTGTGGCAGAAATAATTAAGAAAAGGACGATTGCGGAAGAATATCCTGCAACGAGACGTATTATGGATTTGGAAGAACAGTGAATTAGATGAGTACTTTTCGTTCCATAGAAGAACTGGTCAAGAGTCTCGACAGGGAGAAAGAACTCTTGAAAGAAATGTTTGCTAAACGGAAATCTCTTTCGTTCCGTTATGATTATGCGCTTGAAATGACGGAGTACAAAGAAGAGCGTATCCGCTATCTGATAGACTATGGAGTCATCCGGGACACTGGCGACTTCCTTGAAATGGAGGATATTTATCTGAAATTCTTTGAAGATGTGCTCGAAGTAAATGAAGAAATCAATGTATCTTTCGTGCAGGATTACCTGACACGACTGAATGAAAACATTGACTATTACTTGAAAGAGAATAACGAACAACGTAAATACAACTACCAGCGTGAAGTGAAACGCTGCCTGAAAAACATCGCTCTGACTACAGTCCGCAATGTGATGGACTTGAAAAGGAACATGGATAATACTTATAAGAACGAACCGAATTATAAGATAAAGAAAACCAAACTCGTCCGGCTTGATGAGAAACGGAATAATATTGCTCTGCTGATCCGTAAAAGTGAGGAATTGATAGACTACGGACAGCCTGTTTTCTTCCGGGTGGCGATGGACGTACAAATGCGGAATGTAGTTAGTGACGTGAAACTTCAGCTAAATGATTCGTACCATAACCTAATTGAAATCCAGAAACAAATCATCCATTATCTGAATCTGATAGATTATCAGAACCGTATCTTTGAGAAAGTAAAGAAGTTGAAGTACTTGAAAGACCAGTTCTTGTTGGAAGAACATACAAGTATCCGTTCTGTTGCCGCACAAAAAAATCCTGTCTGGATGGAGCCGCAGGTCGGTTATCGCATCAAGCTTTCCATTGATAATCTACGGACTTCCGATGAGGCTTTTCAGATTTTGAAGAAACTTGTCGCGCGGCAGAGAAATTCTCCGAAAGGAATGAAACAACTGGCAGATGCCATTCCGGAAGGATACCTGGATGGGCAGTCGCAAATGATAGATACCGTAAACTTGCAGGAAGTGCATAATTCATTTATGGCGTCCAGCACCCATCTGTTCTCTTTTGTGATGAACTATCGCTACCGGAAAGAGGTGACACGTGGAGAGAAATTAATCTTTTTCTGCCAATTGGCGTCACAGTATGCCGACGAACTTCGCTTTACGGATACTTATGAAATCTCCGATGAAGTGGAATACCCTTTAATATATGCCAAATGATGTATGCTGAATGCTAAAAACAGATGACTATGAAATATACTGAAGAGATATTTAATATACTTAGCAAAGGGGGATTCATTTCTTCCAATAGTGTCTCTACCCAAGTGAAACGCTTGTATGATGCCATTGAGGAAGATTTGCCCGATTATTATGATTACTACAAAGGCATCGGTTTTTATCTGGAAGGTGGTGACGGTTATTACTACTTTACTCGCAAGGAATCGAAAGTCGATTTGGAACGTAAACTGGAAGCAATTCAGAAGTGGATTGATTACTTGAGTTTCCTGAAAACCTATCATTCGGCATTCGGCCCGGGCTTTCTGTTTCGTGCTGCTGATATTGAGATTCAGATAGGATGCGATATCGAACTGAAAGAAAAGGCAACTAAACTGTTTTCGGATAAGAAGAAATATGATGAAGTAGTCGGCAAACTGCTGAAAGAACTGGAGAGTATAGGACTGATAGAGAAAGAAAACGAACTTGACGGGACGTATAAAGTATTGTCGGCTTTCCATTATATGGAGGACTTGGTTGATTGTATCACAATTTCAGAGGAGGTGCAAGATGAGATACCTGAATAAGATTATTTTTCTGAACAGTGCCCATATTCCGTATGCGGAAGTGAAGTTGGATGGGAACGTACATTTTATAGGTACGCAAGGTGTCGGTAAGAGTACGCTGCTCCGTGCCATCCTCTTCTTTTACAATGCTGACAAACTAAGACTGGGCATTCCGAAGGAGAAGAAAAGCTTCGATGCTTTTTACTTTCCATACGCCAATTCTTACATTATCTATGAAGTGATGCGGGAGAATGGGGCGTATTGTGTGGTAGCTGCCAAATCCCAGGGACGGGTGTTTTTCCGTTTTATTGATGCGCCATTCCAACAGGACTGGTTCATTGACGAACACAATGTGGTACATTCCGAGTGGGGACGCATCCGCGAACATATCGGTTCGAAGATTCAGATTACTGCACAAGTGACTAGCTATGAAATGTATCGGGACATTATTTTCGGTAATAACCGCAAGCATGAAATGATACCTTACCGCAAGTTTGCCATTGTGGAAAGTGCAAAATATCAGAATATTCCCCGTACGATACAGAACGTCTTTTTAAATTCCAAACTGGATGCTGACTTTATAAAAGATACCATTATCCGTTCGATGAGTGATGAGGATATCTCTGTCGATTTGGACTTCTATCGTAGCCAGATAAAGGAATTCGAGCAGGAATACAGGGACGTGATGCTTTGGTTTACAAAGAACAAGAATGGAGAAGTGCCTGTCCGGAAGATGGCGGAGAAAGTAATGAACGCCTATCGTGACTTGATTTATACTCAAAAGCAGATTGGTGAAGGGCGTGCGGAGCTTAACTTTGCGGAGAAACAGGCTTTGCATGAGATTCCGTTAGTGAAGGAAGAACAGGCTAAAGCGGAGACGGAACGTGAACGGTTGCTGCGGCTTATGGGTGAACTGCAACAAAAGTACACCAATGAGCGTGATGGCTTGATTAGGGATATAGGTATAATAAACGATTTGCTCAAAAAGATACGTGAGAAACGTCTGCATTACGAGCAGATGCAGATTGAAGAAATCATCAAACGGGTATCTTGCGAAGAATTACTGATTCAGGAACTTGAACAAGTCCGGAATATGAAATCGGAACTGACAAGGGCTTATGAGGACGTATTGAGCAAGTACCGATTGCTGTTTGAGAAACTGGAAGCTGATTTCCGTACTTTTGAGAATAGCCAGCAAGCACGGATAAATGCTCGGAATGCGGAGATTGCCGGCAAGCAGGAAGAATTGATGCAACAACTTCGTGTGGAAGAAGAGAAAGTAAGGGCAACGCAAGAAGAGAAAGTGCAGACTGTGGATAATCGTATCCGGCAGTTGCGCGATGAACAGGCACAGTGTAACCTGAAACTTCAAAAGGTGAAATACGAACATCCCCATCAAAAGGAAATGTCCGATTGTGAAGATGGGATTAACGAACTGCGCAAAAAGGACAAGGAACTGGAACTTAATATTCGTCAGCAACAGGGAGAAATAAAGCAGTTGAGGCAGGAGTGTGAATGGAAAGTGAAAGAATTGAAATGGGAATTTCAGGCAAAGATGGAGACCGTTCGTAAAGAACGGAGCGCGATTGAAGAACAGTTGCAAACATTGGACGCCTTGATTGAGAAACGAAAAGGTTCTTTGTGTGAATGGCTGGAGAAGAACAAACCGGATTGGCAGGAGACGATAGGCAAGGTGGCGGATGAGGAACTGGTGTTGTACAACAATGAACTGCAACCTCAATTAGTGAATAAGGAAGCTACTTTGTTCGGCGTTTCACTCAATCTGACAGCAATCGAGCGTTCTGTCCGCACTCCCGAGGAAATGAAGCAGGAGCGCGATAGGCAACAAGCAGCCCGGCAACTCTGTACCGACCGTCTCACCCGACTGACGGAAGAAGAGGGGGAAGCTGTTTCTTCTTTGGAGAAGAAGTATTCGAAGCAAATACATAGTATTTTGGAAGAACAACATCTGATGGAAGCCGAGCGAATGCAGATTCCTGCAAAATTGAAGAATTTGCAGGCTGATTACGCCTCATGGAAGACGAAGGAAGAGGAATGGAAAAGAGGATGTACCGAAGAATTGCAGGCGCAACTGAATGAAATCGGACATCGTCTTTATGTGGCGGAAGGAGAGAAGGAGAAGCATTTGGCGGAACGGGAAAAACTGTTGAAAGCCTGCCGGAAAGTGTATAATGACAGCAGGACGGAACTCCGGAAGGAACTGGAGGAGTTTGTTGCCAGCGTTCAGCAAGAGATAGAGCGGATGAAACAGCAAACTGCGGAGCGGAAAAAGGAATTGAAGCAGGCGCAGGAGAATGAATTGAATGGAAAGGGTGCTGATACGGTCACTATCCGCAAGTATGATGACAGGCTTGCCGAAATAAATAAAGAATTAGATTATATAGGTAAATCCCGCCCACAAGTTCTTTTTTATGAAAGAGACAAGGAGGAGCTGTTTGATAAAGAACCTGCTACGCGAAGCAGGAAGAAAGAACTGGATGCGAAGCTAGTTGCATTGGACGAACGTTTCGCTCTGAAAAAGGAGAAGTTGCAGGTTCAGAAAAAAGGGGCGGACGAGCATCTCGAGCGGATTGGCAAAGAATTGCACTTATTGGAGGACGGGTTGAATAAAGTGGATATGTTCCGGAAAGATGAAACTTTTTGTCCGCCTTCTGTGATAGAAATAGGAGAGAAGCCTACCCGGAAAAATTGCGATGTTATTGTGGAAGAGTTGAAGTCGCTCATCGTATCCACTATCAGAAAAACAGAAGAATTCAAGAAAGCGGTGACGCAGTTCAATGGAAACTTCTCGTCAAAAAACACGTTTCATTTCCGTACGGAACTGGTTGGAGAACAGGATTACTATGATTTCGCTTCCAATCTGTGCGAGTTTGTGGATAATGATAAGATTTCCGATTATCAGAAACATATCAGTGAACGGTATACGGATATAATCCGCCGGATTTCGCAGGAAGTGGGAGGACTGACCCGTAATGAAAGCGAGATACACAGAACAATAAAGGATATCAACGACGATTTTGTCAAGCGGAATTTTGCCGGAGTAATAAAGGAAATAGCTCTTCGCCCGCTTCAGAGCAGCGATAAACTGATGCAGTTATTGCTGGAGATTAAACGGTTTAGCGATGAGAACCAATATAATATGGGAAAGGTTGATTTGTTCTCGCAGGATTCCCGTGAAGATGTCAATGCGGTGGCTGTCCGGCATTTGTTGTCGTTTATGAAATTCCTGCTTGACGAGCCGGGACGCAGGCGGTTGGCGCTTGCCGATACATTCAAACTGGAGTTCCGCGTGAAAGAGAATGATAATGACACGGGATGGGTGGAGAAGATTGCCAATGTAGGTTCTGACGGTACGGATATTCTGGTAAAAGCAATGGTCAATATTATGCTGATTAATGTGTTCAAAGAAAAGGCGTCACGTAAGTTTGGTGACTTTAAAATCCATTGTATGATGGATGAAATAGGCAAGTTACACCCCAACAATGTGAAAGGTATTCTAGACTTTGCCAATTGCCGGAATATATTGTTGGTAAATAGTTCTCCCACTACTTACAATGTGGAAGATTATCGTTATACCTATTTATTGAGTAAAGACGGGCGGTCAAATACACAGGTTGTCCCATTGTTAACCTATAATAAGATAGAAAAATGAGTGGCAGTTTATTTACATTGGCAATGGCGAGGCTAGTTCTGAAAATGCTGGGCGGCGAGCTCATACCTTACACAAAGTTTGATGGACTGATAGCAAATAGATTAATGGATGAGGGAATCATCACTATTGTTCCCCGAGGGAGTAAGCGTAGTTTTCGTATGATTGACCCGGAAGGATGCCGTATCTACATCTCCCAGAATTATACTTCCGGCATGGAGCTGGAAGATTGGATTGAGATGAAGAACTGTCCGGATGAAGTGTCACGTTCGGAGCAAGTGGCGAAGGCGGGGGACTCTAAATTGAGATATACCCGTACGTTCAAAGGTTTTCTCCTCAATTGTTATACGCCTATAGAAGCTACGTTTCATGGCGAACCATGTGTGCTTTCTCCCTTGCAAGGCACTTCTATTTTCATGCAGGATTACGAATATTTCCGTATTCCTGAAGATGTTGTAGTAGTGGGTATAGAGAATGGAGAGAATTTCCAGCATATCCGTGCCCAAAAGTACTTGTTTGAAGGAATGAAAGTTCTTTTCGTGTCCCGTTATCCGCAATCGAAGGATTTGTGTAACTGGCTAAAGATAATTCCCAATCGCTATATTCATTTCGGAGATATAGATTTGGCTGGCATTTCTATCTTTTTAAATGAATTCTATGTCAAATTGGGCAACCGTGCGGAATTTTTCATTCCTGCGGATGTGAAGAAACGCCTCAAGGACGGAAACCGGCAGCTTTATGATAATCAGTATTTGCGTTATAGGGCTATGTTGGTTTCTGACGAACGTTTAAGGCCATTGGTGGCAATGATTCATAAATATGGGAAAGCGTATGAACAAGAAGGATATATAAAGTATTAAATTAGTCATATGATTACACTGGATAATTTTGAGAACTTTGTCCCCTATAAGATATTGATGCGCGGGGAAGAGTATTATGATACAGATGCCGTTTCCGAACTGGAAGAAACCTCACCCGGTGAATGGACTGCAACCGTAGAGGGAACGGATGATTATAATGTAGAAATATCTATGAACGGAAAGGAAGTAGAATCCTGGTACTGTGATTGTCCGTATGATGGAGAAATCTGCAAGCATGTCGTGGCAGCACTTCTGGCAATTCGTGATAATAATAAACGAGTAAGTCGTAGTGCATTTTCAAAAATGAGAATAGTTACAAAGGAAGAAGAGGTTGTACAGCCCAATGTGGACATCAAACAATTGCTGTCATTCATTAGTCCGCAAGAAATTTCTACATTTATCAGTGAATATGCCTCAACGAATCCGGAATTTAAGGCAGCGTTTTTGAAGCGTTTTATATTCAAGGAATCGTCTTCGACATCAAAGGGAAAAGATTATAGAATGGAAATCCAAAAGATTTTTAATAGTTTCGGTGACAGTAAAAAGTCTCGTTATCATAATCGTTATAATGATTACAGTCGTGATTGGGAAACTGTTTTCAATCAAATGGATATTTATCTGAAGAAAGCAGACTTCTTTTTGAGTCTGGGAGATATGGATAGTACTATTGCCATAGCTCTTCAAACACTTCGTTCTATCGGTGAGAATTATGAGGATGAATTACTATATATTGACGATGATGATGACTTTGGCACTTCCCTTTATTGTGAGCATGCAGGAGGTTTACTCATGAAAGTGGTTGGACATCCTAAAACAACTCAGAAACAAAAGACGGATATTCTACAGGAATTACGTCAGATTGCTGAAATATCTACTTATCGAAATTACGGAATCTATGATATAGATGAACTTATGATGCAAATCAATCTTTCGATTCAGCCGACAGAAAAAGCCTTGGAATTGATTGATGGACTTCTTGAAACAAGAAAGGACACTCATGATTTATATCAGTTAGTTCTTCGCAAAGTCAACTTATTATTGGAGCAGAATGAAGAGCAAAAAGCGAATGAAACGATCCGCCAATATCTTTATCTGACTGAAATACGGGAGATGGAGGTTGAAAAATTGATTGTCCGTTGCCAATACGATGAAGCCATCCGTTTGCTGGATGAAGGAATAGAGATTGCGGAAGAAGAGATATATCCCGGTACCGATAGTAAATGGTTGGAAATAAAACTGAAGATTTACGAGACGACCAACCGGACTTCCGAAGTAGTTGATACATGTCGTCTATTGTTTGTGACAGGCAGGGATAAACTGACATATTACAATAAACTTAAAACTCTGATTCCGAAAGAACAATGGAAGAATTTTCTGGATGCGATGATGAAGGAAACAGAATTTAGTAACTATTTTTCTTTCGGTGGAAGTGCTGAAGCTGATATCTATGTGAAAGAACAGGATAATGAGCGTCTGTTCACCTTGTTGTCATCAACTAGATATGATCAACTGGAAGCATTGATGCGGTATGCTCATTATTTGAAGGATACTCATTCGGAACAGCTGATTGCTATGTATACTTCTTCGTTGAATGACTATGCCGAACGGAAAATGGGACGGAGGAATTATGAATTTATCGCACAAGTGTTACCGTGCATACATAAACTAAAGGGAGGACAGACTGCGGTGAAAAACATAGTAGCGGAATTTCGGATAAAATATAAACGTCGTCCGGCAATGATGGAAGTGTTGAAGGATTTTTGAAAAGATTTTATTATAAGTTTTTTCCATCTCTGTAGTTTAGGGATGATAAAGTTCGTACCTTTGTAAAGTTACAAATAAGAATGATAATGAAGAAGTCTATAAAACGTTTACCCAAACGTACACAGGAAGAATTGACAGTCTTGCTGGATTTAGTGTGTAAAAACATCGAGAATTGTCAGATGGTTATCCTGTTCGGGAGTTATGCAAGGGGAAACTATGTTTTATGGGACACTAATATAGAATTTGGTGTTCATACTTCCTATCAAAGCGATTATGATATTCTTCTTGTTGTGACCGGGCAGACTAAATATGTGGAAAGAAAATTGAACCGTATTACGAATAAATATCATGACTTGTTTGCAGACCGTCGTCATGCTTTTCCACAATTTGTTGTAGAACATATTAATACAGTAAACCGTAATTTGGAAATCAGCCAATATTTCTTTACAGATATAGTAAAGGAAGGAATTATGCTTTACAATAGTGGTAAATGTGAATTGGCAAAACCGCGAAAGTTGAGTTTTAGAGAGATGCGGGATATTGCGCAGAGTGAATTTGATAGGTTGTATCCTTATGCGTGTGACTTTTTGGGTGTTGTGAAGGAATATTTCATGCCTAAAGAACAATATAACTTATCAGCTTTCATGCTTCATCAGACTTGTGAAAAATTATACTATACTATCCTGATGGTTTTTACGAATTATCTTCCAAAAACTCATAAAATTAAAGAGCTTAGTGGGATGGTAAAACGTTTCTCACAGGAATTGACCACAGTCTTTCCTCAAAATACGGATGAAGAGAAAGAATGTTTTGATTTATTATGCCGTTCGTATATCGAGGCTCGTTATAACAAAGATTTCAGTATCTCACAAGAACAACTGGAATACCTTATTGCCCGCATAGATATTCTGAAAGATATTACTGAACGCTTATGTAAAGAGAAGATTGTGGAATATGATACGATGACTGAATAATTGTTCCCTGTGAAATAAGTCGGTGTCGCATTTATAACTTGAACTCAGAGGTTCAACTCTCTATGAAATGAAAAACAAAATATATCTGTCATCTGTCACAGATTATAATCTAACTTGCAGAGTATAAGTACTTAATGCTGTGACAGCACAAGGTGACAGCAGTGTGATAGCAATAATGCTGTCACCTAAAAAAACAAATACAAAATAAAAACGCTGTTCGAAAATGAATAGTATTAGCCATAAATGGATAAGTTGTTCATTTTATTACCCCCGTACTTATGAATTGTGTCCTGCCTTGAAACCAACAGTTTCAAGGTGCGAAACTGTTGGTTCTGCGGTTTGAAACTTTAGTTTCATACGCTTGAAACTCTAGTTTCAATTACTTGAAACCATTGGTTTCTCACCGATGAAACTATAGTTTCCTTTAGCTGGAACTGTAGTTTCAAGCGGAGAAAACTAATTTGCCCCGTAATTAGGTGGTGACAATCCCGTTTCTTTCAGCTAAAGAGATGCTTGATATATCAATAATTTTCTGTATTAAAAACTTGTTTTCTTTGCCGGTTTCGGATATTATGACTAATTTAGCAGTCTCAACGATCACAAAGGCGCTGACAAAACAAATTATTATCAAATTAATGAAAATTACTCAATTTCGTAAGAACGAAGATACGATAGCGCTTAGCGTAATGGATCTTGATATACTGGTAAATAAGATAAAGACAGAAATAAAATCCCGTCCTGTTTCTACATTCAGAGAACATCTGCGATATACCCTTTCCGATGAACGGTGTATGTTTGCCGATAAACTGCCCAAGATAATTCCTGCTGCCGAATTTCGAAAAGTAAACGGTCAGAAACAAATGAAAAACTACAACGGTATTGTAGAACTGACCATTGGCCCTTTATCCAATAAGTCGGAAATCGCTTTAGTGAAACAAAAAGCCTGTGAGCAACCACAAACCCGTTGTGTTTTTATGGGTTCAAGTGGTAAAACGGTGAAAATATGGACTACCTTCACCCGACCGGACAACTCGCTTCCCAAAACACGGGAAGAAGCGGAACTATTCCACGCCCATGCTTATCGACTGGCTGTGAAATGTTATCAGCCCCAAATCCCGTTCGATATACTTCCCAAAGAACCGACTCTGGAACAATATTCGCGATTATCCCACGACCCGGACATCATATATCGTCCGGATTCAGTCCAATTTTATCTCTCTCAACCATCATCAATGCCCGAAGAAACCACTTTCCGTGAAGCGGTTCAGGCGGAGAAATCTCCATTGACCCGTGCCGTACCGGGATATGATGCGGAAAATGCCTTCCTGATGCTTTTCGAAGCCGCTTTTCGGAAAGCTTATGCCGATCTTAGGGAAGCGGGGCTCGAATTGAGCGAAGACACATGGCATCCTTTAGTTGTCCAACTGGCTAAAAACTGTTTTGCTTCGGGACTTCCGCAAGAAGAAGTCGTGAAACGTACTGTTTTCCACTTCTATCTGTATAAACAGGAAGAACTTATCCGGCAAATGATTGGCAATATATATACCGAGTGCAAAGGCTTCGGCAAGAATATCAGCCTAAGCAAAGAGCAGCAACTCGCCTTGCAGACTGAAGAATTCATGAAACGCCGCTATGAATTCCGCCATAATACCCAAATTGGTGAGGTAGAATATCGTGAAAGGCTTTCTTTTCGTTTCCGTTTCAATCCTCTCGATAAACGTGCGCTGAACAGCATTGCTTTGGATGCGCAAATGGAAGGTATCCCGTTGTGGGACAGGGACATTAGTCGTTATATTTACTCTAACCGCGTGCCTGTATTCAATCCGTTGGAAGATTTTCTCTACCGGCTTCCTGCTTGGGACGGTAAAGACCGTATTCGTGCATTGGCAGCCACCGTCCCTTGTAAGAATCCGTATTGGATGGATTTGTTCCACCGTTGGTTCCTCAATATGGTTTCTCATTGGAAAGGAAGCAATAAAAAGTATGCAAACAGTGTTTCGCCCTTACTTGTCGGACCGCAAGGGACACGTAAATCCACCTTTTGCCGGAGCATAATGCCCCCTTCCGAGCGTTCCTACTATACTGACAGCATTGATTTCTCCCGAAAGAAAGATGCCGAACTTTACCTCAATCGTTTTGCGCTTATCAATATCGATGAATTTGACCAGGTGAGTTCGACACAACAAGGCTTTCTGAAACATATTCTGCAAAAGCCTGTACTGAATGTGAAGAAACCTCATGGCAGTGCCGTGCTTGAAATGCGTCGGTACGCCTCATTCATAGCTACAAGTAACCAGAAAGACTTGTTGACCGACCCTTCCGGCAGTCGTCGTTTTATTTGTATCGAAGTGACCGGAGTGATTGATACCAACCGTCCGATAGACTATGAGCAGCTTTACGCACAAGCTATGTACGAATTGGAACATGGCGAACGTTACTGGTTCGACCAGGAGGAAGAAAAGATCATGGTGGAAAACAACCGTGAATTTGAACAAGTCCCGCCGGAAGAGCAACTTTTCTTCCGTTATTTCCGTGCCGCACAGCCTGAAGAAGGGGAGTGGTTGTCTCCAGCGGAGATTATGGAAGATATTCAAAAAGGCAGTTCAATCCCGATGTCTGTCAAGAGGGTTAATTCCTTCGGAAGAATACTGAAAAAGCAAGAAATACCTTCCAAACATACGCGTAGCGGTACACTCTATCATGTTGTAAGACTAATAACCAGGTGACGGCAAAAATGCCATCACCCTGCCGTCACCTCTTGCTGTCACAGTCTTATCGGTTCATTACTAAACTATTAACTCCTAATCTGTGACAGATGACAGCAACTTACCAAATATATTCTTCTGTGTAGCGTTGGTAAGTTGGTTCTTCTTTTATCCCTTTATTACGGAATAGTTGTCTGATGTAGGCTTGGTCTTTAGGCATAAGCCCCCGTTCTCCGCGATAAAACCTATAATATCCTGTTTTTCCATAGTGCCCCACCAATTGTATTCTGATACTGACCGCATCTTCATAAGGGATTCTGTCAAGCAACCGTTTTAGTCCCCATGCCACATGAACTTTGACAGCAGTCTTGAAACATTCGCA
>ERZ773204.1976-NODE-1976-length-14947-cov-9.272025_pt1 | contig 14947 bp, 14 predicted proteins | sample MGYA00581007_ERZ773204 | MGnify/ENA primary metagenome ERZ773204 (study PRJEB29015, sample SAMEA2737757) | human gut metagenome | biome: human gut; feature: human-associated habitat; material: faeces | place: China | collected 2012 ... | reverse complement strand
CTCTCAGTCTCGCATTCGCTCGACAGCTCCCCTACCGAGGGGAGCCTCTGGCGAAAAGGCAAGGCTATCCGTCATGCCAAAGCCTCCCCTCGCTAGGGGAGGTGGCAGCGCGTTAGCGCTGACGGAGAGGTTTCTTACAGCGGCCTTTTTGCGTAAAAATCCCGTCTCCCTCTTGCGGACGCGGCCAAAACTGCATACAATAGCCCTATAACCGTTTATATGTGAAAGGAAACACGCAATGGAGCTGAATTTTTATACCCTCTGCGTCATCTATCTGGTCTACTCGTTCCTCGGCTGGGTAGCCGAGACGGTGGTGGCGACCATCAAGGGCCGCGCTTTCGTCAACCGCGGCGTGGCGTCCGGCCCGTTCTGCTTCGTGTACGGCACGGCGGCTGTGCTGATGGCGGTGGGCTTTGCCGACCTGCGCTCGACGCCGGTGGCCCTCTTCCTCGGCTGTGCGGCCAACGCCACCGTGGTGGAGTGGGTGACGGCCAAGCTGCTCGAGAGGATGCACCGCCGCCGCTGGTGGGACTACTCAGACAAAAAGTTCAATCTGGACGGCTACGTCTGCCTGCAATACTCGGTGCTCTGGGGCCTGCTGGGCATGGCAAGCGTGCTGTGGGGCAACGTCCTGCTGCTGCGGCTCTGCGCCCTGCTGCCGGGCTGGCTGCTGCATGTCGGCGTCTGGGTGGCGATGACGCTGGCCGTCCTCGACCAGCTGGGCGCAGTGCTGGCCGTCAACCGGTACGCCGCCAGCCATCCGAGGCTGGAACAGCTCAACCTCGAGCTGGAAAAGCACTCGGACAAGCTGCGCCAGCGGCTCATCGCCCATGTGGAAAAGCGTATCCAGCGGGCTTACCCGACCATCGTCCAGCCCGAGCCGACGGTTCAGAAAGAAAAGGCTCTGAGCTTCGGCGACCTCGTCTGGCTCTTTGTCATCGGGGCTTTCCTCGGCGACGTGGTGGAGACGCTGTTCTGCCGGGTGACGGCGGGCGTCTGGATGAGCCGCTCGAGCCTCGTGTGGGGACCCTTCAGCGTGGTGTGGGGTCTGGCGCTGGTCATGGCGGCGGTCCTGCTGCGGGGCAGCGAGGAGCGGAGCGACCGCTCCATCTTCCTGTTCGGCTTCGTGATGGGCGGCGCATATGAGTATATCTGCAGCGCTGTGGGTGAGCTGCTGTTCGGCGTCATCTTCTGGGACTACAGCGGCTTCAAGTTCAATCTGGGAGGCCGTGTCAACCTGCTCTACTGCTTCTTCTGGGGCATCGCGGCGGTGGTCTGGATACGGTACGGCTACCCCCTCGTCGCAAAGCTGATGACAAACCTGAAAAAGCACATCCTGCCCTGGATGACCGTGGTGCTGACGGTGTTTATGGCCGTGAACATGGGGCTTTCGGCACTGGCGCTGGCCCGATACGACGCCCGCACCAGCGGCCTCGCCCCGGCGAACCAGCTGGACGTCTTCCTCGACGAACATTTTGACAACGCCCGGATGGAGCGGGTGTACCCCAACGCCAAAAAAACCGGCTGACCCGGCAGCCATAAACGCAAAAAAGCACTGCACCCGCCCGCTTTTGGGGAGTGCAGTGCTTTTGGTTTGTTCAGCCCTTACTGAGCGGCAAAGACCTTTACCTCGTCCTTGTCCATGAAGGCGGCACCGGCAAAGCCTGCTGCTTCCAGCTGGCCCAGCTGCTTGCCGAGCTTCTTGCCCTGAGGCAGGACGGTGACATTGTAGGTATCGCGCAGGGCAGCGGCCTTGCTCAGGACGGCGGTGAAGTCGGCGTCCTTACCGTAGAGCAGTGCGATCTTCTGCTTTGCGCCGGGGATCTGATAACCCTGCTCGAGCAGGATGCCGCAGACGCGCTCGAAGCCGATGGAGAAGCCGACTGCCGGCACCTGAGTGCCGAGGAACTTGCCCACCATGTTGTCATAGCGGCCGCCGCCGGCGACTGCGCCGCTGAACTGCGGGCAGGTGATTTCGAAGACCATGCCGGTGTAGTAGCCCTGACCGCGCACGAGGCTGGGGCAGTAGGCCACCTGATAGCGGCCTGCGGCCATGGCGTTGGCAGTAGCGAGGACGTACTTGAGGTCGTCGGCGATGGCGGGATCTGCGCAGCGGGCAGCCACAGCGTCCAGCGTCACCTCGCCGGCGGCGATGAAGTCGGCCAGTGCGTTGACCGCGCTCTCGGGCAGCTGCTTCTCGAGAAGCTCGGCCTTCACGCCGTCGGCACCGATCTTATCCATCTTGTCGAAGGTGATGCAGACGGAATCCAGCGTGTCAGCGGCAAAGCCCATGCTCTCCAGCATCCCGCGCAGGATGCGGCGGTCATTGATGTTGACGGTGAAGCCGTCGAAGCCGATGCCCAGCAGGGCGCGGGTGGTCACGTCGATGAGCTCGACCTCGGCGTTGGGGCTCTCGTCGCCCAGAATGTCGATGTCGCACTGGACGAACTCGCGCAGACGGCCCTTCTGGGGGCGCTCGGCGCGGAAGACGCGGTCGGTCTGGATGACCTTGAAGGGGTGGGGGAGCTTGTCTTTGTTGGCGGCGTAGAAGCGGCTCAGGGGCAGGGTCAGGCTCAGGCTCAGGCTCAGACTCAGGCTCGGGCTCGGGCTCGGGCTCGGGCTCGGGCGCAGGCGCCGGCGCCGCAGCGGAATCGGATACGGGCGCTGCGTCGGCGCTAAAACCAGCCGGAGCAGACTTCTTCTCAAACGGCAGCACAAAAGTCAGGACGTCGTCCTTGTCCTCGTCGGCCCACTCGCTTGCGTAGCGCGCAACCCAATAGCCAACGGCACGATGCTTGAGCATCTTGCCAAAGACCGTGAGGAATACCGTGACAAACGCCGTCAGCACCAAGAACAATACGAGCGTGATGCCACCGCCGGTAACAAGCGCCTCAATAGCCGAAGGACGGTAGTAGTAGTTATACATACCGACAGAGGCAATGGCGCCGAAGACGAGCGTCAGGATCCATGTGACAACGTTGGCGACCAGACCCGTCAAAAACTCGGGAAGGAACGAAGCGCAGAACAGTTTGGTCTTGTTGTGCTTAAAGGCCGCCCAGACCTTATCGAGCGAAAACGCGCTCTCGACACGACCGGTCACCGCAAAGTGCATCACGGCAATGTCGGCGAACATCTTAAAGAAGACCCCCAAGACCGCCGTGGCAATCATAGCCAGGACAAGCAGGCCAAGCGAGCCGAACAGCGCTGCCTCGAGTGCATAAGAGCCGTAATACGAATACGAGCCCGCGGCGCCAATTACCACGCTCTCCACCAGCGAAAGCACTACACCGATAACGGGAATGGCAGCGATAACCTCGAGCACGACCGAGATAACGCTCGAAAAGACTCCGAGGCCAAACGACGTGGAACGCATGAGTGGACGATCCATACCGTCATCAACCTTGAGCGACAGATCGCGACCCCACTCAATACCAAAGCCGGAACCACACACGCTCGCAATGCAAGCTGCCAAAAAGCCGATGGCAGCTGCAATGCCGCCAATAACGGGAATAAACAGCACGAGTACCGACACAACACAAATCAGCGCCGGTAAAAAGGCAATCTGGCACACGCGCTGCAGCACGCCCGGAGTCTTGGTCATATCCTCAAACGCCTGAGCCACACAGCCCTTGGACGCATTCGCCACGGGCGGTTGCGGAACAAACTGCTGGGGCTGACCCTGAGGGGCAGAGGCTGCGGCACCGGCATTGGGGGCACCACACGTGCCGCAGAACTTGTCGTTATCGCCCATGGGGGCACCACACTGCGAACAGAACATCGAGATCATCCCTTCGTATCTTGAGCGAATCATCTGGATCGCAAACGATGTCTTTGGCATCATTATCACCCAATGTGGGGACAAATACTCCAACATGACGCATTTGCAATGCGCAGGGCGCTATTCGATTGTTTGATGAGCTCGACCGCGTTAGTTCGTTCCGCGGAAGCCCTTGCCGACGATTTCGGAGCTATCGACGATGGTGATGAAGGCGCCAGGGTCAATCTCGCGGGTATAGCGGCGCAGTTGCACTGCCTCGCGACGGCTCAGCACGCTCATGATCACCGTGACGCACTTGCCCGAGAAGGCGCCATAGCCACGGCTGATCGTTGCCGTGCGGTTGAGATGCTTGACGATAAACTCCTCGACTTTGCGCGGTTCGGCGCAAATAATCGTGCAGACCTTGCGCAGGTGAATGCTCTCGATGGCCTTGTCGACCACAAGCGTCTTGGCAAACAGGCCGAGCACGCAGTACAGGCCGACGCGCGGGCCATACAGGAAAGCCGCGATGGTCACGATGCCGATATCGACCAGCAACAGTGCGCGGCCAATCTCGAGCGTGGTGCGGCGTTTGAGGATCATGGCAAGAATGTCCGTGCCACCCGTCGAGGCGCCAATGTCAAAGACAATAGCACTGCCGAGCGCCGGCAAGATAACGGCAAAACACAGGTCGAGCCACATATCGCCCGTCATCGAAACATCCGTCGGGAGGAAGAGCTCGAACAGCGAGACGTAGGCCGAAAGCGCAAACGAGGCAAAGACACTCCAAAGGATTGCCTTGCGCTCCAAAAAGATAAAACCCAGGATGACCAGGATCGCGTTGATAATCCACATAAAGACGCCGACGGGCAGAGTCGGGAACAGCGTAGAAAGAATGACCGACACACCCGAGGTACCGCCGAAGGCAAAGTGATTGGGCGTTTTGAAAGCCACGATGGCAAAGGCCGTGAGGATCAGGCCCAGGTTGAGCTCGGCAAAAAAGCGAGGAAAGCCTGGTTCCTGGCTGCGCTTGCGGCCGGCGCGCTCGCCTTGCTCAATAACATCGCGATCGACAACGCGCTCCATCGGCACCACCGGAGGACGATGCACCTCCTCGGCGGCACGCGACGCCGCCTCTGCCGCGGCGGCCTCAATTGCCCATGCCTTGCTTTCTGTTTCGTGCTCGTCGGCCATTACGGCAACCCCTCGTTAACAATTTGGAAACAATGCGCCCATTAGAGTAACGCGGAACGTGGGGATTGCAACCCTTAGTTAGACGAGCGGTATGCCCGCATCGGGGGCATACAAAGAACGGCCGGCCGCGCATGTGCATGCGCGACCGGCCGTTTGACGTTTACGCAGATAAAACCTGCCAAAATAAACATCCCTTTTTGGTAGGTTACTCGTGCTGGCTGGTACGGTGCTCGTACTCCTCGGGGGTGATGACATCCTCGATGCGCAGGTTGACGCCTGCCACCTCAAGGCCGGTCATCGCGGCAAGACGCTCGGTGACGCGCGCCTTAACGTCGTCAAAGATCGCAGGCGCATAGGCGCCGTACTCGATGATGACCGAGATGTTGACGACCACGCGGTTGTCGTCGGTGACCTCGACCGTCACGCCCTTGGTCAGGTTCTCGGCACCAAACTGCTCCTGCACAAAGTGCATGAGGTTGCCCTTCATGCCCAGAACGTGCGGCACCTCGCGGGTGGCCATGGCGACGATCTTCTCAATCACGCCGTTGGAATAGGTCAGCGAGTCCTCGGACTCGTCCGCCTCCTCGTCATCCTCGTCCGCCTCATCTTCGGACTCTGCCTCGACGAGCGCCTCGTCCTCGAGCGTTACGTCCTCCGCCTCGGCGGCGATGGCCTCATTCGCCTCGAGCTCGGTATCGGCCACATCGACCTTCGTATTAAAAGCCATGGTTCCTCCTTATGCCTGCCGCGGATGCGACAGTCGAATACATATTAGCGGCCGCTAAACAAACGGCCGAAGAAGTTGACGATGCCGTTCTCGCCGTCGCGAATCTGGCCGATCACGGCGCCGATCAGCACAAAGAACGCAATAACCAGCGTGTCCCACAGGCCAAGCGTGAGCACCAGCACCGCGAGCACAAAGCCCGCGACGGCGCCGAGCGTGGTATTGGGATGACGAACGGCATAGCTCCAGATAGCCGCCCCCGTGCCCTTGATGAGACCCATAGCCTCGTCAAAGTCGTCGGCGACCGCGTCACGCGACTCGGTGCCCTCTACCTTGGGATCGACGACCTCGCTTGCCGGCGCGGCGCTCTGGTCGATGGTCAGGCGCGGGGTGCGGACGGTCTTGTCTTGATTGGTATCACTCACCGGAAACCTCCACGGTCTGGACGGCAGTCTTAGACGGCAAAAAACGGACGCGTGCGGTCGTGCCCGGCGTGCCGAGCATGGCATCGCAGGCCTCCTCGATACGCTGCTGCATCGCGGTAGCCAGAGATGCCACGTCCTTATCGTCAAGCGCGATAGCCTCGACCTTAAAACGGACGTGCGAATCGTCGGGGCCTTGGACGCGGGCCTCGACATGCTCGACCATCACGCGGTCGTCGCGCTCGGCAGCAGCCCTGGCACACGAAGAAAGCGCCGCAAGGGTGACCTCGATATTGCGCTCCCCCGCCGGATGCACGCAGGACGGTTCGCGACGGGCGAACATCAGGCGGAAAAAGCTTACCAGCACGCCGATCGCCACAACTCCGCCGCACGCCGTGACGACGATACGCGGCATGGGGTCGCGCATCAGCAGCATAAAGCGATACGTATACGGCCCCCAAAACTGGCAGACAAGCGTACCCAGCGCCACGATGGCGGCGGCAAGATACACGATCGCTAGGGCTCGTTTGAGTACGCGCACGTGGCGCTCCCTTCAAATCTCGGCTCTCGAAATGCAGAACGGTTCGCATCATTATAAAAGAGCCGGGTCCGGTGCTCTACGCACGCGGATCCGGCTCATCTATTCCACGAGGCTTGCATGCTCGCTTCATTATGCCCAGATATGCACGGCTTAACCCGTGAGGGCGCTACTCCTCCTCGAGGGCAGCGATGACCTCGTCGGTCATGTCCATGGTGCTGTAAACATCCTGGACGTCGTCGAGCTCCTCAAGACGGTCGATGAGGCGCTGGACCTTCTTGGCGTCGGCGCCAGAGACCTCGGTCGGGGTGGTCGGGACCATGGTGGTCTCGGAGCCCTTGACCTGGACGCCCTGCTCCTCGAGCGCCTTGGAGACAGCCATGACCTCGTTGGCAGTAGTCCAGACGATCCACTCCTCGCCGGCGTCCTCATAGTCTTCGCCACCGGCCTCGGCGATGGCCATCATGAACTCATCCTCGTCACCGGCAGCACCGTTGGCGATCATGGTCTCCTTCTTGGCGTTCTCGTCCAGGATCTCCTTGGCGACGACGATCTGGCCCTTGCGCTCAAACTGGAAGGCGACGGAGCCGGAGGTGCCCAGGTTGCCACCAGCGTGGGAGAAGGCGGAACGGACATCAGCGGCGGTACGGTTGCGGTTGTCGGTCAGGCAGTCGACGTAGACGGCGACACCGGCGGGACCGTAGCCCTCGTACACGATGTTCTCGTAGACGGCGGCATCGGCACCCGAACCAAAAGCCTTGTCGATAGCGGACTTGATCTTGTCCTTAGGCATGGACTGAGCCTTGGCCTTGGCAACGGCAGCGGCGAGGCTGGCGTTGTTCTCGGGCAGCGGGTCACCGCCGAGACGGGCAGCAACGGTGATGTTGCGGCTGAGCTTGGAGAAGAGGGCGGAACGCTTGGCGTCCTGCGCGCCCTTACGATGCTTGGTTGTGGCCCACTTAGAGTGTCCGGACATACGTGTCTCCTATCGGTTTCGACCTAAAGCCCAGCGCAGATGCTCGGGCAATATAAACAAACGTCGTTATGATATACCTACTGGCCTGCGAGATAAACCCCAAAATGAAGGCGTCGTGATGATGGCCCCTTTGGTGCAAAGAAACCCGACCTCAATGCACCAAGTTAGAACCAGAGGAAGTCGCTGCGGGTGACGGTGGCGCCGATGGCGAAGGGCATGCAGGCGATGACCGGATACAGGTAGCGCATGTAAGTCGAGCCGTTGCACGGGCCAATCAGGCACACGGCGAGCACGCCCAACAGCGGCACCCAGATCGCCAGCGCACGCCATGAATGACGACGCAGCAGGTAGACCACCACGGCGATCATGATCCACACATAGGTGGCCGAGCTCATGGTGAGCGAGATAAACGGGATGCGCTGTACTGCCACGCGATACAGGTTGATCAGGTGGTCGCACCAGCGCACGACCTTGCTATCGACCGGATGGAAGTCGAAGTACTTGAGATTATCGGGGCGCGCCATAATCTCGGCACTACGCGCCGTGCTGTAGACCCAGGCATCGCGCGCGCTCGGATAAAAATAACCATAGTAGTTATTGATAAGCGCCGAAATATAGCACTCGGGATCCTTTTTGAACATCTGCGCCCAGACCTCAAAATAGGCCTTGATGTCCTCCTGCGAGGCGTACTCGTTAAAGCAGTTCTTGACGGCGTCGGACTTGTCGGGGTTGTAGCGGCGGCCCAGGTTCTCGTACTTGAGCACGCGATCGATCACGACGCGCTCCTCGTCGGTCACCAAACCGTCGCAGGGTGCCTCCACGATAGTGCCGTCCTCCTTAACCGTAGGGTTGACGCCCGAGTTGAGGCCGTCGTGCTTTTGGACGAAACGAGCCGTCTGTTGGAACGGAATCGAGAGGATTTCGCGCTTGGAACCAGGCGTGATGTCGTGCGCCGGCATAAAGACCTTGGTGAAGTACATATTAGAGGCAAGGCAGAGCGCGAGCACCGCGAGGACGCCAACCCAGCGGAAGCGCGGCGTGGCGCATGAGACCGCGGTGCCCGTCTGCTTAGCCGCACGACGAGCGACATGTACATCCCATACGCAAAACGCCGCCGCGATTACGCATGCCGCCAGGGGAAACACCAGGCCGCCGTTGCGCAGAAACGTGGAACCCATAGCAGCCAGCGCAAGCAGCAGCCAGTCGTGGCGCGCAAAGAGCACGGGGGCCTTCTCGCCCGCTCGCTCGACATTGGCATCACGACGGGGCAAGCCACATGCCACGAGCTTGACGGTCTGTACCAGCAGCACCAAGAGCGCGTCGGCAAAGAGCACGTCTTTGGTGAGCAGGGCCGCGTAGTTGGAGAACATGGGCATAAACGCAAAGAACAGCAGGATCACACCGCGAACCGGCAGGCTCACGCCCAGTTTGCGCAGCGACGAGATGGAATAGGCCATGCAGGCAGCCGTGATGACAAATTGAGCGCAGGTGTAGATGGCAAGACCCGCGTTAGCGCTGTTGAACAGCGAAAGCCCCAGCTGAACGCACGAGCCGATAATGGCCGTGTGCACTACGGGATGATGCCCGTTGAGCAGCACGCTGGGGTTGAGTAGGCGCAGGTAGTCGCTCGTGCCGTTGGGATAGTTGAACCACTGGCGAATCTGCGCACCCGTATCTCCCATAAAAAGGCCGGGCAGCGAAGCGATGAGCGTGGGCGCCCAGGCGATCATAAGCACCAGGAAGGGCCCGGCAAAGGGATGGACCGAGAGTACGGCGTGAGTCACACGCCATATGCGGCCAAAGTGCGCTTCCGAAAACGGAATGCGCCGAGAGCTCAGCCAATCTAGACACTCAAAGGCAAGGTAGAAGGCAACAATCGCCAGGAGCATCCAGCCCGCGCCGCCAATCCAGGCGCAGATGATGCGAGCTTTGTCGCCAAGGACAATCTCGGCCGAGTCGGTGAGGTCGTAGCTGCGGCCGAACACCATGCAGATGGCGAAAAACAGCGACGGCAGAATGATCGATGGACGCCAGGTGTCGCCACGGCCAAAGAACACGTAGCGAAACGGCAAGGTGAGCAGGCAGGCAAGTGCAAGCAGCATGACCGCGTCGGTATGGCCGGCAAACGAGAGGAGTACCTCGTAGCACACGTACAGCATGCCCGAGGCTTTGGGGTCGATCGCCAGGACCGCATTGCTCGACACCGGGGCGGGATCGATGGAAAACGCCGTTGTCGCCAACAGCGCGAGCAAAAATGCGATGAGCGTCTGCTTAGCGGGGTAGCGCTTAAACCAGACGATGCGGGCAGCGTCGCGCGCAGCCGTTGTGGAGAGATCGGAATCCTTCACAGTCCAAAGAGCCTTTCTAGAAACCTGCCAAAAAGGGACAGGTTTATTTTGGCAGGTTTTATCTGGGGAAACGTTACGGTTCTGTCATTGTTGCCCAGCAAACCACCACAAAGGTGCCTGTCCCCTTTGTGGTGGTTAGACGTCCAGGTAGATACGCTGGGGACGATTGCGGTGTCGGGCGAAGATGATGAGCGCCAGGCCGGCGATCACGAGCGGCAAACTCAGCAGCTGGCCCATGGTGATAACGCCTCCCAGCAGATAGCCCAGCTGCGCATCGGGCACGCGCACAAACTCAATCAAAAAGCGAACGATGCCGTAGCCCATCACAAAGACGCCCATAAACGTACCCTGGGGCAGCAGCGGTTTTTTGCGACTGAGCACCTGCAGGATGCAAAAGAGCACAATGCCCTCTAGAAACGCCTCGTAGAGCTGGGAGGGATGGCGCGGCATATCGCCCGCGGTGCCGCCAAAGACCACACCCCAGGGCAGATCGGTCGGCTTACCCCACAGCTCGCCGTTGACGAAATTGGCGCAGCGTCCCAGGCACAGCGCCAGCGGAGCGCCGATAACGGCAAGGTCGGCGACGGTCCAGGCGTCGAGCTTATACATGCGGCACACGATGATGCCGCCCAAGATGCCGCCGACCAGGCCACCGTGGAAGCTCATGCCGCCCTCGTTGGTGGCAAAGATCTCGAGCGGGTGGGTCCAATAGTAGCCATCGCCGTAAAAGACGACGTAAAACAGGCGCGCGCCGATGATGAGGCCAAAGACCGCGCCGACCACGACGCTCGTCAGGTCATCAATCGTAATGTTGAAGCCCCAACGACGCTGCGTGCGGTACATAACGACCGCCGTGAGCAGAGCACCGACCACGTAGGCCAGGCCGTACCAGTAGATGGTGATGGGGCCCGCCGAGATCGCGACGGGATCAAGCATATGGTAGAGGTCGTTGAGCATATCGATCCCCCTGCTCCCTACATGCAAATGCGGCCGCGGGCCTTACGCTCGCAGCCGCATATTTGGGCGTAACGTCTATGCGAAGCGTACCGTCCGCAGCTTTCGCATCTTAGAACGGCGCGTACTCGTCGTACAGGTCCTCGGCCTCGCCGGAAGCATTGACCTGCTCAACGCGGGTAACGCCGGGCACATGCTCCTTCAGGATGCGCTCGATACCCATGGAAAGGGTTAGCGAGCTCATGGGGCAGCCGGCGCAGGCGCCCTGCAGCTCCAACTTGACAACACCCTCGTCGTCGACGCCCACATACTCCATATCGCCGCCATCGGCCTGCAGGTTGGGGCGAATCTCTTCAAGAACCTTCTTAAGCAGCTCTTCGTTAACAGCCACAGGGGCTCCTTTCTCACAATAACGCGGGCACGCCCGCGGACAGGGGCTATGTTACTACAGCCATGTACCCGCTTAGGCGCCAGCCATGCGTGCGGACACGACTTTCACGAGCAGTCAATTTGGGACGGGGCTCTTTTGGCTGTTTTGCCGCCAGCTGGCGTTGGCACGCGCTACTGCCGAGCCTGTCCCCCGGTACCAATCTGGACATCGACGATGACCTGGCGGTAGCTGATGCCGCAGGAGTCGAGAATGCGGCGGCTGATACGGCCGTCATCGGTGTCGGCATATTTATTGTCGAGGTAGACGACCTCGCCCACGCCCACCTGCGCCAGGATCTTGGCGCAGTCGTGGCACGGGAACAGCGTGACGTAAACCGTGGAACCCTCGAGGTCCTTGAGCGAGCCACGGTAGTTGAGCACGGCGTTGGCCTCGGCATGGACCACGTAGTTGTGCTTGTCCTGCAGCGGGTCATCGCTCGTACCCCACGGGAAAAAGTCGTCGTTGAGCGCCGAGGGCGTGCCGTTGTAACCCACCGAAAGGATGCGGTGGTTGGTGCTGGCGATGCACGCTCCCACCTGCGTGTTGGGGTCCTTGCTGCGGCGCTGCGCGGCGATGGCCACGCTCATAAAGAACTCGTCCCAGCTAATAACGTCGCGGCGCTTGCCCGACGCGGTTTGATGAAGATCGTCCGACATGGCAGACACCTCCGCAATCGCAATAGTTTGGCCCATTGTAGCAGGTGAAAGGTGGGGGCGCTTATCCCACAGCCCCTCGCCCTACGCGCGGCGGGGCTTTTGGCTGATGCGGTAGAGCTCGGCGAGACCCCGCAACGTCAGCGCGTCGTCTACCGTCAGGCTATGGCCGACCAGCGCCGCAAGTGCCTCGGCATCGTCGCCGGTAATGACGATGGGCACATCGCCCTCCCCCGCGGCCTTGGTCGCGCGCATCTCGGCAAGCACCATGTCGAGCATTCCGTCGATGCGGGCTACCTCGCCCAAAACCACACCCGAGCGCATGGCCTCGCGCGTGTTGCGTCCGATGACGTGCGTTGGCGCCGAGGGCTCAACCTGGGGTAGGCGCGCTGCTGCCGCCGAAAGCGAACGGGCGCCGAGGGCCAGGCCTGGCGCGATAACGCCGCCCACAAAGGTACCGTGCGCGTCGATGACCTCGATATTGGTCGTCGTGCCCAGGTCAATCACGATGCACGGCGAGCCGTAGACGGCGCGGGCCGCCACGGCATCGGCGATGCGGTCGGGACCGATCTCGGCCGGATCGTCGTAGTGCACGGGTATGCCGGTCTTAAGTCCCGGCCCCACGGTGAGCACGCGCCCCGTGCAGGTGCGGGAAAGTGCCGCCTTCCACGGGCGCTCGAGCGCCGGGACTACACAGCTCAGCACGGCCGCGGCGGGTGCAAGCACCCCGGGCACACCTGCATCGGCGGCGAGCGCGCCCATGACCTGTACAAGTCGCATGCGTGCCTCGTCGGCCGTAATGCTCGACGGCGTCGTGATCTCGCATGTCGCAAGCGGACATTCCTGCGCCGCGGCCGAATCCTCTGCAAACAGGCCAAAGCGAATGAACGTGTTGCCCACGTCGACCGTCAATATATATGCGCACCCATTAAGCATCGTCGGCGCTCCTTTCGTCTGCCCAGCAGTATATCGCCTACCTAAACCAGTCATCCCAAAATGACTAGCTTGCGGCTATACTGGTGCGCGGTCGTTTGCGAGCTCACGCGGCGGCCCTTGGTAACCCGACTTCCCGCGCCGTATCCGTAACGGCGCTCCCGGGGGAAGCGGATATACGCAAAGGAGTTCTATATGAGCAATCCCTCGAACCGCGCTTCGATGCGCGGGCAACTCACGCTGCGCGGCGTCGTCATAGGCGTCCTTGGCTGCGTGATCATCACGGCAAGCTCGGCCTACACGGCCCTCAAGATGGGTGCACTCCCCTGGCCGATCGTCTTCGCTGCCGTCATCTCGCTGTTCTTCCTGAAGCTCATGGGCAACGCCAGCCTCAACGAGGCAAACGTCACCCATACCATCATGTCCGCAGGCGCCATGGTCGCCGGCGGCCTGGCGTTTACCATCCCGGGCGCCTGGATGCTGGGCTATGCCGACCAGATCAGCTGGCTCGACATGTTTATCGTGGCACTCGTCGGCACCATCTTGGGCCTGCTGGCAACGGCGCTCATCCACCGCCACTTTATCGTGGACGCCGCGCTGGAGTTTCCCACCGGCAATGCCGCAGCTCAGACACTGCGCGCCACCGAGGCCGGCGGCAAGACCGGCAAGCAGCTCTTTGGCTCCATGGCCATCGCAGGCATCTACAGCGTGCTTCGCGACGCTCTGGGCGTGGTGCCCAGCATGCTGTGCACGCTCAATATCCCCGGCGTGACCTTTGCCATCTATAACTCGCCCATGCTGCTCTCCATCGGCTTTTTGGTTGGCTTCGCCCCGGTTGCCTTCTGGTTTGCCGGCGCGCTGCTAGGTAACTTTGGCATCATCGTGGGCGGCACCGCTGCCGGTCTATTCGACGTTGTGACTGCGCAAGGCATCGTCAAATCGCTCGGCATGGGCCTCATGATGGGCTTTGGCGTCGCCGTCGTCCTCAAGGACATCCTGCCGCAGGTCGCCGGCATCGTCCGCGGTCTTGCCGCCGACAGCTCCACCGACACCGACGAGCAGTCGCTCATCTCGGGCTCCCTTAAGCTCGACGCCGGCATCATCGGCCTGGGCGCTGCCGCCATCGCCGTGATCGTCGCCATCGCGCTCGACCTTGGCCCCGTCCCGGCCGTCATCGTCACGCTGTTCACCTTTGTCACCACCATCATGAGCGCGCAGAGCTGCGGCCAGACGGGCATCGACCCCATGGAGATCTTTGGCCTCATCGTCATGCTCATCGTGGCTGCCTTCGCACAGATCGCTCAGGTCAAGCTGTTCTTTATCGCCGGCATCGTAGCCGTGGCGTGCGGCCTTGCGGGCGACGTCATGAACGACTTTAAGGCCGGCGCCGTGCTGGGCACCAATCCGCGTGCGCAGTGGATCGGCCAGGCCATCGGCGGCATCGTGGGCGCCCTGGTCGCCGCAGCCGTCATGGTCGCGCTCGTCACCGCCTATGGCCCGGACGCCTTTGGCCCCGACAAGAGCTTTGTTGCCGCGCAGGCAAGCGTTGTCGCCACCATGGTCTCGGGCATCCCAAGCGTGCCGTGGTTCGTTGGCGGCTTTATCGCCGGCATCGTCATGTACTGGCTCGGCATTCCGGCCATGATGATCGGCCTGGGCGTGTACCTGCCGTTCTACATGTCACTCACGGCATTCCTGGGCTCCTGTATCAAGCTCGCCTACGACAAGTGGGCCGCACGCCGCGACGCCACTGCCGGTCTTTCGGACGAGGAGAAGGCTGCCAAGGACGCCGCCTTCCAGGAGCAGGGCCTGGTTGTCGCCAGCGGCCTGCTGGGCGGCGAGTCCATCGTCGGCGTTATCCTGGCGTTTGTCTCCGTGGGCTTAAGCCTGCTGGGCTAAGCTGAGCAGCTGCTCGACAGCAACCATATTGTCTACGATTTGCCCGGTCGGTAGCTTTCGCGGCTACCGACCGGGCTTTTTGATACCAACGCAAAGAAAGGCCGGCGCGCTGCGTATGA
>ERZ773204.1959-NODE-1959-length-15051-cov-8.566551_pt1 | contig 15051 bp, 17 predicted proteins | sample MGYA00581007_ERZ773204 | MGnify/ENA primary metagenome ERZ773204 (study PRJEB29015, sample SAMEA2737757) | human gut metagenome | biome: human gut; feature: human-associated habitat; material: faeces | place: China | collected 2012 ... | reverse complement strand
CTATGTTTCACTAAATTGTTTAATATTGTCTCTGGATTTCTCATGTCTCTCACATTATCTTTTGATTATATTAAAGTAATCCAACTGTTCCCCTTTGCCATGTACAAGGCTTTCCCTTGCTCAGACTACTATGGGAACTCCGTTGCCATGTCAGATATTCAGGAGCTATTCTCCATAGCCTTGCGGCGTTCTGATTTAGGCAATCCCCATTTAGATAAGTAATAACTATTTGCTTGACAAATTGTCGGATGCGATTTCCGTCCATTAATCCGCTTATTGCGGTTGTTTCGTAGTTAGTTCTTTTGCTCTGAACGTAACGGTACTCCGTCAGAGAACTACGACATGACGTTTGTAGTTGCCTTCCGTCATTGCTCGCTAAGGTGCAACAGGACTGTCGTTTAACCAATTCGGGCTTCATCCTTATATTTGTCTTTCCACCTTGCCATTCAGTCGCAGCTTGGCAACTGGCTGACTTATGACTTTTCCGACATGCTATGCTCCCTTTTGGGTTTCCCCTCCGGATAAGTCGGATGGTGGTAGGTCTCATTTGAACTCTAACCTAATCTCTTGCAAAGGAGATATTTATTACTCACCCTTATGGGCGCACACCGTCTTGGCGAACGTCACCTGCACCCCGTGGGGCGTCACCATCTGCCGGTAGGGTAGCTTCCGTGTAATCCCCTGATACAGGTCGTTGCCCGTGGTCCGCTGTATCGTGTCGTTCACCTGTGCGTTCGCACCCGTCACCATGCCCACAAGCAGGGCGACCCATCCAAAAATCTTTTTCATTGTCTTTACTTTTTAATGGTTTTATAATCTGTTGATTTATTGTTGTTTGGCGTAGAGCATCAGCGGATCACCCGCTTTCAGGTGCACCTTTACCGTGCGGAACTTCTTGGCGAGGTACTGGCTGCCGCCCTGCATCAGCCCACGGGTGATGTCCATCGCCACCTGTTGCCCGGCGCTCCGTGCGAACGAGATGCTCGTTCCCAGCCCGCCGCCGATGTTCGCCATCGCCTCCTTTGCCGCTTCCCGCTCCAGTGAGGTTTCTATGCACAGCCCTTTCATTCCCTCGTTGTCATAGACCGCCAACTCCACCGGCAATATGTTACCTTGGTACTGGACGGACGATACCGTGATGTCGAGCCGTTCCCCCTGCACCTTGCCTGTACCGGATACCACCGTATTGCGTGGGATAATCAGGTTTCCCGCCTGCAACGGTTCGAGCAGCCGGAGCTTCACCTGTTGACCGTCCATAACCGTCTGGTCTTGGTGGATGCAGGCGGCTATCGTGTTCTTCCCGAGGGCGTACCCGCTGCCCACCGCCGTGTTGAAGCCGTAGTTCCTCGGCTGGCTGTACCGCCGCATGAACTCCGCATCGCTTAGGGGCTGTCGCAGCCCCGATACCGTCCGCTCCCGTGCCGCCTGCACCGCCACGGCGGGCTGTCCCAGACCGTTGCCGCCCTGCCCGGTGGCGGGTGCCTGCACGGTTGCGTCGTCCTGCCCGTTCTGCCCCATGTACTTGGCGGCAAGCTCGTAGCTCTTCTCCATCAGTGCCACCTGATCGTCGATTCCGCCCGCCTGCCGTTCCCTTTCTTCCAGTTTGGCGGTCAGCTCCTCCACCTGCCTTTTCAGCTCCTCCTTTTCCCCGTCCACCTTCGGCTCCTCGTAGAACGAGCCGAGTTTCCGGTTGATGTCCCGGTAGGCGGCGACGGAGGAGCGGCCGCCGCCGTTGCCCGAGTAGTCCCTGAACGGTTCCCGTTCCGGCTCGCTGTCCGGCAGTTCCATTTCCACCCCGTCCGCATCGCTCTCTTCGGAGAAGGCGAAGTCCTCCAGCGAGCGCACCTTCTCTGCCTGCCGCCTTTCCGCCTGCGCCTGCTCGTAGGCTTTCCGCTTGTCGCCGATGATCCCGTCGTTCTCCGGCAGGGGGATGTCGGCGTTGAACGCCCCCACGGTGTCCCGGTTCACCTCCCGCTCCTCCGAAGGTGCGAATATCAGCCACATCGAGCCGAGGAACAGCAAGCCCATCAGCGGATATACCATCAGCTTCTTCCGTTGCTGCAACTGTTTCGGCGTGAGCGGCTTGGCTGTCTTCTTTTCCTTTTTCCCGCCGCCCTTGTCCTCCTTCTTTCCGTTCCCCGTCTCCGGGGCTGCGGCATCCGCCGCCTTTACGTGCTGCGTTGCCGTTGCTTTTTCTTGGTTCTGTTCTTCCATCATGTCAAAAATTTATGGTTGTCCTACATTCTGATTCTTCTCCCCGGAGGCTTCCGCCTGCCTGTCTCCCCGGCTTGCCGCTTGCCGGGCGGCTCCTTCCGTTCCCGTTTGAGCGATGCCGTGGGGCTTGCCCGGTTGTCCGCCCGCAGGTGTGCAGCCTTCCGTTCCCGGCTTGCCGCCTTTTCGGGGAACAGCCTCGCTTCCAGACCTGCCAGTTCTTTCGCCGCCCGCTCCCGAATGGCACGGTTGTGGCGTCCGATGGCGGCTTCCGGGTAGTCACGGGAGAGGTCGCCGTTGTCCTCGCTCAGGTGGTAGTCCCACCTTAGCCGGGCGATGCCGGCAAAATCCTCCATCAGCCCGTACTTCTCCACCGTCTCCTTCGGTACTTCCCGCTGACCGTCCCAGCCGTGGCGGGCGAGCCCGTGGAGCAGCGCCCGTTCCGCCTTCACCGCTTCCAGATAGTCGCCGGGCAGTCTGCCGCCCGTCTTCCTCTCGTAAAGGGCGGCGGCTTGCCGCATCAGCCTGCCCCGCTCGTCCGCCTCCCGCAACTCGATCTGTTCCATGACGGTGTGGTTGTCGCCCCGCATCTCCTCGCTCCATTCCCGGCTCAGTTCTTCGAGCCTGCGGTAGCCTTCCGCCAGCCCGTGGCGGATGGCCACCGAGTCGTCCGGTTTCTCGCCTTTCAGGGCAAGCCTTTTCAGTGCGTCGAGGTCGCCCTCCCTCATGCAGCAGTTCAGCAGCCGGTGCGCCGCATCCCGTTCCGCCTGCGCTTCGGGGGATAGCGGCTGCGGGGCGTTGCGCCTCGTGTACTCGTGCTCCAGCACCTTGTATTGCGCCGCCAGACGCAGCATCGGGCTTTCCGCCGCCTCCTTCACGCTCCGGGGGATTGCCGCCCCCTCACGCATCCCGTAACGGGTCTCTTTCAGGGCGTCCATGACCGCCCGCCATTCGGGATAGCCCGTCTGGTACACGTACCGGAAGAACCTGTGTTCCAGCAGCAGCTCCGCCTGTTTCCTTGTCACCTCCGGGCAGTCCCGGTAGTCCCTGACGGACTGGAGGATTGCGCCGGCATCCGCACGCCTCTTTTTCAGCAGGCTCCCGAAATACGCCGTCACCTGCCTCATGTTCCGCTCCTCCTGCCGCTCCCGGCGGCGGAGCAGCCACTCACTCAACCTTTCCGCCAGTCCCATGCCGTCCGCTTTCAAAAGGGTTGACAATACTGTCATTGGGCAATTGCAGGCGCCTGACATGCTCTATCCCCAGTTCCTTCCCGTCGTTCCTGCCGATGCGGTAGATGGAGGCGACGGTCATATAGACCGACAGTGCGCCGAACGCCGCCAGCATCACGAGGATGATTGCCACACGCATGTCGGGCGAGATACGCCCGGCGAGGCGGCGGAGCTTCCCGTCCGCCCAATCCTGCGCCTTTGTGATGAATTTCCTTATCATAGCCGTCAGCGTTTGAGGGTCTGCAAATCCTTGTTCTCCGTGACCTCGAAGCCCTCGATGATGAAGCCCTGCGGGTTGTTGTCGCTCCTGACCGCATCCAGCAGGCGGCAGCGGGTCACAAGGCTGCGCTCCGTAACCGAGCTTTCCCTAAGGATGATCTGCCGGGCGAATGTCCGCACGCTGTACGGGTACTTGTCGAAGTCGCACCGCAGGCTGTCTATCTCTATCATCTGGTTGATGTTCCCCGAGATTATCCGGTTGTAATACCCCTTTTCCGAGAGGTCCTTGTAGTAGTTGAAGGCGCTCTTGTCCGCCAGCAGCAGCGAACGCCTGATGTTGCCCTCGATAGCCGACTTGTCGGGCGAGAGCGTGAAGAACAGCTCGTGGAAGCGGCGCACGTGTTCCCGTGCCTCCACCGGGCGGTTCTGCCGCACGTCCTGCGAGAGCGCCAGCATCAGGCTCTTGCCGTTGTCCAGCACGTAGATCTTCTGCCGCTGCGCCTCGGCGAAGCTGTACGACTTCCACAGGGCGAAGCCCGTCACCACGGCGCACAGGCTGGCGAATACCAGCGTGAAGAGCCGTATCTGCCTGAAGCTCGTTTCGATATTTTTCAAACTTTTAAATTCCATGTTTCCGGTTTTTTATTCGTTATGACTCATGTTCTTGGGACATCCGCCGCTACTTGACGATCCTTCCGGCGATGTTCCCCACGGCTGCGCCCGCACCCGCTGCGGCGACGTTGCCTATCTTCGTGGCGGTCTGGTTCATCGCACGGTTGGCGTGGCTCACCCCGCCCGCCATGATGATCCAGTTGGCGACGGTCGGTATGGTGAAGTACCCGAATATCCCGATGATTAAAAAGATGATGTACACCGTGTTCGAGCTGTCCGGGATGAAGGTCGGGTCGCTCATCGCCTCGATGTCACGGGTGAGCATCAGCACTTGGATGCGTGCCAGCACCGAGCTGAACAGGTCGCTCACGGGCAGCCACATGTAGATGGAGATGTACCTCGTTATCCACTGCGTGAGCGTGCTCTGGAACCCGTCATAGACCGAGAGGGCGAACGCTATCGGACCGAGGATGGAGAGGGCGATCAGGAAGAACGTCCGTATCGTGTCGATGACCAGCGCAGCCGACTGGAACAGCAGTTCGAGCAGTTCTTGGAACCACAGCCGGATGCTCCGCTTCATGTTGTACTCCGTCCGGTCAATGTACATCACCGCCATCGTCTTCAAGTCCTTGGGCGACCAGCCCAGCTCGTCGAGCTTCTTGTCGAAGTCCTCCTTGCTCGCCAGATACGCCTTCTCCGGGTCACGGCGGAACGCCTCCCTCTCCAGCGTCTCCTTCTGTTCCCGGTATCGGTTCATGTCGAAGGTCTGTGATTCGAGCATCCCGTGGCAGCCCTTCACCACGGGCGAGAGCACCGTGTTGATCGTGCCGATGACGAAGGTGGGGAAGAAGAGGATGCACAGCCCGATGGCGAACGGGCGCAGCAGCGGGTACACGTCGATGGGCTCGGCACGGGCGAGCGCCTGCCACACCTTGGCGGCTACGTAGAACAGCGCACCCAGCCCGGCGATTCCCTTGGCTACCCCCGTCAGCTTCTCGCAGAGCGGCATCATGTCCTGATACAATGCCTGCAATATCTCGTGCAGGTTCGTGAAGTCTATCGCTAACAACATAGTCCTATATTATATTTATGTACGTGAACATTATTATATATTGCCACTCTCACCAGTAACGGTCTTCCGCATCCCCGTAGAGAGCCACCACCCGGTCGGCGTCCTTTTTCTTCTTCGCCCGCAGGTAGCTCACCGAGATGTTCTTGTCCGTGTAATACTGCACGAGGTTGCGGTACTCCAGCAGCCGCTTGTAGCTCTGGTCGATGATCGCCAGCCGCTCGGCGTCCGAGAGCGACATCCCCGTCACGTTCACCACGTTCTTCAGGTCTTGCAGGATGTCCGCACTCTCGGAGAGCAGCTTGGCGTACCCGAACGAGATGGTTGACAGCTCGTCCGGCGTGTAGTTCGGGTCGCCGAGCATCTTCTGGTAGTTGCGCACGTAGATTTCCGAGATGTCCGCCACCATCTCGATGGACTTCTTCACCTTCACGCCGCCTTTCACCACGTCATGCACCGCCTTGAGCGCATCGTAATACTTCCGTCCCTGCTCGAATATCTTCGCCGTCTCCTTGAATCCGTCCAGCGTGTGCTGTGCGGTGGCGGAGGTCTCCACGATCTCCTTGGTCGTGTTGATGATGCCCTGCGCCAGATTGCCGGGATCGTGTACGACCCACTGGGCGTTGGCCGCACCTGCCGTCAGGCACGCTACGCCCACGATGATTGTCTTTATCGTTCTCATGTCCTTACTGTTTTAGGGTTCCGTCACTCTTTCTCCTGTACTCTCCGCCCGGCGACAGCCGGATGCGGTCTTTCTCCCGGTCATAGTCCATCATCACGGCGAAGCCCGTCTCGATGAACAGCACCCCTTCCGTTTCCCGGACGAGGTAGGTTTCCGCTTCACTGCCGCCCGTGTGGTTCCTGTGCATGACCGTCACACGGTACCTGCCGTCCTCTTCCCAGAGGGTGAAGGGCGGCTTTCCGCCCGTGCTGACCCATTCGCCGCACATCTTTTCCAACCGTTCCGCATTTGTCTCCTTGCAGGAAATGACAAACGCCAGCGCCGCCGTCACCGCCGACAGCAGCAGGATTAAATTCAATCGTCTCATCTTGATTCCGTTTTTTTAAGTTTTACAAAATTTTATTCTCTCCATATCGTTTAGCCGTTTGTACATCCAGCCGTTTAACTGTTTAACCGTTTGACCGTTTAGCCGTTTGGTCAATCATCCGACCCTTCAGCCGTTCGTCCGGTCAATCAACCACCCGTCCGGCAACCTGTCCGCCGCTCCCCGCCAGCGCATCGGCACATTATTTATACTTCGTCTCCGCCAGCCGCTTGATGGCAAGCTCCAAGTCGCCGCCCAGCTCTTCCGCCAGTGCGAACACCTCCGTCTTCTCGCTCTCCTCGGTGGTATAGGTCAGGTACTCGGCAGCCGACACCTCCGTGGCGTACACCGCCGACTGCACCCCGTTCAGACCGATCCAGACCTCCTTGTACTTCCGTCCGGGATGGTTGGCGAGGTTGATGGAGAGTATCTGCGACTTCTCCTTGTCCGTCAGACCGAGCATCGACTGGATGCCGTCGAACTTGTTCATGTACTTCTTCTGGTCCAAAAGGATCTTGCAGTCCGAGTTGGTGATGATAGCCTCCTTCACGATGGGGGACGAGATGATATCATCGACTTCCTGCGTGACGACAATCGCCTCGCCGAAATATTTCCTGACGGTCTTGTAGAGATATTTCAGGTACTCGCTCATGCTCGGCGAGGAAAGGGCTTTCCAAGCCTCCTCGCAGATCAGCATCTTCCGCACCCCTTTCAGGCGGCGCAGCTTGTTGATGAAGGCTTCCATGATGATGATCGTAACCACGGGGAACAGCTCGGCGTTGTCCTTCACGGCGTCGATCTCGAAGACGATGAACCGCTTGTGCAGCAGGTCGATGTTCTCGTTCGAGTTCAGCAGGAAGTCGTAGCGCCCGCCCTTGTAATACTGCCGCAGCGTGGTCAGGAAGTTGTCGATGTTGAAGTCCTCCCGGCTCACCTTGATGTCCCTTGCAGCCAGCTCCTTCCGGTAATCGTTCAGCATGTACTCGTAGAAGGTGTCGAACGAGGGGGCGATGTCCCGGTTCTGTTGTATCCGGCGGATGTACGCCGACACCGCACTGCCCAGCTCGCCGCTCTCCGTCTTCGTGACCTTCTCGTCCTCGCCCTTCCACAGCGCCAGCAGCAGCGTCTTGATGCTGTCCTTCTTCTCCACGCTGAACTTGTAGTCGTCCGTGAAGAAGGGGTTGAAGCTGATGGGCTTCTCCTCCGTGTACGTGTAGTAAATCCCGTCCTCGCCCTTGGTCTTGCGGTGGATCAGCTCGCACAGCCCTTGGTACGAGTTGCCCGTGTCGATCAGCACGATGTGGCTGTTCTGCTCGTAATACTGGCGCACGAGGTGGTTCATGAAGAACGACTTGCCGCTTCCGCTCGGACCGAGGACGAACTTGTTGCGGTTCGAGATCACCCCTTTCTTCATCGGCAGGTCGCTGATGTCCAGATGCAGCGGTCTGCCCGTCATCCTGTCCGCCATCTTGATGCCGAAGGGCGAGAGCGAGTCCTTGTAGTTCGTCTCCTCGGTGAAGAAGCACAGGGCTTGCGGGATGAACGTGTAGAAGCTCTCCTCGAAGGGGAAGTCCCCCTCGTTGCCCGGTATCGCCGCCCAGAAGAGCGTGGGCACGTCCACCGTGTTGTGCCTCGGCTTGCACTCCATCAGGGCGAGCTGGCTGCCCACCTCGTTCTTGATGCGCCTAAGCTCCTCCCGGTCGTCGCTCCACGCCATCACGTTGCAGTGGCAGCGCACCGAGGTCAGCCCTTTCGAGTGCGCCTCGTTCAGGTATTCCTCGATCCATGCCTTGTTGATCTGGTTGGAGCGGGAATAGCGGGAGAGCGAGTGCATGTTCCGGGCGGTCTGCTCGAAGCGTTTCAGGTTCTCCCCGTGGTCGTCGATGAAGATGTACTGGTTGTAGCAGTGGTTGCAGTCCAGCAGCAAGCCCACCGGGGCGGCGAACGACAGGCGGCAGTCCGAGCGGTCGGTCGAGAGCCGCTCGTAGCGGCTGTCCGTCGCCACCTTGCCCGGCAGGTCTTCCGTGTCCGAGAGGGTGTGCAGGCAGAGGATGTCGTCGCCGATGCGCATCTCCTCCGGGTTCAACTGGATGTCCTTCAGCACCGTCGTGTCGTGCTGCGAGAGCGAGAGGTACTTCTCCACGATGCCCGCCGACCGTTCCGTGCCGGTGATCTCGTCCGTCGTGAGGCGGCGCAGCGTAACGAAACCGCTGTCGTTCATGATCTTCTCGAACTGACCGACCGCTTCGAGGAACCTCGTAACCGTCTCCCGGTCCTCGATCTCCTTGGGGACAAGCCTGCCCTTGCAGAGGGTGGAGAACGTGCTTTCCTGACGGCTCCGTGCCTTCGTCGTCTTGGTAAGGAACAGGTAGCAGAAGTGGTTCAGGAACGGGCGTTCGTTGAAGTGCCTCTCAAAGCTCCGGCTCAGGAAGCTAAGGTCGTCCCTGTCCGTTTCCGGCCGGTACTTCTCCTCGATGAAGAAGTCCTGCTTGTGCACGATGGAATACTCCGGCAGCACCTTCACCGCCTTGTGCCAAGCCGAGTGGACCGCCTCGTACTCGCTTCCCGTGACGGAGAACAGTTCCGGCAGTTCCACCCTGAAGGCGACCGTCACGTCCGCCTCCTTGCTCACGATGCAGCCGTTCTCCACCGCCAGCAGCGGGAACTTGCTTTCGAGCGTCGCCGCTTTCATTACGTTTCTCATTCTTGCCAGTGTTTAAAGGTGAATAATCGGGGGATTTTCAGCCGGTTCACCACGTACCTCGGATGCCGCCTGCGGGCGGCTGCCTTCATCAGCCCGTGCGTGCCGTACCGGGCGTTCAGCCGGAAGGTCAGCCATACCAGCAGCGTAGCCGCAGCCACGCCGAAGCCGATGCACACCCACTGGTTCACGCCCGCCATGTACAGGATGACGAACACCACGAACACGGCGAGCAGACCGCCGCAGAAGATGAAGAGGTACTGGCTTTCCAGCCCCTTGAACTCCACGTTCCTGCCGATCCCCTTGTTGATTTCCAAGTCCATAGTCCGCTGTTTTACAGGAAGAACGAACGGAGGATGGTAGCCGCCACGATCAGGAAGATGCAGGCTCCGAACCAGCTTGCGGCGACTTTGCTCACGTCCGGATCGCCGGCGCTGAACTTCCCGTACACTTTCACCCCGCCGATCAAGCCGACCACCGCACCGATGGCGTAAATCAGTTTCGTCCCCGGCTCAAAATACGAGGTGACCATCTGCGTGGCTTCGGTGATGCCCGCCTGCCCGTTTCCCTGCGCCATTGCGCCCACGGCAGCCAGTATGCAGGCCACCGTAAAAAAGATTCTTTTCTGTTTCATTTGTCTTTAAAATTTTAATTAAACATTATGGTTGTCCATCAGCCGGGCGACACGCTCACGTGCGCCCTCGAACTCGTCCAGCATCGCCTCCCAGATGTCCGACCCCATCACGGACGGCAGCACCTCACGGGCTTCCCGCTCCGCCTTTTCGCCCGCATCGTCCGACACCAGTACCCGGCGCACCTTTTTCAGGTCATCGAAGGAGTACCCCGTGGCGAAGTCGGGGTTGCCGTCCGGGTAATAAGCCCCTAATTCCTCTTCCTCCTCCAGTTCCCGGATCTCCTCCGGCGTGGGTTCATAGTCCGTCTCCTCCTCGTCCTCCTCCGGCTCGATGTCGGAGTAGTCCGCCCCGTCGTCCTCCGCTGCGGGTTCGTCCACGGCTCCGGCTGCCGCTTCCTCCCCGTCCTCCGCTCCGAAGGGCAGGTAGGTGCTTTCTCCCATGACCGTGTACGGCTCGCCCGGTTGCCCCGGCTCCTTTCCCGTTCCCTCCGTGTCTTCGTCCGTCTCCGCTGTCCCGAATATCCCGGCGATGTCCTGCCGGTAGTATTTCCACAGCACGACAAGGTAATAGAGCAGCAGGACGGTGAGCGATAATTTCAGTATCATGCCGTTTCCTCCTTCCTTTTTAAAAGAGGTTCTCCAGTTTCCCGGCGTATGCCGCCTCGATCTCCTCCCGGTATTGCTCGAAGTGCTGCGCCAGCACGTTGTCGATGTATGCCGAGAGCGACACCTTGCCGCCCGTCAGCATCACCGAGATTTTGGCGATGCGCTCGTGGTACTCACGCCTCACATAGACCGGCTTGCCGTAGCGGGCGGGGATGTCCATGCCTTTGAGGAAGGTCGTCTCGTAGTCCGCCTGCCTTCCCTTGCGCCGTCTTGTGTCCGCCGCCTTCCCTTCCTGCGCCTTCTCCACCGGCACGGCGGTTTCCTCCTTTCCGGTTCCCGGTTCTCCCGTTCCCGCCGCCTCGCCCGCCATCATCCGCATCAGCAGCTCCTCGTCGATGGGCTTCTCATTCCGCTGCTTCTTCATAGCCTTCCAGTTTGAGGATGGTTGCTATCTCACGGGTCAGTTCGGGGATGCCGCTGCCTGCCAGCATCCGCCTGTCGGGAGCCAGCAGCGTGGAACGGAACACCGTCCGTCCCGTGCCGTCCGCCTCCTTGCGGAAGCGTTTCGTGTCGGGGATGCGGGTTTGCAGCATCGGCAGCCCCATGTCGGCGACCACCTGCCCGTACTTCTCGTACAGCCCGCTCGTTTCCCGCTTATCGACTTGGTTCCAGAAAAGGTAAAGCCCCTTCAGGCGGCTCGTTTCCTTGCCCAGCATCATCCGTTGCAGCACGTCGAGGAAGGAGAGCGTGCTCTCCAATACCGCCTTGTCCGCACTCACCGGGGCGAAGATGTAGTCCATCTGTGCGATCGTGCGCAGGATGCCCGCCGAGTTCACCGTGCCCGGCAGGTCGAAGAAGAGCAGGTCGTAGCAGCCTTCCGCCGCCAGCTCCCTTGCCGTGTCGGGGGCTTGTTCCACCCGGCACTTGCGCACCGGATAGGCGGCACGCCCCGGCTGCCGCATCTGTTCGTAAGCCGCCCGTTTCAGGTGTTCGTTCTCCAGTACCGCCCGGCTGTCCCGTTCCCGCATCTCGTACAGGCTGTACTGCGGGAAGTCGCAGTCGATCACCGCTAACGGACACCCCAAGCGGTAGTGCAGGTAGCCCGCCACCAGCACCGTGATAGCCGTCTTGCCGCTGCCGCCTTTCTGTGTGGCGAAAGCCACGTTCAATGTCTGTCTGTCCATATCGTCATTCTGTTGGTTATTCATCCGGCTGCCCGTGCAGCCGCTTCTCTGTTCACTCAATCAGTCAGCTTTTCAGCCACTTTGCCGTTCATTCATCCGTCCGTTCATCCGTTCAGGCATCCGGTCATACATTCAGCCCGGCATCCGGCTGTCCACCCAATCATCCGGCTGTCCGCTTGTCCGGCTGTTCAGCCGTTTGACCGTTTAGCCGTTTAGTCATTTAGCCGTTTGGCTGTTTAGCCAATCGTCCGGCTGGTTATCCGGTTGTCCGTCCGTTTGTCCGGCAAGACCGTCAGCCGTTCGGCTGTCCGTCCGGTCGGCTATCCGGTTGTTTCCTTGTCTATCCGGATAGTCGTTTCACCGCTTCCACGGCGCAAAGGAATATCAAAATACCGGTAGTTTATCCGTTTGATTATCAGCGTGTCGTGCATTGTCTTTCCACCCGTAGGTTTGTCGCATCCGGGCATGGTGTCCGGACGGGAAAAGGGCTGTTACTTTGCAGGCGGAAACCAAAATGGAGTAAGAATGAAAAAGAGCGGCAACCGCCCGAGGGAGTGCCCCGGCACTCCGCAGCAGGCAAGGGCATCCCCAATCTGTCCGGCAGGACGGATTTTATTTTCAAACGAAAATGGCAAGTTGTGTGCTGCGGCACTCGAAATGAATTTCGTGCCTCACCACCACCTTGCCCCCTCGATGTGGCATCCCCCTCCGGAGTCGGGGGATGCTCACGGGGGAGAGCCGTAGGCATACGGCGTTTTCAGACCATGTTTCACTTAAAATTTTACAGGATGATGGACAATCAGAAGAAGTATGCGGGCAACCACGGGCGAAAGCCCAAGCCCGACAAGATGCGCCACCGCTACGTGTTCCGTCTGGACGACGGGGACAACGCCCGTTTCCTCGCGCTTTTCGACGAGTCGGGCAAGGCGACCAAGGCGGAGTTTATCGTTTCCGCACTTTTCGGCAGGGAGATTAAGGTCATTAAACTGGATAAGGGGACGCAGGATTTCTACATGCGCCTGACCACTTTCCACTCGCAGTTCCGTGCCATAGGCACGAACTACAACCAATGCGTGCGTGCGCTCAAATCCAATTTCTCGGAGAAGAAAGCCCTCGCTTTCCTCTACAAGCTGGAGCGGCACACCCTCGAACTGGTCGAGTTAAGCAAGCGGATTTCCGCACTGGTGGAGGAGTTCCAAAGCAAATACCCCGTCCGATGATAGCCAAGATCTCGCACGGCAGCAGCCTGTACGGGGTGCTTGCCTACAACCAGTTGAAGGTGGACGAACGGCACGCCGACGTGCTTTTCACCAGCCGGATTATCGAGCCGCAGGGCGATACCCCATACACGATAGGGCATCTTTCCCGCTCGTTCGGTGATTACCTGACAGCCAACCGCAAGACCGAGAAGCCCGTCCTGCACATCTCCCTCAATCCCGACCCGAAGGATTGCTTGAGCGAGGAGCGGTTTGTCAGCTTGGCGGAGGAGTACATGCGGCGCATGGGCTTCGGCGACCAGCCCTATATCGTCTATCGCCACAACGACATCGGGCGGGAGCACCTGCACATCGTCTCCGTCCGGGTGGACGAAACCGGGCGGGCGATTTCCGACAGCTACGAGCACGGGCGTTCGATGAAGGTATGCCGGGAGCTGGAACGGCAGTTCGGTCTTGTCCCGGCTACGCCCAAGCAGTGGAAGGAGGGGCTGCCCTTGTCACCCGTCGGTTACGGGGACGGCAACCTCAAGGGGCAGTTGGCGGGAGTCATCCGCCCGATAGCCCGGGAGTGGCGTTTCCGTACACTGGGCGAATACCGTGCCGTCCTTTCCCTTTACGGCATCACGGTGGACGAGGTGAAGGGGGAATACGGCGGGCGGGAGTATCACGGCTTGACCTATTCGGCAACCGACAGGGAGGGCAACAAGGTCGGCAAGCCCTTCAAGTCCTCCGTGTTCGGCAAGGAGGCGGGCGTCGCAGCCCTCGAAAGGCGGATGCACAACGCTGCCGCATGGGAAAAGACCCACAAGGAAGTCGCCGCCGCCACCGCCGGAAAGGTTGCCGCCGCCATGCAGACCGCAGGGCATGACCGGGCGCAGTTCGAGCGGGAACTCATGCGGCAGGGTATCGGCGTGGTGTTCCGTACCAACGATGCCGGGCGCATCTATGGGGCGACCTTCATCGACCATGCCGCCAAAGCCGTCTTCAACGGCTCCCGTCTGGGCAAGGAGTTCTCCGCAGGCGTGTTCAACGACCTTTTCGCCGGGCAGGAAGGTATTCACCTGCCACAACCCTCCGCCGGAGTGGAACATCCCACCCGGCAGCAGGAGCATACGGGCGCATCCCAATGGGACGGACACGATACCGGCTACCGTCCCGACCACAAGGACGGCACCACCCAGAACGTGGCGGCCGCCTTCAATCTCTTTGCCCCCGTACCCGGCGGAGCGTCCGGCGACCAGCCCGTACCGCCCCGAAAAAGGAAGAAAAAACGCAAGTACGGCAGGCAACAATAAAGAACAAAAAGATAGCATTAACCAAGCAACCATCCGCATGGCACACCGACCTCATTTTCGCAGCGTAAAGCGAACGACCGAAGTGTAGCGTTAAAAAGAAAAAGCTGTTTGAGCGAAGCGAGTTCTTTTTCTTTAGCGAAACGCAGGAAGAGAGTAGCGGAGAAAATGCAGTCTTGACTTTTTCTTTTTGGTATCTTTTTCTTTTGTCTTGACACAAAAGAAAAAGTACATGTACATAATAAAACGAAGTTTTATCATTAATTTTCAACGAATTATGCAAAACGAAGACGATTTGCGTGGACTCGCCAAAGTCATGGAGTTCATGCGTGCGATAAGCATTTTATTTGTAGTCATCAATATTTATTGGTTCTGTTACCAGTCCGTCCGGGAGTGGGGCATCGACATCGGCGTGGTCGATAGGATATTGCTCGGCTTCCAGCGTACCGCCGGGCTGTTCTCCAATATCCTCTGGACGAAGCTCTTCGCCGTGCTGTTCCTCGCCCTTAGCTGCCTCGGCACAAAGGGCGTGAAGGAACAGAAAATCACGTGGCGCAGGATCATCCTTTGCGGCGTGTCCGGCTTGCTGCTCTTTTTCGGCAACGGGTGGCTGCTCGCCCTTCCTCTGTCGCTTCCGGCGGGCACCGTGCTGTATATCGCCACCCTTACCGCCGGGTATATCTGCCTGCTCATGGCGGGGCTGTGGATGTCCCGTCTGCTGAAGACCGACCTGCTCGAAGACGTGTTCAACGTCGAGAACGAATCCTTCATGCAGGAGACCGAGCTGAAGGAGAACGAGTATTCCGTCAACCTCCGCACCCGCTTCTGGTTCAGGGGCAGGGCGTATGACGGATGGATCAACCTTGTCAACCCCTTCCGTGCGACGATGGTCTTGGGCACGCCCGGTTCGGGCAAGTCCTATGCAATTATCAACCAGTACATAAAACAGACCATTGAGAAGGGCTATTCGCTTTTCCTGTATGATTTCAAGTACCCCGACCTCTCCGAGATAGCCTACAACCACCTGC
>ERZ773204.1958-NODE-1958-length-15053-cov-3.879451_pt1 | contig 15053 bp, 14 predicted proteins | sample MGYA00581007_ERZ773204 | MGnify/ENA primary metagenome ERZ773204 (study PRJEB29015, sample SAMEA2737757) | human gut metagenome | biome: human gut; feature: human-associated habitat; material: faeces | place: China | collected 2012 ... | reverse complement strand
CGATCAGGTTACAGTTTTCGGCAAGCAAAGCTTCCCGGAACAAAAAACAAAAGGCATGCCATCGGAACACTTACCGCAAACATCCCTAGTATCCTCTCCTGCCAGGAAACCGAAGGATCCACCAGTGCCAGCAGTACTGCCACCAGAAGAATCCCTGCATTCCATCTGTCCGGAATCTTATGCGTCCGCCAGTCAGAAATGGAAATCACGACAAAGATAAAAATCAGTATCGACTTTAACAGCATCGTCATCATGATTTTCCCGTGTAGTACAACTCGATCGGATCAATCGGATCAATCGGATGTTCTTCCTCCATTTTAACCTTCCGCCCTCTTCGTTTTATAAGCTCGCCGCCTTTATTATAAAGCCAGAATGAATACACCAGAACTTTATTCACCTTTCCGATCCTGTCCTTTGTTGTCTTTTCATACTGTACGCCACCCACTTCAAAAGGAACTTTCTTGTGGATCATAGAGATCAGCTCTGTCTCACACGTCACAGGCTCCGGCAGAATCGTATAAGCACGTCCCACACACCCGGTCTTGTGAGAATCACTTCCACCGGTCGTCACCTTTTTATATTTTGCCGCCAGCCTTGCCGCCCCTGTATTTGATACTACAGATTCACAGCAGTTATAAGCTTCAATAAAATCAAACCGTTTCATGATTTCCGGCGACTGATAAAATTTCTTTGTATTAGCGATACTCATATACTTTTCTCCGCACGGATGTGCCGGTCCAAGCACACCTCCGTTTCGATGCACCAGATCGATCAGCAGCGATACCGGCATTCCCCGCATCTCTAAAAGCCGCATCTTCACGCCTTCCGGCATGATCACCAGAATGTGCCCTGCATCTCTTGTATCATATTCGATCCCTTTTAATACCACAAAATCAGTGTGAACCTTTCCTTTCATGTGGTTTTTCCAGTATCGATATCCGTTGTATGTGTTATGGTCTGTGATCACCATTCCCTGAAATCCCTTCTTTTTAAGGAGTGTGATGTAATCCTCCAGACTCACCTTACTGTCAATCGATCCCTCTTTCACATGGCAATGCATATCAATTTTCATAGATAAGCCTCCTTTTTGTCTCTGCATTTTACTTACGCACAGGCTTTCGTCTCTTTTTTCTATTATACCGCGTTGCCATCCCTCTTACAAGAAAGTCCATCAAAAAAACACACTCTTCCCAATGCTTTCCACATTGGAAAAAGTGCGTCTGTGTTACTTATCTTCGTCATCCTGATCCGAAAGATCGATCTCCACGATTTCTACATCATCATCCTCATCATCCCAGAACTCATCCAGATCTTCATCGAAATCTTCATCCAGATCCTTATCCAAATACTCATCTTCTGTAACAATCTCTTCTGACACGATCAGATCTTCTTTCATCACTTCTTCGTCTTCCTCATCCTCGTCATCGTCTTCAAATTCATCTTCAAATTCCATTTCCAGCTCTTCTGCATGAGGAACAGCCGCTGTATGTACTTCTTTCTCTGCCTGCTTTTCTTCTTTAAACTCTTCATCCAGAAGAGCTCTGGCTTTATCCACTTCATTCTCTGTGGAATTCTGTTCGCGAATCTCCGCAGCTTTTTTCAGATGCAGCTTTTGACGCTTTCCGGATTCCATCAGAAACTGTACCAGAATTCCAAGGACTGCCAGCACCGCAAATGCCAGCGTGACCATCCAACGCTCTAATTCAACTCCTGCATGACCCAGCAAAACAGTTCCCGCCTGACTGATGCATACAGCACCGGTCACTCCTGTAAGAAGCATCAGAACCGGAACAAAAAGCTTAATCGTCAACAACGCAAATACCAGACCAATTCCAACACACACCAGCAGCCAGATCAGATTCGCCGGCCGGAGCCAGTATATACTTAGTGCTGCTCCAAGTACAAAGGCAGTCACAAACATTCCTGCCCGCTTCAAAATTGCAAACACGATTGCCAGAATAATCCCTGCCGCAAGACCAATAATCCCGCTCAGTGTTTCATCTGACGTAATCTGCATCGCCACAGCCGCTGCTGCTCCTGTTCCAATCACAAAAACTGTCAGAAATGACCAGAATCTTGCCAGCTTCAATCCAAAGAAACAGCTCAGAATTCCCAGTAATACCGTAATTCCAAGCGAAATAAGCACAATCTCTGCCAGCTTGTCTGCCATTCCAAGCCGCTCTAATGCGGTCGGCAAAACTTCCTTTTCCTGCAGCCATCTTCCTATTTCATTTATCATATCCATTGTACCTCTCCCTTATTATCTGAATCTGTCAATAGCAACCTATATTTTACCAACTTTTTCAGAAAGATACAACAGAAAGATGGATGCAAATCTTTTATTTTGATTCACATCCATCTTTACATTGTTGGCTCAATCACCTTTTCTACCTCTCTTCACTTATTAATAAGTCCTGTTTTTAAGATTTACTGTCCTGGCGGTCTGTACCTTCCTTTCTTAAGTGATTCTCATTTTCTCGCTTCCTCGATAACCCTGCCCCTCAAATGAATTTTACTTCTCTCGTAACTTTCTCGTCATTACGATAATTTCTTCATTTTCACCGGTTATCTTTCCTCGCTTCAAATGAGTGTTTGTTTCATCTGTTTTATTTGTTGACTTTATATTAGCACTCTTTTTTAATATTGTCAATGGTATTTTTAGTTTTTATATATTTTATTTTATAATTATCTGTCTTTTTATCTTTCTTTATTTATTTTACAGTTTTATTGTTTTATGTAAAAACCAAAAGGCCGTATACCAGTGCTTTTTCTGATATACGGTCTTTGTCTTAAAAATTCTTCATCACATTCTGGATCACTGTCTCCCGCAGCTTTCCTTCCTCTGTATTTCCTGCCTGATGATCTGCAAATCTTGCTTCTACATACAGATAATCTGCAAGTCTGTTCACATACTGCATGGCTTTTGCATCTGCTCCGTAATTCTGTGCCACTTTGCGGAATCTCCGCTCTGCCCTTCTTGTCACAGCCCGCGCAATATCCAGTCTTGCGGAAAGCTCACATCCTCCGTACAAAACAAAGTCCCTGGCTCTCGGAAACGCAGCTTCCAACTCATCGATCTGATCTTCCAGATGCACAGTCTCTTCTGCGCTCATGCGGTAATCCAGATTTCTCGGATCTGCCACTGCTGCCATGATCTTCATCAATGTTCTCTGAATCTCTGCCAGATTCGTCTTCAGATGATCCTCTGAAAGCACTTTTGCATGTCCGATATAACTATTCAGTTCATCGATCGTCCCGATCAGCTCGATCCGATCGTCTGCTTTCGAAACACTCATCCCATTTGCAAGAGAGGTATTTCCGCCATCACCTTTTTTGGTATATACTTTCATTTGCACATTTCCTTTCCCGGAACATTTTCGCTATTTAAAGGGCTGTTTTTTAATCGCACGGGCACTGTTTGCTCCCACTTTTCTGCACTGCTCTTTTGTCGGAGACAGATATGCCTCGATATTACGCCCTTTCTCAAGCCCCCGCATTTTCAGACAGACGGCCGTTCCAAAAATCCCGATTCCGGATCCCAGCATGGAATCCCGTGCCGCTTTATAGGAAAGCTTTTCCATACATTCATCCGGAAACTCTGTAATCTCATAAAACACACCCTCTTCTTCCACTCCTGCACAGACTTCCCGCAAAATTGCTTCATCTGCCAGATGTGTATATATAAAGATTGAAGGTTTCTTCACTATCATCGCTGTTCTCCTATATATGAAAGTACCAGCCCTGTTGCAACTGCATTTCGCGGACCTTCCTCTCCCCGGATATTTCCACGTCCGCACACGATCCGAAATTCTGAAAGTTCTTCCATCAGCATTTCCGGAATCTCAAAATCCTCCGCAGACCCGCCGACTAAAACAACATTCGAAATATGTTTCAGATCCTGCCCTGGTGCCACTTTCTTCAATGCACGAAATGCATTGGTCACAAACACTTTACGTTTTGCCTCTCTTCGCACCTGCACAATCTTCTCCATCGGGATATCCTGTTCCAGCCGAATCATTCCATCCTCCGTAAGAAGGACCACTCTTCCGTAAAACCTCGGATCAATGGACTGCTCCACAAATGTCATCTGTCCGTTTTCCATCCGCATATGGAACAGACTTTCCACTTTGGCAAGCGGGTACTTTTTAATCTGCTCTGCCATGTGCCGGTCTCCCAGACCAAGCTCTGTCTCGATCAGCATGGACACAAGCTCTCCCGCACCTGCCTGATGCGTCATAGATACCTTTCCATCCTCGGAAATCACCGCTGCATCCGTAGAACCGCCGCCCATATCCAGAATTGCAAGCGGAAGGCTTGTTCCGGGAGTCGTCAGGGCTCCGAGACTGGCCATAACCGCTTCCACGCCTGCCACCATCACGTTTACACCCAGTTCTATCCGTAATTGTTCTGCAATCTTCTGCATCGGAAGATGCCTCGTCTTTACCATCGCCGCGATTCCGACCGCTTTCTCAAGACAGGTCTCTCCTGCCAGGGCACCGGAAATCCGAACCGGTGCCATCGTATCCACTGCCAGAATATCAGTAATATGAATCTCTCTCTTCGCAGTCTCATCCAGATTTTCCATTCCCTGTTTGATCCTTGAGAACATATTGCCCACATTGGTGTCATGCTCTCCTTCCATATCGTAGATCGTACCGGCATCCGAAACTACCTGCATGATCTTCTCGGCACCTTCATCCAGATCAACAACTGCGTCCTGATCTGCATGGAGACAGATTTTTCCTGCGGGAAGAAGATTCTCCCGGATATTGCCGCCCGGTGTTTTTAAAACGACCGCACTTCGCTTTCCGATCAGACTTTTCGCAATCGGCGTGATCATCCGCGTCTGCTCTGCATCCAGTCCGAGCAGCGTTGCAATCCCGTACGGGTTGGAAAGCATACGGATTGTCTGTCCCGGAAGCGCCACTTCGATCGCTGCCAGAACATCATCCGGAAGCTTTTGAATTCCCGCCACCTCATCAATGATCGGCACTTTTTCTTCCAGACGATTCTCCACAAGAACCGCCTCATCTGCCTGCAGGATCACACCTGTGATCGTCAGCCGCTTCCTCTCTCTGTTGATAACTTCTGCGATCTCCTCATAGGATGCGGCTGCTTTTGCAAATACAATATACGGCGTTCCCGGCACGCCTTCCCGGATTCGCTCAAAATCCAGCGTTTTTCCGACTGCCTGCCCTGCACCTGCAGGGGTAGACGGGTTATGTCCGATCATGGAAGAATCTGTAATGATCGTCTCTGTAAGCGTCTCCATTGCTGTATCTCCGATAACCGGCGCGGCTTCATTCAGGCGGATCAGGGAAAGCGCTTCCGTCTCCATCCCAATCTTTCCCATAGCTTCTTTCAATGCTGCCCGTATCCCATGAACATTGGCAATGGTCCCCTTCGTTCCTGTCGTCTTACAGGAAGCACTGCTTAAGAAATGGACCTGTGCTCCCCCGACTTCTCCGATACAGACTTCTGTTGTAGAATTTCCAATATCAACTCCGGCAATATATGTCAAAGCAGAATCCCTCTTTTCTCATAAACCTCTGCCGCTTCCATTACAAGGCGCGCACAGTTTTTTGCATTGTATTTTTCCAACAGCTCCTGTGCCATTAAAACCAGTTCCAGCTTTGTGGAACGATTCGGACGAAGCTTATCGTACATCTTTAAAATCACATCATCCGGAACATCTACCAGTTCTGCAGCACGTTCAAAATTCTTTTCCATCGGATCATTGCCGTTTTCTTTTGCCACCTGTCCCTGTGCATAAAGCATTTCTTTTGAAATCTTAATGTCATCCGGGGCAATCTGGTTTCTCATCACTGCATCCAGCGTGATCTCATCCAGTTTTTTTCCTGTCTTGGATGCGATCTGTTCTCTTTCGTGTTCACCTAACGGGTACTGCATTTATCTTTCCTCCCATTCAACAATTCCAACTTCCGGATCCAGCTGCTCTGTCTCCGCAATGTGCATCAACGCTGCCTTCACCTGATATTTTGGTCTGGACATCGGATCATTTGTACATGGAATCGGCACTACCTGCTCACCCTTTACATATTTGGCAGCATTCTGTCCGATCTGACGGTAAGTCTCCAGATTCATCAGAGGCGCCTGCGGAAACAATTCCAGATTGGAAAGCGGATAAAGGTCTCTCTGATGGATCACGGTTGTCCCTTTCGACTGGATGCCGATCCCGATTCCGGAACCAGAAAGCTTTGCCGCTTCCAATGCCATAAAACAGACATCGGATGTATCCAGTATTTTGACCACTCTCGGGATCATTCCTTCCTCTTCAATTCCCGCTTTCACATTTTTCAGAACATCTTCCAGTAAAATACCGCAGATGGTTCTTTTAATCTCTTTCTGGAATGCAGCTCCTACTCCGATCACAACTTCCTTTGGATCTGTCCCCTGCTTCGCCCGCGGATAATCTCTGTAGGATGTCTTTTCTTCATTGATCCTGTCCCGCCCTGCCATAGAAGGCACCTCGGAAGATGTATGTGATCCAGTCTCCTGCCCCATCTCCGAAAGAACGGCATTGGTTATCTGTTTAATTAACTCTTCACTAATCTGCATGATCCTGCCTCCTATATATCCTGTGGGTTGATGATGTGCGGGATCTTCTTGATCTCTTCCCAGCGCTCTCCCTGTACCCGGTATCCGGTTCCAGGTCCCATATAGTCATTCGGTGTATTGATGCCGGACAATACATGGAAGTCTTTGTCCAAAATCGCTGCTGTCTGCATGTAATCTCCGACCACACGCTGCTTTAACATACTCAACACACTCTCTGCCACATCCACAAATCCAGTCTCTGCCAGCGCTTTTACGACATCGATTCCCGTGATGCCGCGTTTTAATACATCCTCAGCCGCCATCAGATCCGCGGTCACATCCCGATCCAGTGTATCTTTGCTTCCATGTGCGTAGGTAACTGCCTCCACCTGCGCATCTGTCACCGGTGAAAGTCCCAGCTGTGTAAACACTGCCTGCACCGCTCTTGCAGCCTTGTTTCTGACATGAATGACTTCTTCTTCCGTTACCGGGCGAAGTCCTCCGTCTACCTGCATATCTCTCTGTAATACATTGTAATCATCAAAGTCTTCGGCATCAAAGTTCGATCCCGCAAACATATTGTCATAGTTCGGCTCTGCCGCATAGCCGGAGAAGATAAAGTCTGTTCCCGGCAAGAACTGCAGCATCGTTCTTGCAGTACGGCGCATATCGGAGTTGGAAAAGCTCTGGTCATTGGAAGATGCACACTCCAGCCCAAGCAGCGCTGCCACAAGGTTTTCCGCGATGACTTCCCGGATACCGGACGGTACGGAACCTGTCACTCCGATACAACTTACAGATCCATTCTGGATTCCCTGACTTCCAGCTCCCTTTGTCGCATACAGACAGCGGCACTCCAGATACAGCATAGATTTCTTTTCACTGCTTCCCATCAGCACCTCGGAACCGGATCCTGATGTAAAGCGGACCTTCAGTCCTCTGGAAGCATACGCCGAATTCAAAAATGCTTTGGAATATGGTGTATCATCCCCATCGATAAACACCTTTTCCGTTCCATATACAGAGAGTGTCTCTGCATAAGTCGTCAGTCCGCGGATTCCCAGCTCCAGCTCTGTTGCTTCCTCTGCGGAGCACTGTGTCAGCACACCCGGACGCCCCACCTGAGAACCAATCAGAAGCGCCATGGCACTCAGCGGTGCATATCTGGCAACTCCCATAGTCGTCTCTTCCTCCGCAAATCCACGAAGAGCTCCCTCTGCCGCGTCCGCTGCAATCTGTACCGGATCATCTTTCAGATTTGTGATGTGCGCCTGATTTCCCGGTGTTCTTCTCGCACGGATCTTCTGCATTCCCATCATCAGCTCTACGACATTCAGATGATTCATAACCTCTGTCATCTTTGCAGGCGTGATCCCTGTCACAAGCTCCAGAATCTCTTTTCTGGACACATGAATATCCACGATCATGCGCGCGATCTCCAGTGAAGATACTGCCATGGACGCTTCTGCACGCTCTACGTTCATCGCATAATCAGCGATAAACTGATCGATAAAATCAAAGTCCTCTCTCTTTTTCCCATCCAGTTCCACAATTCTGCCGTTTGCTACTTTCACAGACGGCTTTGGATCATACGGACTTGTCATTGCCACAAATCCCATTTCCGGCCATTCATTGATATATCCGTCAAGATTTACCGGGCGCTGATCCAGTGTCTCAATTCGTTTTGATCTTCTCATGTTCGTTCTCCTAAATATGATATCTCCTACACACTATAGTTGTATTATACCTTAAATCCAAAAGAATCGCAATCCGGATCGTGGTGAAATTGTGCACAAATCCACATTGTTTTCAAAAGAAATCAACAAAAACCCTCGCATTTTTCTTCTTTTTTCTCTGTGATTTCTATTTTTTGATGCTTTGTCTGCATTCTCCCATTGACTTCCATTTTTTCGGACTGTAAAATAGACCTATCTTTTTAAATAAGAACAAAAACTTATACAGCTTACCTACGAAAGGAGTTTGGCATATGGAACACTTAACCATCCCACAGGGGTATGTTTCTCCCCTGACAATCCGCGAGACTGAGGTGGCGATCAAAGAGATCAAGGATTATTTTGAACGCTCCCTTGCAAAATCACTGCATCTTACCCGTGTATCTGCACCTTTATTTGTAAAACCGGAATCCGGTCTGAATGATAATTTAAATGGTGTGGAGCGCCCGGTTTCGTTCGGGATCAAGGAGCAGGAGGACACTCCCGCGGAGATCGTACATTCTCTGGCAAAATGGAAACGCTATGCACTCAAGCACTACGGTTTTCATTCCGGTGAAGGTCTTTACACCGATATGAGTGCCATCCGCAGAGATGAGGATACGGACAATATTCACTCTATCTACGTAGATCAGTGGGACTGGGAAAAAGTGATTTCCAAAGAAGAGCGAAACATGGAGACACTGCAGTATACAGTCCGCAAGGTCTACAGTGCACTCAAAGAAACAGAAGATTATATTTCCAGACGGTATAACTATATCGAGCCGCTGCTTCCGGACGATATCTTTTTTATCACATCCCAGGAGCTTGAAGACCTGTATCCAGGATGTGACGCCAAGGAAAGAGAGCACCGGCTTGCCAAAGAAAAGGGAGCGATCTTTGTGGCACAGATTGGAAAAGTTCTCGCTTCAGGTGAAAAGCATGACGGACGCGCCCCGGACTATGATGACTGGGAATTAAACGGTGATATCATCGTCTACTACCCTGTACTGGACATTGCCCTGGAGCTTTCCTCTATGGGAATCCGCGTGGATGAAGAAGCGCTTGCAAAGCAGTTAAAGCTTTCCGGATGCGAGGACCGCGCAAAGCTTCCGTTCCAGAAGTCTCTGCTGAACAGGGAACTGCCTTACACGATCGGCGGCGGAATCGGACAGTCCCGTATCTGTATGTATTATTTGCGCAAGGCACATATCGGAGAGGTACAGTCCTCCCTCTGGCCGGATGACATTTACAACTGCGCACTGGAACACGGAATCCAGTTATTATAAAAGAAAAACAGGAGTCTGCTGATTTTGAATCGATCAACAGACTCCTGTCCTTCTTTATTTCTTTTTTACTGCCACAGCCTGCATATGCTGTGCTTTGTATCTGTCTTCTACAATCTCTTTCGGATAGCGGATCACTCCATTGTTCTCATACGGATCATTGAAATAATATCCTTCTTCATCATATCCGACCAAAAGCATACAGTGCTCATTGGAAATCCAGGTAAATACTTCCCCGCTGTCTTTTAATTTCCACTGTGGGCCCGTGATCGGTTCTCTCATATTGATACACGCCCAGAGAATCACCGGCATTCCTTTGTCAATGTACTCTGTTTGCAAAGTTTTTATCTCTGTTCCCGTAAGATCCAGCACCTCATACATTTCACCGATTGCTTTTTTCAGCGCCTGAGTGATCACCGGTGCATAGCAGCCAAATGACTCCTCATCATAGGGACTTCCACAAAAATATTTTGTGGGATCCGGACCGTAAAGCTCCCCCTCACGAAGTTCAAACTCCTGCCTGTCCAGATATTGCTCAATAAATTCATCCACAGACATTTCGTATCCCAGATACCTAAGCAGCATCACAGCCGACACACTCTCGCATCCGGTCGGATAACGCACACTTTGATCCAGATACGGCACATCAATTACATTACGCATGCTGTTCCTCCGCATCCTTTTTCTGCTCTCGTCTCTTCAAAACCGTCAGTACTGCAAACAAGATCAAAAGACTGCTGCCCAGTGCAGCCCACCAGATCTTCACGATTCCTGCGATCAGATATCCTACGATACAAACTGCCGCCACGACCATGGCATACTGCATCTGAGTGGATACATGATTGATGTGATTGCTCTGTGCACCCGCAGAAGACATTACTGTTGTATCTGAGATTGGAGAAATGTGATCTCCGCATACTGCTCCTGCCAGAACTGCCGCCACAGAGATGATCATCATTTCCAGATTTTTCTGTCCCGGGAACATCGCTACTACGATCGGCACCAGGATCGCAAAGGTTCCCCATGAGGTTCCTGTTGAAAATGCAAGAAAAATCGCGATCATAAACATCACCGCAGGCAGGATCACGCTTGCCGAAGCATTTGTTCCCACCAGATTCTCTACAAATACTCCAATTCCAAGGGCATCTCCCATTCCTTTTAAGGACCATGCAAAAATCAGGATCGCCACCGCCGGGATCATCAGTTTAAAGCCTTCTACGAAGCTGTCCATAAATCCCTTAAATGTAATGACCTTTCTCGGCAGATATAAAATCAACATAAATAAAATCGTAACAGAAGTTGCAAAAATCAGACTTGTCTCTGCATCACATCCGGAAAAGGCAGTGAATACATCGGTTGCTCCGCCCAGATATCCGGTGTAGATCATAGCCCCGATCGCAGACAGGATCAGAACCGCTACCGGCAGGATCAAATCCATCACTTTCCCTTTTTCTGATGCATTTTCTGTCTCAACTGTCTCAAATTCTTCCGCACCGCTTGTGAAGAGATCCCCGTTTGCAGCATTCTTTTCATGACGCTTCATCTGTCCGAAATCAAATCCTGTGATCACCACAAACAATACCATTGCCAGTGTCAGAAGCGCATACAGATTGTAGGGAATCGTTCTTAAAAACAGCTGAAACCCTGTAATCCCCGCATCGTCCGGCACATAAGAGTTGACCGCAGCCGCCCAGCTTGAAATCGGCGCGATGATGCAGTCCCTGGGCGCTGATATCGTGAAATTCGCGGTGATGCCGCAGTGTGAGCGGGATGTCCTGACTCTGCTTGACGCAACGTTGACCATGAAGGAGGAGCACAGTGATACCCCGGTGATCACCATGTCCATGAGCCCCACCGGCGTCATCAGCCGTATCTGCGGTCAGCTCGTCGGCTCCTGCGTGACCTTCGGAACCGCAGGAAAGGCATCTGCGCCAGGGCAGATCCCGGCGAACCTGTTAAGCACGTTCCTGCAAACGCTGGCATAAATGACTGTTCACACGGATATGAGCTCCTTCACAACAATACCCCCCTGTGTCCAGCTCCCCTCTGCTCACTTTCTGTTAAACCCCTATAAGCTCTAAATACCTTTACCATAAATTGTACCCGCTCAATGCGAGATCATATTCTCCGCAAAGATCCCATACCCCCTCGTCGGATCGTTGATAAACACATGGGTCACAGCCCCGATAAGTTTTCCGTCCTGGATAATTGGTGAACCGCTCATACCTTGAACAATGCCGCTTGTCAAATTTAAAAGTTCCTCATCCACAACACGGAGAACCAGGCCTTTATTTTTCTGAATGCTGCCGTAATCCACCTTCTGAATTTCGATCTCATAATCTTTTACTTCCCCGGACACATTGCTTCGGATGTACGCAGTTCCCTTGTGAGTATCCTGTCGGAAGCCGACGGGAATCGCATCGGTTTTTATTGAATCCAGAAAATGCTGGTTTACGGTTCCGTAGATTCCCTCTGCCGTATTCTCCTTCACTTCCCCCAGTTTTGTTCCTTTTCCGTAATAGATCACTCCTGACATGACTCCCGGCTTTCCGGTCTGGCCTTTTTCGATCCCGAGGATCTGGGTCTCGTAGAGTTCCCCACCTTCAATATCCACCAGTTCCCCGGTATCACTGTCACTGATTCCATGCCCAAGAGCACCAAAATTTCCGTTCATATCCACATAAGTCATGGTTCCGATTCCCTGAGTATCATCCCTGACCCAGGCACCAAGCTTATAGCTTCCGTCTTCCGCAAGAACCGGTGTCATATCGACCTCAATCCTGCGACCATCACGCCGGATTCCGAGCGCCAGCGTCTTTCCGTCTGACGCGCTCACCGCGTCCACCAGATCATTTTTATCTTCCAGATCTTCTCCGTCCACCGTCTGGATATAGTCTCCGGACTTTAAAAGCCCATAAGCAGGTTCCACAACGTTTCCCGTATCATTTGTGACCTGCCCCGTCCCAATCACCATAACGCCCTTTGATTTTAAATAGATTCCCACCGGCGTTCCACAGGGGATCGCATAAGATCCATCCACTACCTCCACCTGAATGTCTTTCATCCGGATAAGTCCCAGGAACTTCATTCCAACCCGGTAGCTTCCCTCATTTTTCCCATACATAGAGACTGAATCCGGGCGTTCGATCCGGATCATTCCTTGCGGGATTTCTGAAGCATTCTTCAAGACAACCTCCTCGCTGTCACTCTCAAAGGTCACTCCGGGAGGAAGAGCGAAATGAAAGACTTCTTCCTCATTGACCACCAGATTCAGCCGATCCGGCACTGCATACCGGATATAGACCCAGGAAAATCCGATTGTAAAGACGAGAGAAATCCAGAATATCCGGATCAGGATCCGTCGAAACGATTCTTTTTTCATCATGGCAGCTCCTCCTTTATTCATTCTTTATCTGCAACGCCGCTGTCGCGCCTGCACTGCAGTTTTCCGAAGCTGCCGCTTCCCTTTTATCGTTTCCACTTTATCAGACAGTCATTCCCATCCGTCACAGAAACCGTTATAAAAAAAGGAGAGGCAGCTTTTTTGCTCCTCTCCTATTATGTGATGCTTTCTTATTTTCACCCTGTCAGTTTTTTCTCATTCTGCCGATTCATCCCGCTGTTTGAAGTACAGCTCTGTGATTCTTCGTCTCCTCTGCCAGACGTTTCATCTCCTCGGCATTTTCCCGTACTTTTTCCGTAATCTCAGCTCCGCCTAAGAGTCTTGCGAGTTCATCCACCTCATCCTTCTCTGTTAGTTTTCTGATTTTCGTCGCAGTCACACCATTCTCCACAGATTTTTTTATTTCAAAGTGCGTATCCGCCATTGCCGCGATCTGCGGAAGGTGGGTAATACAGAGTACCTGGTGCTTTTTTCCGATATAGGACAGGCGCTCCGATACCTTCTGGGCAGTCCGTCCACTGATACCGGTATCGATCTCATCGAAGATCAGAGTTGGAATATCGTCCGTGTCCGCAAGGACCGTCTTGATCGCCAGCATAATTCTTGAAAGTTCACCGCCGGAAGCAACTTCCCCCAGCGGCCTTGGTGGAATACTTCCCGGATTTGTGGAGATCAAAAATTCCACCTCGTCGGAGCCGGCTGCCGTAAAGTGATCGGTCCGGTGTACATCTACCCGAAATTCCACATGAAGGAAGTTCAGGTCCTCAAGCTCCTCCGTGATCCGGTTCTCCAGAATCTTTGCTGCTTTTTCTCTCTCCTTCGAGAGCCGTCCGCAGAGAAGTCCCAGAACCCGCTTCTGCTCCTCAAACTCGGCTTTTGCGGCAAACGCCAGTTCCTCATAGTTTTCCAGTTCCTCAAGTCGTTTTTTCTTTTCTTCCAGACTCTTTAAGACAGCTTCCTCGCTGTTTCCGTATTTTGCCATAATTCCACGGACAAGATCCAGACGTTCTTCCGTCTTTTTAAAATCTTCCCCTGAAAACTCCATCTCATCCATATAGTCTGAGATCGACCTGCAGATATCCGATAAAATACTTTCCGCGTCAGAAAGCCCCGCAGCGATCCCGGACAGTCTTTCATCGTAGGATGCCACACTTTCCATCTCACGGTACGCACGCCCGATCGCGTCCCCATCTACCGCCTGATAAGCTCCCTGTAAGCTTTCCATAATTTTTTGACTATGGGAAAATTTACGGAATTTCGCCGCAAGTTCTTCCTCTTCGCCCGGTTTTAATGCAGAATCCTCAATCTCATCGATCTCGAATCTCACGAAATCAAGTTCCCGCTTCCGGCTTTCCTCATCCAAAGAGAATCCGTCAAGCTTTCCCTTTAATTCCAGATATCTCCGGTAACTCTCTGCCACATTTCTTTTTAAGCTTCCCGTCTCTCTCCAGGAATATTCATCAAGGATCTCCAGATGCTTCTGTTTATGAAGCAATGACTGGTGTTCATGCTGTCCATGGATATCGAGAAGCTTTCCGGTCACGGCTTTTAAGCGCGCCGTCGTCACTGTCTCGTCATTGATCCGGCTGATACTTCTCGTCTGGGTGATCTTTTTTGAGATGATTAAAAGACCATCTTCATCCGGATACACATCCATTTTCTTTAATTCTTCCCGTTTTTTCTCGTCATCAATCGAAAAAATAAGCTCAATATACGCATACTCTTCCCCACATCTGATCATATCCCTTGACGCTTTCGCGCCCAGCGCCAGGGCAACAGAGCCAATGATAATCGACTTTCCGGCTCCGGTCTCACCGGTCAGGATATTTAAACCGTTTCCAAACTCCACGTCAGCCTGCTCAATCAGAGCAAGATTTTTAACATGTAAACCAACAAGCATCCTGTTCCCTCGCTTTCCCTCTATGAAAATAAAACATTTGTTCGATTTGGTAAAACGAGTATAGCACACATATGTTCGATTGTCCAGTGTTTTTCGAACAGTTGTTCTCTTTTTTCCGTTCTGTTTCCTAAAAAATCCCTGCAAAGCAAAACCAGGTAATTATCCCGTTTCTGCTCCGCAGGGCTCAATATTTCTGC
>ERZ773204.1942-NODE-1942-length-15132-cov-6.941434_pt1 | contig 15132 bp, 16 predicted proteins | sample MGYA00581007_ERZ773204 | MGnify/ENA primary metagenome ERZ773204 (study PRJEB29015, sample SAMEA2737757) | human gut metagenome | biome: human gut; feature: human-associated habitat; material: faeces | place: China | collected 2012 ... | reverse complement strand
CTAGGGCGGATTCGGGACTTTCACCCGTTAGAAACGTGCGCCGCTAGGCGCACAACTAAAAAGAGGACTCTTAGAAAATATCTAAAAGTCCTCAAAACCGCTTATTTACTATCTTTTAATTAAAACTTGCCTTCATCAGCAGCCTGCTGTACAGAAACAGCAAGTTGCTTATTTACTGGTATTTAGCATAATATTGTTAGTTACGTGCTAATTACATATCTGTTTTTCTACTACCTAATAGTGTTCCAACAATATAAATATTATAAATCATTTTTATGTGTATAGTGTGTATTTTTATTATGATATGAAAAGAGTTTCTTCCTTATTATATATGTCAGACTTTTTCAATGTTATGTACATCTATCGCACTTGTTACAGTATTGCCAATACCGATAACTGCTCTGTCTCCATTAACCTGGATAACATCATATTCATCATAATAAAGATTAAATGCTCTATCTGTATCATAATCAATATTAAGAAGCACTCTTACCTTATCACCGGCTTTTATGTCGGATATGTCAGTTTCAGATTCTTCATTGCTGTCGCCTGCTGATACAATACATCCATCATTGACCCAGCCTGTTCCATCATTGATTAAGTAAGGATTGACCGCCCAAGGAATAACCCTTGTAATTATCCCACTATTAAATCCATCTGATGGTGCAAGTCCAGATTCTGATGTAGATGAGGCATATATTGCATTATATTCAACATAATCTCCTATCTCATGCTGCAGCTGCTCTGTATTATCAGCACCGGCATTATTATCTTCATCCACATTATCATTATCTTCAACATCATCATTCCTGTGATCATACTCATTCGCTTTTATAAGTCTGTCATAGACTTCATCATACATTATGTCATAATCTACTCTTGTGCCATCATTTAAATAGTAGTCACTAGACTCCTGCGACATAGCGAATTTATCCTCGCATATCTCACCATCATCATTCCAATGTGCTTCCCAGATAAGAGCGCCATGCTCTATAAGCTCATCTACATTCATGTAGTCATTTAACCAGCTGTGACTTGCATAGATACCCTTTGCAGTTACGTCTGATAACGCATCAAGCCATGTAAGTGCAAACTCCTGTGTGTCGTGGTAATCTATATTGTGTGCGGCTTTATATCCATCTGCATCTTCAATATCAAGGTACACTCCCATTGTTGGATTGCACTTGTTATACCACTCCCTTATATGAGCAGCTTCGCTCAGTGACTCATCATTATTGCTGGCATACTGATAAATATATAATCCATACGGAATACCTCTCTTCTCGCATTCATCGATATATGTCTGTGCCATAGAATCACACTGGCTGCACTCGCTGTCATCCTCGCTTAAGTCACTACCATATGCACAACGAATTATAACAAAATCAAAATTCTCCTTAATATAATCAAAATCAAGTTCTCCCTGGTGTCTGCTTATGTCTATTCCTCTTTTCATAATCTTATTCCTCGCTTTCTTTTTATATATTTCCGCTATGTGCGCATAAAAATAGCACACATAGCGATTACTACACGTGCTTATTAGTTAATATATGTTTTATTGTTACTTACCTCTGGTACTGCCTTGTCATCTACAAGCTCATCATCATCTGGAAGCTCATCTGTATATTTGCTTAGAAACGTCTTTACATATAACCACAATTTCTTAACTGGCAGCCCACATAGAGCCATATTTTTTAATATGCTTACAACTTCATATGCTATGTATAGAATTGCAAAAAAGCCTGATATACCAATGCTGTTACCTATATATTGCCTTACCTCATCAGGCAGGAATCCAATCATATTAAAATTGGTAATATAATCCACTATAACAAGTAGCATTATCGATATAATCATACCGCACTTACGGATTGCTCCATTAATCCCAAAGCAGCTGTTAAAATTGTGATCCTTGATTGCTCTTAACACACCAAAAAGTGTATCTATTATTACTGCTATTATTACAAGCTGTATTAACTTATTGTGTGCGGCTGCTACGTATATTCCTCTCATTGTCATCATAATTACTTATCCTCCTATAAACTTTACTGTATCTTTTCTTCACTTATCATAAACGATAAGACTGTCATATCAGCTGCACTCAATGCATCATATCTTGAATCTTCAAGCTTATCAAACTCTGATATATTGATTTTGCTGATATCTTTTAACACCTCTGTCTGGGTATCCATAAACTCATTGTACTCATTAGCGAAAGCTGGCTGGATTTCTTCTGATATATGGTATTCACCATTATTTATAACAGCTTTTCCAGTTTCATCTTTATCAGCATACATTTCTATAAGCTTTATTCGATTGCTCTCGATAATCTTATTCTCTTGCTCAATTCCAGCCATATTCTTAGATATAGCATAAGATATCTTAAATGGCAGCTTTTTTATTGATATGCTGCGTAATTTGTCATATAGCTCACTAATATCTTTAAATGTAAGATTCATTCTGCTCCTCCTTTACTTTACAAGTGATAACGCCTGTGTGTAGAACTCGGATATTTCCGCATCACATGTCTTCTTGTTCGCAATGTATAAATCTTTATTATTGATTGTGAAGCTCACGTGTGGCTCAGCACCTGAATCGGACACATCTGCTGACAGGTATACCACTGGCACTCTCTCCTTATGAGTTGTAGCACTTCCTTCGTAATCTGCTACATCCTGCTCTACATAGCTGTATCCTGACATTGAAATTGTTTTTGTTAAATCTAACATAATTTGTTCCTCCTTAAATTTAAAATATTATAACTTTGCAGCTATCCAGTTGCTTAATTCAACCCATCCCCCTCCTGACCAAATATAATAATAATCATAGCAATAACAGCTACCTGTGCTTATATGCATGTCGCCATGCTGTATATAAACTGTTCCATCAAAGAAACCATTTGACCACGCATGACTACTTGTGCCTAACATTATTGAGCCACCTCCATCAGGTCCAAAATGCCATCCGTGTTTTACTGTTGAACCGTTATAATCAACGCCCAATCTCACATAATATGTAGTTTCTGGTGAAGCATATAATCTTAAATCCTGGTTTGTTGCTTCTAATCTTGCTCCTGTTGCCGCATTACTTCCGTAAGATTGTGGACCTATTTTCAATACTGATGAAGCGACAATTGTTTCTGCTCTAACGCCAAACGTTGTTGATATACCATTGGGATCAATCGTAGTGTTCGCTTCTATACCTCCACCTGAGAAAGACATTGTTAATTTCATAGGCGTTATTTTTAATGAATATTTAGCAGCGTCTAAAGTAATTCCATTCGGTGCAAGTTTAATAGCAGCGTCCTGATACGATAATTCAATCTTATTTTCTTCTTTATTCGAAGCGGTTATATTAACACTACCGCCTGTAATTTTCGCATTGGTACAATTTAAATTAGAACATGTTATAGTTCCATCTGCAGCTATCTTCGTATATGTGGAATCTAACGTAAAGCGATTGGACTTAAGGCTAATGATATCTGCGGATGCATTCAGCATAGCAACAACTTTGTTGTTATCTGTTTTATTAAGTTTAAGTTCCAGTGAAGCAGATGTTGCCTTTGTCTGTTTGTCAAAATCGGTCTGGCTTACTTTCAGGCTTATAGAATCTTTAACCTGCTTGATTGTGGAATCTATTGTAGTTTTAGTATAATAATTGCTGAATTTACCATCTACAGCTGACACCTGCCCATTTGTAGCAAATGAGGAATTGATTGCGCTGTATAACTCTGATGAGTTATTCTTGAAATCATGTTTCATCTGCTCAGTTGTAGTGTAGTTATTGAACTTAGTATCAATATCTTCTGGAGCTGGCGACCAATCTGTGGCTTTGTTACCCTTTTCAATCTTTAGATTCTTGAACTGATACCATACTCCTGTACCACTGTTCATTCCTGTAATGTACAATAACTGTTCTGTCGAACTAGGAAGTGTTGTGACTGTTTTAATTATCCATACCAACTTACTCCATTGATTAGCTTTAATTTGTCTATTTACAGCAGTACTACTACCCATGAGATTATCAGTACCATTACCTTGCAGTAAATCTATGTTCATCACAGTATTCACATTTGACTTAACATCAAATGATACTGTATATACCGTATTAGGTTCATATTTAGAACGTCCTATGCGTGAATATGCAATGACAGACCATCCTGACTGTGCTGTGGAATTTCTCAGTAGTTTACAAGTTCTGATATTATTTTCTACTATCTCTGATTGTGTATGTCCGCCTGACTTCATTGACCAACCCCATCCAGTTGTTCCCTGATTAGTGGATTCAGCTAAATTTCTTCCGCCAACGCTTATGCCTTCGGGTGTACTTCCGACTGAATATGAATTAGTTACAGTACCGTTTGTATATTTTATGGTTATACGTGTCCAGAGATATGGTGCCGCTGCACTTGTGGATGGAACGGATGTACTCCAGGTTCCTGCAGGAGCTGTTGTGCCTGATGAACTTGCCTGATATGCAACTGCTGTACTAGCTATTCCATTCCCAGCTGCCCCAGTGTCGCCCTTATCGCCATATACGCCAATAACTCTTTTGGATGTACTTACTGTACTATTATTGGTATACGTCACCGTCTCATAATTCCACAAATATTTATTAGAAGCGGTCAGAGTTGGAATAGAAGTAACCCATGATGTAGGTGCAGTTGTGTTTGTGGTAGATACTGCATAATATTCTGTAATACTTTTTATACCAACTCCAGTCGGACCAGGTGCTCCCATTGCTCCAGTAGCACCATTTAACACTATTCCAGTTGAAGTATAATATACTGTAATAGATTTTGTCGCGGAGCTCCCTGGCTCAATTATCTCATAAGCATTTCCTTTATCCAGACCTTTCATACCAATAAATACATGAGTTACTCTTGTCGCTCCCCATACATCAGTTTTAGACGAACCACATTTAGCTAAAATATTACGTACATTTGAAGTAACCGCACATGCATCACCGGTAAATAAACAAACGATTTTACCACTAGGAACATTATTTAAAGCTGTTTCCAACGATGCCGGCGAACTATATGTATCATATGTTTTTATACTTTCAACATTACTATTGGAAGGATTTAATATAACAAGTGTATGACCTCTTCCAGGCGTATAATTATACCTTACGCCGTTGATCGCTATGCAAGAAACCCTAAGATCCTCCGTTGTATCATAATTTGAGCCCGTTACAGTAATATATGTAGCATTTTTACCATCTGCTCCAGTGTCGCCTTTAGCTCCTTTATCACCCTTCGCTCCGGTATCGCCATAAGAACCTATAATGCATGGCGCAGTTGTGCTAGCGGTTGTGCCATCTGTATACTTAACCACTTCATAATTCCAAAGATATTTTTTACTTGATGATACCGACTGAACTGTTGTCGTCCATCCAGGAGTTGATGCTGTTACATTAGAAGATGTATTTGTGGCTAAATAGTAATTTATCACCTGACCTATACTTTTACCATTTTGACCATTGGTTCCATTAGTACCGTTCACACCATTAGTACCATTACGTCCCACTGAATATAACGTAGATGTTGTGTTATTCGAATATGTAATTATAGTCCTGGTCCACAGAAACTGTCCTGCTGATACTGATGGAATGGCTGTACTCCATGTTCCTATAGGAGCTGTTGTACCTGATGAAGATACTTGATATGTTACTGCGGTTGATTTAACACCAATTCCTGCAGCGCCAGTCGCTCCAGTTTCACCTTTAGTACCCATGGAACTTACGCTGAACAACTCCGTTACAGACTTATCAGAATATGTTATAAGTGTTCGCGTCCATAAAAATTGTCCTGCCTTTACACTCGGCATATCTTTTAACCATGTACCTGTTGGTTTTACTGTTCCACTTGTTCCAACCTGGTATGTTACCTCTGATTTTTTGACAGACACTACTGAATCAACCTTATCATTGATATCTTTGATGGTATCTTCTACGCTCGCGCCTGTGCTTGAAAAATTCATACTTTCGGCTGATATTTCAAGCTTATATCTACCTGATGAATCTTTGTAGAATCTCAGATAATTATTGCCGTCACCGAATGCGAGCTGTCCATCTTTACCAAGATATATACCTCTTGTAGTATTAAGTGCCGATTTCTTTACACCTGAATATATAGCTTCGTCAGTTATGTTAAAACCAGCAATGGTAGCACCAAACGCAACCAAATCATCCACTGCAATCTTTGTTGCTGTGATTGACTTAGCACGAATAATACTACCATTTAAGCTGTTATATTCAGTTTGTTCTGCTTCAACACCCATACCATCAGTGTTAAGCTTGTAATAAAGACCATCATTACCCTTTATCACCAATTTTTCAGCAACAATGGTATTTCCCTCTATTAAATCGCCTTTTATGGTAACACCTATAAGTTCTCCGGTTATCTGCTGGTCACCAACAACGACATTCTTTATAAGACCGGAATGAGCATAGAAATATTCCATTGCTGCTTTGCCGATGTTGGAGAAGTCTATGTTGGCGTATTTAATATCTGCCTCTGTACTTTTTAATGTTGTCGTCTCTAAAGTTCCTATTCTGGCTTCTGCAGCCGTCATGCTCTGTTCAACTTCAAGTACCTTTGTCTTTGTATTTACAAACTCAGCATTATTTGCAATAACTGTATCAATATTAAGAACTTTAGATGCATCAATATTATCAATACAATCACCATCAACAGTACCATTGTCATTTGTAATATTATCAACCGTATCAGTTGTATTATTGTATTTATTCACATATGAAGAAAACGAAAGCTTCAGGTTGGATATCTCACAGGTATCATCTGCCGGATTATCTGGATAATGCTTCAGCTTAACTATGCGCTGCTTTATTCTTGTATGCTTCTGCTTATTAATAATCGTAATAACATCACCAACATCACAACAAGAATTATCCAGGTCAATCAACTTACAACTATAAGATATATAAGGACAAGCTAGCTCTTCAAGCTTAGCTGCCGCATCCTCTTTTAAAGATTCAGGTACCGTATATCTTTCATCTTTCCATATATACGTCTTATTCTTTGCACTATAAGTATGATTTTCAAGAAATTTACTACCATTATTCACAGATTCTATAGTAAGACCATCTTTACCTATTGGAAGAATTCTTGTATAAAAATTCGTAGTATCTGACTGACTGCTTAATGAAACAAGATTAAGCTGATCAGAAAAATAACAACCTTTATCCTCTCCTATTTTCTCCTTGTAAACAATTTTCTTATTCAGTGAATCTATAGTCATCTCAAGTCTGAATGTGTCTGCAATCTTTTTAAGAATGTCCCATGATGAACTATTAGTCATTCTTACAGTACGTTTCTTTTTAATATCACATTCACAAGTCCAGCCGGTTCCTGCTATGGCAAGATTAGCAGAATTGAGGGCTGTCTGCTCTACAGTTTCAAATTTCTGTATTGCATTACCTTCTAGTGCATCAATATTAAGCTTCGCAACTATGTCATAGAAATTATTATCAGAGTCATTTATCTGTTTTATAACATATTCATCAGTCTTGGTTATTATATAATCTTCAAGCTCAATCTTATTCACAACACTCTGATCAGCGCCGAAACCAAGTGTTTTATCACCATAATCAAGTACTTTTTCTATATATAAATCTTTATATTTTATAAGCGGCGATACTATGCCGTTTTTATCTTTATATCGTAACATGTACCGCTCCTTTCCTATCAGAATAAAGCATTTTTCTCTCCACTTCCTTATGATCATATAAAATATGTATTTAGGATACGGACAAAAATCATCTGTAAAACGCCCTATAGTCAATCTTCACACTACATGAATTATCAAGTGTAATAATATTTTTCCCAGGCATTAGCCGTGGAAACTCCCACAGATCAGTCTTATCAAGTACATTCCTGCCATTTTCCGTAATCGTACAATTCCGGCCATCAATAACAATTTTTGCATTTCTGGCTATATCCTTAATAGTTATAGCTTCATCAGTTATGCCTTTTACAGTAAGACTGACTAATGCTATATCCGGTGTAATAGTTACGATTGCTGGCGACTTTGTAGTGCCTTCCATTAAAATTGTTTTTTCTTTTCCTGTAAATTCTACAGTACGCAATATTCCCTTCTTGCTATACGCATTAAGATTAATCTTATAACTATATAACCACCTCTTCACAAGTTCCCTATCTTCGCTCTTAAAGTCAAAGTCATATGTAAAGTTCATATTATCAAGCTGCAGCTCTCCAGAATCAAAATCACTCATTATAGAACTCATAGTAAGCTCACACTCTTCTTTGCTTTCACCTTTAACAAGCATTTCTATACATATCTCAAAATCCGTGTATCTGTTAGGCTTTGACTTTGCCGGAAGAAAGCTTTCTTCCAGCCAGTCAACATAAGTTGTTACATTACGTGTCTTAATCGTCTGACTAAGCCACACAACATTTTTATATTTCTTTCGTAAGTCAATATTTGCATTACTGTTATTCACTATCATCTATCAATCACCAGCTTTAACGCAGCCTGATTCATAAAGTAATCAACATCTGCCTTATCCTTAAAATTATAGTTTCCGTTAAAGTTAATCTGTGTATTGTTGCTTGTTGTCTGGCTGCCCTGTGAACCAGAAGCAACCATACCGCTTATATTAAGATTAGTGGCTAGTTCCATGGCTGCATCAGATATAAGATGCTTCTGCTGGTTAATCTGCTCTGCCATTCTGCCAACAAAGTCAGGCATCCATTTCTCATAATCTCTAAGAGGCCCTTCATCCGGACGTGAGAAATGCAGGAAGCTTGTTATCTTCTCTGCTACTGATTTGGCTGCATTCCCAACGGCACCAAGCATAGACCAGATACCATCAATCAGACCACTTATCATATCAGAACCCCATGAGAAAGCTATATCAACCAGATCACCGAATGTATTGTAAAGAAATGAAACCATATTATCAATAACACTTCCTACACCTTCAACGATGCCACCAATTATTTCAAGCAAGCCATGCCATGCTCTGTCCCAGTCTCCAGTAATCACACCCATAACAACATCTATAATTCCCTGTATTGTATGCATAATTCCTTCCACAATACCTTGTATAGCGCCAAGTACTGAACTAATTGCATTTTTAATAATTGCAAGTGCAGCTTTTATAATTGCTGATATTGTCGATATCCACAATGATATAACGAGCTTAATATATTCACAGAATACAGAAATAGCACCTTTAATAATTTCTAAAGCCGTCATAATCACTGGTTCTATTGTCTCCCAGAATGACTGTATAGCCGTTATCATTCCATTGAAAAATGCTTTCAGATATGATGCTAATTCCGTAAATTTCGTATTAATAAAGTTCCTGAAATCATCACACTTAAGATATAAAGCTGTTATTATAGCTATTACCGCCGTAACAGCAGCTATAACAAGTCCTATCGGTCCTATAAGTACTGCCAGTGCACCTGACAATCCAGCAACAGCGCCGCTTGTTCCTGTTATTATTCCAATCAATGTCGTTATTATTGGAATAATGGTAGACACAAGACTTATAATTGACGATATTCCAGTTGCTATCTTACCGAATATTATCAGTGCCGGTCCAATCGCCGCCACTACTAATGCTATATTAACTATGAGCTGCTTAGAGCTTTCTGACATTCCATTAAACTGTGATACAACATTCATAATGCCTTGTACTATCTTTAATATACTTGGCATTAAAAGTTCACCCATACTTATAGCAAGCTCCTGAAGCTGGCTTTTAAGTGTTGTAATCTGTCCACTCAGATTATCCTGCATTGTAGCAGCCATATTCTCTGCTGTTCCATCGCAGTTATTAATAGCTCCTGACAATTTTTCTATATCTGAAGGAGCTGCATTCATAAGTGCAAGAAAGCCTGACATAGCCTCCGTGCCAACAAGAGAACTTGCAGCACTTGACTTCTCTGATTCCGACAACTGACCAAACGCTTCACGGCAATCTGATAATATATATGACAGACCTCTCATTGATCCATCTGCATTAGTTGTCGCTATTGTTGCCTTACCTAACTCATTTCCTTCAATCTCAATATCACCAGTTAAGGAAGTCATTATCTTACGAAGTACTGTACCTGCCTGTGAAGCCTTTATACCACTATTGGCCATAAGTCCAATAGCTTCAGCAGTATCTTCTACACTATAGCCTAATGCTCCTGCAATAGGTGCTGCATACTTGAATGTCTCACCCATCATAGACACATTTGTATTGGCATTAGAAGAAGCAGCCGCTAAAACATCTGCAAAATGTCCTGAATCTTCTGCTTTCAATCCAAATGCTGTAAGTGCATCAGTTACTATATCTGACGTTGTTGCCAGGTCTTCCCCTGATGCCGCTGCAAGATTCATTATTCCAGATATACCATCAATCATATCTGATGTTTTCCACCCTGCCATAGCCATATAGCCAAATGCATCACCAGCTTCTGTAGCTGAGAACTTAGTCTGTGACCCCATTTCTCTTGCTTTACTCTTAAGTGCATCCAAATCCTCACCAGTTGCACCTGATATGGCTGCAACATTGCTCATAGAACTTTCAAAATCAGCAGTAGTTTTTACTGCCGCCGCACCCAGACCAACTATAGCAGCACTTCCCTTAGACATATTACGTCCAATACTCTGTGCTCCCTCGCCAACCTTTCCAGTAACATCCGCTATACTTGCAAGTTTTGCATTTGCAGACATGCTCTCTTTAGTAAGATTCTTTAACTCCTGCTCTGTTGCAACTATCTCTCTGCAGAGTGCCTGATATTGTTCCTGGCTTATCTTGCCCTTCTGTCCTACCTCTGTTGCCGCCTGCTTCTCAGCTTCTTTTAAAGCGGTAAGCTTATTACTCGTTTCTTCTATAGCAGTCTTTAATAGTTTCTGCTTCTGGCTTAACAGCTCAGTATTAGTAGGATCCAGCTTTAATAACTTATTAACATCTTTTAATTCACTTTGGGTTGTCTTTATTGCCGAATTCGTATCTTTTAATGCACTTTGGAGTTTAGTTGTATCTCCTCCAATTTCTACAGTAATTCCTGCTATTCTACTTTTCGCCATAAGCAACTCCAAAAAGACCGCCTTAATGCTAAACATTAAAAGCGGTCAAAGTCTTCCTGCTGTGCCACAACTGGCCAGTCATAATCATCATTCATTTTTTCTGCATACATATCATGCACAAGCCCTATTGTTACATAATCACAATCTTGAATAGAAAGCCCTATCTGCAGACATCGGTACATAAACAATGGTGTTGTCATTTCCCTGCTAGTTGCTCTAATTTTTTTTTACTTTCTATTGTTGTAATGTTATCAAGATGCCACAGCTTTAAAATCTCCGGCAACACCTGATATATAGAAAATGTATCAAACTGCTCAAGCCATTCATCAGGATCATTAGGTATATCCGGATCTGCGTGTTTGGCCATAATGTAAGCAACATTTTCAAACATTTCAAGATCATCAATCTCAAAGTCTGTTCCATCTTTTTTCGCCTTTTCAGATTGTGCAGCAAGCTTCTGCATATCCTTAAAAATATCTCTCATAAAAAAACGCCTGTACAGTCGTGGGACTGTCGCAGACGCTCTGAATTTAACCTTTTTTCCATCAATATCAATCTCTTTTAGTATCATATCAACCTGCCGCTCCTGTCTTTACTGGAATATAAACAGCCTCATACCATTTATTGTATGTTTCATCTGGTGTTGAAGCTGTAGTCTTAGTCTTAACATTGCCATTGGCAAGAGGTGAAGCCTTAATAGACAACTTTTCTGTCTGTACCTCTTTCTTATCTTCGATTGTTTTAGATGCTACGGATGGGCGGCTTGCTTTGCATCTGTATAGTACATGTCTTACTGCTTTGGCATCTCCATCAAACTCAAATAATAACGCAAATTCTGCTGATTCAGTGTTACTGTTTTCAACGGACACCTTATTATCATCCAGCTCATTCTTGAGAATGTCTGTTTCAAAAGATTGTGGAACTAATGCAATTTCAAGATCACCTTCATAACCATTATTGGCCGTAGAAGTATAATATACCATACCATCAGCGTAGAATTCTTCTGTGTCCCCCTTTGCATCAAGAGATAATTCCACACCTCCTGGAATAGCCTTAGGCTTGTCATATGTGACTGTTCCTTCCTCATCGATATTAAGCTTCGCATAATGTACATTCTTAAGGTTAAACTTAACTTTATTTTCTTTCTCCATTATTCATTACACCTCCAATGAATATAATTCTTCAAACATCTTATCTTTTTCTATGTAATATTCCTGCCTGTTATAAAAAAGTTCATGTGCATCAAGAAGCTCTTCAAGTGCCGCTTCTATGCGTGGACTCTTTTCACTTACATACAGCTCTATATACAGCTTATTTACCTTCTGGTAAACTCTGCCATCTGCTGCCATATTATCAGACTCCGGCATGGAAAATATTATATATGGTGCTGCTGGTACTTTCTCTTCATCGAAGCACCAATATGCATAAGGTAGACCAAGTTCAGCTATCATCTGTTCAACTTCACTAAAGCTCAATTACTGTTCTCCTTTATACGTCTTATAGTCCTTGTTTCAAGTTCATTAACGGCCCAGTCCTCTGCCGGCTTTATATGTGCAATAGGTTTTGTTCTTCTGCCTGTATCAGTCTTATCCGGCCGTACTATCCTGTGACCATTTTCAAGAAGATGTGTAAGAGAATATTGATGTCCTCCAGCATATACTATCCGGCTTTTTCTGTACGAATTTTCTTCATCAATAGTACTTCTCCAGCTATCCCGGTAAGAACCTGGCTCATATTTTTTCTTTCTGCCATCATGTCTGACAGGCGCTTCTTCCTTAATTCTTTTAACTGTTCCTCTGGCCACACTATCAATATCCTTCTTCATATCAGAAGTGACATCATTGGCATACTCGTGCAGAAGGCTCATAATTTCACTTGCAAGTGCATCAACCTTTATCGTTTTCGGCACTAGAATCACCTTCGAGTTTTTGTTCAGATACCTGAACATTTTTCTTTTTTATCATCTTATCAGGTTCAATAATTTTCTTGCTTATAAGTACACTTGCAAGTTCATCATCAGATATAGTTATATCATCTCCTTGTGTTGCACCTATATTTTTATACATAAAAGATTTAAGTACCTTCATCCGTTGCTTCCTTTCTGCTAAATTCCGGCATAGCCTTGTTAAGCGTTACATACATAGCCGGTGGAATTGTATCATACTTCTCCTGAACCTGGCTTACTGTATATTGCACATCATTCATAATAACAAGTGTGTTATTCGTGTTGATAAAAGGATTAAGCGGTACACTTATAAGCCTGTCTATGCCACTATTAGCTATCTTGGCCTGATAGAATCTTGTAACGCCAACTGTTCTTAATCCGAATCTAAGGTGTGCTTTTCGCTGCACAATAACTCTTTTATTCGTAGAATACACATCCAGTTCACCATCGTTAAACAGTTCCCTGTTCGCCTGCTTCCCTGTCAGCATAGGCCTTCACCTCCTGTATAAGCTGCAGCCTGTTAATATCCTGTGAATAATTCTTCTGCCAGTCATCTAATGCTCCTGCAAGAGCATACATAACATAACTGATTAATAACTCTTTTGCTGTATTCTCCTGCTCATAATCGAACTCGCAGCCACATATATCATTAATCCTGTTACATCCACGTAAGATGATGCCGGATAATTTCTTATCCGCTGCATCATCATTCCATGTCCTGTCTATGTTATTCTTAATATCTCCCAGAAGCTTTTCATTTACCTCATTCATTATGCAGAAGCCTTAGCCTTTGTGTTTACAGGATTATCCTCTGTGTTAGTAACCTCAACTTTAAGGGAAATAGGTTTAAGCTTAGAAATATCAAGATACTTGAATGCATTATTATCCTTAGGCTTTCCCATAGCATACATCTTGATAAGATACACTCTGTTATCATCAAGAAACTGATATTCATCTGAATACTCAATCTTTCCTGACTTACCAGCACCTATACCCATAAAGTACTTTGCTGGAAGACCAATAATGGCTTCACCTTCATTGAGTGCAATAGACTGTATAGGAGTTGTTGGATAAGGGAATATATTATTCTTATAGTTTCCGGCTGAATCCCTGACTGTTGTACAAGGAACAATCTTCGCTATATAATCCGCCGGATTGCATATGAATGCAACAGATGGTACTGCTCTGTATCCTGCATTATTAGGCTTTTTAGCAAGGTCTGATATAATAGTACAATATTCTATTGGATCAAAACTTAACAGTTTCACTTTTGTTTTATCAGCATATTCCCCCTGTGTTACAGAACCATCCAGATTCTTACACATACCTATTGGCTGATTCTTGCCTGTACCCTTTAAGATACCTAATTCAAGACCACCGGCGCATGCTTCTGATAAGATGATTCTTACATAATTATCTAACCAGGATGGTCCAAGATCTAACATATCCTTGGAAACTGGAATGAAAGCTGATAACTTGGCAAGTGTCATATCCATAACATCAATCTTACCTGCAAGCTCTGTAGATATCTTAGTTGTTAATGCTCCCCAGGTTGCAAGGTCAATATTATCAGCATTGACAATCATTTTGATAGCTCCCTGGCAGTTGATAAAATTAATAACGCTAAGAAGCGGATGTGCATTCTGCATATCTTCAATAACCGTGTCAATGATTGTCTGTGGGATAGCCTTGTCAATGTTCACAAGTGCCTGCTTAGGGTTTCCGGCGCGCATAGCCTCGCTTAATTCTGTATAGAATGTTCTTTCCTCTCCTGTAAGCTGTCTTACACCTCTGCTTGCAAGAATAGCTGCATCATTATTCCCCTGAAGCTGTTCTGCCTCTTCGTGAATAATATTAGCTATATTCTCACCAAACTTTTCCATAGCCTTTGTAGCGGCTTCTGTATCATCACTTTTAAGTGCCTGTGATAAATTGGCAAGTGCCTCTGCATTTGCCGCCTGAAATAAATCTTTATTTAACATATCTTTCCTCCTGATTATGATAATTTATTGCTTAGTGCGTTACTTGTCGCACTAAAAAAAGCACTACAGAGCTGTTCTCAATGGCATTAAGTTAAGAAAATCTCGCATCACCCATAGTGTGGTGTGGGATTTT
>ERZ773204.1931-NODE-1931-length-15188-cov-10.673363_pt1 | contig 15188 bp, 15 predicted proteins | sample MGYA00581007_ERZ773204 | MGnify/ENA primary metagenome ERZ773204 (study PRJEB29015, sample SAMEA2737757) | human gut metagenome | biome: human gut; feature: human-associated habitat; material: faeces | place: China | collected 2012 ... | reverse complement strand
GCGGCGAGGGCTTTTGCGTGGTCAGGAGCGGCCTGCTGCGCTTTTTCCATCGCGGCCAACCGGGTAGCGAGCGTCTGTTTATCCGTATTCAGAGCGGTGAGGATGGCGCTGAGCCGTTTATTTTCAGCTTCGGCTTGCTGAATCTGCGTCGTTAATTGCTGGATCTGCTGACGCGCCGCGGCCTGGCTTTGCTGTAGATTATTATTCTGCACAACGCCTGCTTTTTTTATTAATGCCTCTTTTTCTGCAGTAGCGGCGCTTAAGGCGACCTGTAATTCATTAATTCTCTTATTCAACGCTCATTGCTCATTCGCTCCGGCAGTATCCGTTTGCGGCGTAGCGGCAAGCTGTTTTTTTAATTGCTGTATAAGCTTATCTTTTTGTGCAATCGCCGCCTGCTGGCTGGCGATTCTTTTTTGTAATTGTGAGGTGTTGGTACCGGTTTTTTTATTATCTGCGCTCTGGCGGCTTTCTTGTGTTTGTTTTGCGCTTGCGGCGTCGTTTTTTTCTTGCGCCTGAGATTGCTGGGTTTGCTGTTGGGCGTAATCAAGAAAGGCCGGCGCGGCGCCGGCGGTGAAGGGGGTTGAAAGCGCCAGCGCAGCGACGAGCATCAGCAGGGGCGCGTTGAGGGTCAGCGTGGCGGCTCTGTTCATGGCTGTTTGCTTTCACCACGCTGTACCAGGCTATCGATCAGCGTTTTCTGGATATCGGCGCACAGTTTGATGGATTTAAACTGATACATGGAGTCAATGCCAAGCCGGGTAGGATCCGCCACTTTCTCGCGCACGCTATTGTATTGTGACGCCGCGCGCACTAAAGCGTTAAAGTCATTGCTGAGTTTAGTGGCTTGCTGTGGGTTAACCTCTTTTAGCGAATCCAGCGCCTGGCGACAGGATTCAATGCGCGCTTGTTCGCTGGCCGCCCGCTCCTGCTCTGCCTGCTGCTGTGACGTCAGCGGCGTGGCGATCGGTTTAACCGGCTGGCGGGAAGAGGTATTGCTACAGCCGGCTACTAACAGCGCGGCGAGTGGGATAACACGAAGAGTCAGCGAGATATTCACAATTTCAGTCCATGAAGTAGGTATATTTTTACCGGATTCTAGAAGGGTGCTTTTTATTTTGCAATATATGAATAATGATATTTTATTAGTTTTTTAGTCATTCTTCATTATTATGAGTTTACTTTATTTGGCAAATTGATAGGTTCGCAATTAAATAAGGTTTGTTTATATACAATAATAAATATAAATATTTAAAGGGGGAAATTGAAATGCTAAAGGCGCGGAGCGTTGCCGCCCGCGCAGGGAATTATTTAACGTAAGCCAGCAGGCTGAGCGAATCGCGGGCCAGCGCTTTACATTTTTTCGCCGTCGGAATGTTAATGCCGCTAAGATCGCGATAGCTGTCTTCGCCAAGCGCTTTCATGTTGTAGCTGTCATAGTTGCTCAGGTCCCACTGGTTCTGTTGGGCAAAGAACACCAGCGCGCGACGGATCTGCGTGTTGGGCAGGTTCTGGTAGCCACAGTCGTTTTTCAGAAACACAAAAACCGCGGTTAAATCAGCCATATCTTCCGCTTCGGATTCGCTGAGCGCGTAGCTGTTGGCGGAGAGAGCAAGCAGGCTGCCGAGTACCATTGTTCTGAAAAGCGTCTTCATTTTTTCTACCATTAGATCACCGACGCTTCAAATTAGCATACTTCTTTACACAGCGCCGATCTTTATTCTTATTCTTCTGCTTGACCTTCCCGTTACGGTAGGGTTTAAGCTCAAATATTCGCCCGCAGAATAAAAGGATGTGAATATGCAACGTCGAGACTTCCTCAAACTGACCGCCGCGGTCGGCATGGCCAGCGCATTGCCGTTATGGAGCCGGGCGGTCTTTGCCGCCAGTCGCCCGGCTCTGCCGATACCGTCGCTGTTAGCCGCCGATGCGCGCAACCGCATCGCGCTCAGGATCCAGGCGGGCAAAACGCGGTTTGGCGCCCTGAATGCCACTACCTGGGGCTACAACGGGTCGCTGCTGGGCCCTGCGCTGCAGCTCACGCAGGGGAAGACCGTCACGGTGGATATTACTAACCAGCTGGCGGAAGAGACCACGCTGCACTGGCATGGTCTGGAGGTACCGGGCGAGGTCGACGGGGGGCCACAGGGGGTTATCGCGCCGGGTGCCACCCGCACGGTAAGCTTCACGCCAACGCAGCGGGCGGCGACCTGCTGGTTTCATCCGCATCAGCATGGGAGCACCGGCCGGCAGGTGGCGATGGGGCTGGCCGGCCTGGTGCTGATCGAGGATGAAGAGAGCGGGCGCCTGCTGCTGCCTAAGCAGTGGGGAATCGATGATGTGCCGGTGATCGTCCAGGATAAGAAGTTCACCGCCGCCGGCGAGATCGACTATCAGCTGGATGTGATGAGCGCCGCCGTCGGCTGGTTTGGCGATACGCTACTGACCAATGGGGCCCTCTATCCCGAACATGCCGCGCCGCGCGGCTGGCTGCGCCTGCGCTTGCTGAACGGCTGTAATGCCCGTTCCCTCAATTTTGCCACCAGCGATAAGCGCCCGCTGTACGTGGTGGCCAGCGATGGCGGTCTGTTGGCCGAGCCGGTCAAGGTCGATGAATTGCCGGTCTTGATGGGGGAACGCTTTGAGGTGCTGGTGGACACCAGCAACGGTAAACCTTTCGATCTGGTGACCCTGCCGGTGAGCCAGATGGGCATGGCGATTGCGCCTTTTGATAAACCACAGCCGGTACTGCGCGTCCAGCCGCTGGTCATTCCCGCCTCCGGCAAGCTGCTGGATACTCTGGCCGCTCTCCCGGCGTTACCGTCCCTGACGGGGCTGACGCAGCGTCAGCTCCAGCTGTCGATGGATCCGATGCTCGACCGGATGGGCATGCAGGCGCTGATGGAGAAGTATGGCGACCAGGCGATGGCCGGAATGGATCACGGCATGATGGGGCATGGCGACATGAGCGACATGGGGAATATGCATCACGGCGACATGAGCATGAACCACGGATCCGGCATGGAGCATGGCATGTCGTCAGGCAAGGGCTTTGATTTCCATAACGCCAACCGCATCAACGGCAAAGCCTTCGACATGAATGAGCCGATGTTTGCCGCCGCCAGAGGCCAGTATGAGCGCTGGGTGATATCGGGTAAGGGCGACATGATGCTGCATCCGTTCCATATCCACGGCACGCAGTTCCGTATCTTGTCAGAAAATGGCAAACCGCCAGCGGCTCATCGCGCGGGCTGGAAAGATACCGTTAAGGTAGAAGGTAATGTCAGCGAAGTGCTGGTGAAGTTTAATCACGATGCACCGAAAGAACATGCTTATATGGCGCACTGCCATCTGCTGGAGCATGAAGATACGGGGATGATGTTAGGGTTTACGGTATAAAAAGACCGTATTCGGAAATATGCCCGGATCTCTCCGGGCATTAAACTGATGACAAACGCAAATCTGCCTGATGCGCTACGCTTATCAGGCCTACGCTAGCTGTGCAATCCATTGATTTTGCACAATTTTGTAGGCTGGATAAGGCGTTCACGCCGCATCCGGCATGAACAACGCGCACGTTGTCAGCAATCTGAGCAAGTCTTACTTCACATCATCCGGCAGCGCATAAGCCACAATATAGTCGCCCATCTTCGTACCAAATGAACCGTGACCGCCTGCGGAGATCACCACATACTGCTTACCATTCACTTCATAGGTCATTGGCGTAGCCTGACCACCCGCTGGTAAACGACCCTGCCACAGTTTTTCACCGTTGCTCATGTTGTAAGCGCGCAGGTAGTTATCTGCCGTAGCGGCGATAAACAGCACGTTACCCGCCGTGGAGATTGGCCCGCCCAGCATCGGCATACCCATATTGAACGGCACCGGTACAGGCATCGGGAACGGCATACTGTCCTGCGGCGTACCAATACGTTTCTTCCACACCACTTCATTGGTTTTCAGATCCAGCGCCGAGATATAACCCCATGCTGGCTGTTTACATGGCAGACCAAACGGTGAGAGGAACGGGTTGAGCGTGACACCATACGGTACACCGTACTGTGGCTGAATGCCGGATTCCGTACCCGTGCCTTTGGCATCTTTCGGCTGCTCCATCGGGTTACCCGGACCGCGTGGGATCAGTTTCGAAACAAACGGCAGTGCCATTGGGTTGGCAATTGCCACTTCACGATTTGGATCAACGGAAATCCCGCCCCATTCGAACATCCCCAGGTTACCCGGGAAGACCAGCGTACCCTGTTCAGATGGCGGGGTGAAAATGCCTTCATAGCGCATCTGGTGGAACATCACGCGGCACACCAGTTGGTCAAACATGGTGGCTCCCCACATATCCGCACCGCTCAAATCTTTCGTCGGACGGAAGCTCAGTTCCGAGAATGGTTGAGTAGGGGTAACGTAATCGCCTTTGGCAGCACCTTGGGGAACCGGTTTTTCCGGTGCCGGAACCACCAGTTCGCCATTACGACGATCGAGCACAAAAATGTTGCCGGTTTTCGCCGGAGCGTAAATAACTGGCACTTTCTGACCATTAACGGTGATGTCCGCCAGCGTCGGCTGTGCCGGAAGATCCATATCCCACAGGTCGTGGTGAACGGTCTGGTAGCTCCACGCCAGTTTCCCGGTAGTGGCATTCAGCGCCAGAATCGAGCTGGCATAACGTTCCTGTTCCGGTGTGCGGTTACCGCCCCAGATATCCGGCGTGGTCACGCCCATCGGCAGATACACCAGATCCAGCTTCGCGTCATAGGCCGCTGGTGCCCACGAGTTTGGCGAGTTAAAGGTAAAGGTGTGTTCGTCAGACGGGATTGCGTTCGGATCTTTCGCGCCGGGATCAAAAGCCCACAGCAGCTCCCCGGTGTTGACATCAAAACCACGGATCACGCCAGACGTTTCGCGGGTTGAGAAGTTATCGGTAACTGAACCTGCCATCACGATGGTTTTATCGGTGATAATCGGTGGCGAAGTCGGTTCATACAGACCCGGTTTGGTGTCTGGCATATTGCTTTGCAGATTGAGCACGCCTTTATTGGCGAAGGTTTCGCACAGTTTGCCGTTTTCAGCGTTAATCGCAATCAGTCGACCATCATTGACCGGAAGAATGATACGACGCGGGCAATCCGCCATCACTTCCGGCGAAGCCGTTTCTGCTTTGGCTTCATGATAAGAGACGCCACGGCAGGTTACGTGCTGGAAAGACTCGTTAGTTTTCAGCTCAGGATCGTAATGCCATTTCTCTTTGCCGCTGGCGGCATCGAGCGCAAACAGGCGCTGGTGAGCGGTACACAGGTAAAGGGTGTCGCCCACTTTAATCGGCGTCACTTCATTGGTGATTTCGCCCGGATCGTTCGGCTGCTTCACATCGCCAGTACGGAACACCCAGGCTTCTTTCAGATTATGGACGTTATCGGCGTTAATTTGTTTCAGAGGTGAAAAGCGTTGACCTTCCTGATTGCGACCATAGGCAGGCCAGTCCTGATCGGCAACGGGTGAGATAGCTTCCGCAGGTGTGGCATCGGCGCTTAAGGTGCCGTTGATTTCCTGCGGATCGTTAAATCCGGCCCAGGTCAGGATACCACCGCTAATCAGCAGTGCCACCACCAGTGCGGCAACTGCGCCGCTGGCAGGAATGACCAGGCGACGCCAGACAAACGGCAGGATCAGCCAGATGCCGAAGAAGACCAGAATATCGCTGCGCGGAGTCAGCGCCCAGAAGTCGAAACCAACTTCCCAGACGCCCCAAATCATGGTGCCGAGCAGCAGGGCGGCGTATAGCCAAAGCGCGGCACGTTTACTGCGCCACAGCATCCAGGCGACGCCGAGCATCACAAGGCCAGCGATAGGGTAGTACCAGGAGCCGCCAATCGCGACCAGCCAGCCTCCGCCAATGAGTAGATACAGCCCGCAAAGCGCTGCAAAAAGGGCTGTTAGCGTGACGAGTAATCGTCGCGAGCCTGTATTGTTAATTGCCATAAAGAGACACCATTTCAATTCATTAATATTTTAGTAGCAATTAATTATAGGTTTTAACATGTGTGATCGTCATCACAATTCGAGCTTTATTAACAGATTCCGCGAATGAATAGTTTTACTGGTATACTGCGTGTCTTGCGCTTTGTTGCGGTGCCAAAACCTGCCCGTGCGAAGTGATTTGTTTTTAAATCATATGGTTAGAGATATGAAACATACTGTAGAAGTAATGATCCCCGAAGCGGAGATTAAAGCGCGTATCGCCGAACTGGGTCGTCAGATTACTGAGCGTTACAAAGACAGCGGCAGCGATATGGTGCTGGTGGGTCTGCTGCGTGGCTCATTTATGTTTATGGCGGACCTGTGCCGTGAAGTTCAGGTATCTCATGAAGTCGACTTTATGACCGCCTCCAGCTACGGTAGCGGCATGTCCACCACCCGTGATGTGAAAATCCTCAAAGATCTGGATGAAGATATCCGTGGCAAGGACGTGCTGATTGTTGAAGATATCATCGACTCGGGGAATACACTGTCGAAAGTGCGTGAGATCTTAAGCCTGCGCGAACCGAAGTCGCTGGCGATTTGTACGCTGCTGGATAAACCGTCCCGTCGTGAAGTGAACGTCCCGGTAGAATTTATCGGTTTCTCGATCCCGGATGAGTTTGTGGTGGGTTACGGCATTGATTACGCACAGCGTTACCGTCATCTGCCGTATATCGGCAAAGTGATTCTGCTGGACGAGTAAGTGTGAAGTTGCCGGATGTGTTGCATCCGGCATGGCATTTTTATTTGTGGTTGGCGTGTTTCAGCTTGAGGTTGGAAATCCCGTGACGGTAACGTTGCTCAAGGGTTTCGCGGTTAGTCGCTGTGACATCCAGATCACGCAGCAAGCCGTCGTGAATGCCGTAGGCCCAGCCGTGAATGGTAACTTTCTGCCCGCGTTTCCACGCTGATTGCATAATGGTGGAGTGGCCCAGGTTATACACCTGTTCCATGACGTTCAGTTCACACAAGGTATCCAGACGGCGCTCTTGCGGCATTTCGCCGAGCAATGAGCTATGTTTGAACCAGATATCGCGGATATGCAGCAGCCAGTTGTTGATAAGCCCCAGTTCCGGGTTTTCAACTGCGGCTTGTACGCCGCCGCAACCGTAGTGGCCACAGATAATAATGTGTTCAACTTCGAGTACATCCACTGCATACTGAACCACGGAAAGGCAGTTCAGGTCGGTGTGAATGACCAGGTTAGCAACATTACGGTGAACAAAGAGTTCGCCCGGCTCAAGACCGGTTAAACGTTCTGCAGGAACGCGACTGTCGGAACATCCAATCCATAGAAAGCGCGGTTTTTGCGCTTGTGCCAGTTTCTCAAAAAACCCGGGATCCTCTTCCACCAGCATTTTTGACCATAGTGCATTGTTGCTGATGAGTGTATCTATGTCTTTCATGGAGGTTAACGACCTGTAACCAAATAATTACGTTTGGCTAATATAGGGCAACTCCGGGACGATTTAAACCACAGATAAAGTGTAAGAACGTAAGGTAAGTAAAAATTTATGACCATTGCACTGGAACTTCAACAGCTTAAAAAAACCTATCCAGGCGGCGTTCAGGCGCTTCGTGGGATAGATTTGCAGGTCGAAGCGGGTGATTTTTATGCGCTTCTCGGGCCGAACGGGGCCGGGAAATCGACCACTATCGGTATTATCAGCTCTCTGGTAAATAAAACCTCCGGGCGGGTCAGCGTATTTGGTTACGATCTCGAGAAGGATGTCGTGAACGCTAAACGTCAGTTGGGACTGGTGCCGCAGGAATTTAACTTCAACCCGTTTGAAACCGTGCAGCAAATTGTGGTGAATCAGGCAGGGTACTATGGCGTGGAGCGCAAAGAAGCGTACATCCGCAGCGAAAAGTATCTTAAACAACTCGATCTATGGGGAAAACGCAACGAACGTGCGCGTATGTTATCTGGCGGGATGAAGCGCCGTTTAATGATTGCCCGTGCGTTAATGCATGAACCTAAACTACTGATTCTCGACGAACCGACCGCAGGCGTGGATATTGAACTTCGCCGCTCAATGTGGGGCTTTTTGAAGGATTTAAACGACAAAGGCACCACCATCATTCTCACCACACACTACCTGGAAGAAGCAGAAATGCTGTGCCGCAATATCGGCATTATTCAACACGGTGAGCTGGTGGAAAATACCTCGATGAAGGCGCTGCTGGCGAAGCTGAAATCGGAAACCTTTATTCTCGATCTCGCACCGAAAAGTCCGTTACCGAAGCTCGATGGCTATCAGTATCGACTGGTCGATACCGCGACGCTGGAAGTTGAAGTGCTGCGTGAGCAGGGGATCAACAGCGTATTTACGCAGTTAAGTGAGCAGGGCATTCAGGTATTAAGTATGCGTAACAAAGCTAACCGTCTGGAAGAGCTGTTTGTTTCACTGGTTAATGAAAAACAAGGAGATCGCGCATGATGCATCTTTACTGGGTGGCGCTAAAAAGCATCTGGGCGAAAGAGATCCATCGCTTTATGCGTATCTGGGTGCAGACGCTGGTGCCGCCAGTCATCACCATGACCCTTTACTTTATTATCTTCGGTAACCTGATTGGTTCGCGTATTGGCGATATGCATGGCTTCAGCTATATGCAGTTCATCGTACCGGGGCTGATCATGATGTCGGTGATCACCAATGCCTACGCCAACGTTGCGTCATCATTTTTTGGTGCCAAGTTCCAGCGTAATATTGAAGAGCTGCTGGTAGCGCCGGTTCCGACTCACGTCATTATTGCCGGATATGTCGGCGGTGGCGTGGCGCGTGGTCTGTTTGTTGGCATTCTGGTGACGGCAATTTCACTGTTTTTTGTGCCATTTCAGGTGCATTCGTGGGTATTCGTTGCCTTAACCCTGGTGCTCACGGCGGTGTTGTTCTCCCTTGCGGGTTTGCTGAACGGTGTGTTTGCCAAAACGTTCGATGACATCAGCCTGGTGCCAACCTTTGTGTTAACGCCACTCACGTATTTGGGCGGGGTCTTTTACTCACTGACTTTGTTGCCGCCGTTCTGGCAAGGGCTGTCGCACCTGAACCCAATCGTTTATATGATCAGTGGTTTCCGCTACGGCTTCCTCGGTATCAATGATGTTCCGCTGGTCACTACCTTTGGCGTACTGGTGGTCTTTATTGTGGCGTTTTATTTGATCTGTTGGTCGCTGATCCAACGTGGACGTGGTTTGCGTAGCTAAGGCTATTTCCTCTCCTCTGGATTTGGGGGAGAGGAGTTTTGACGGCTATCACCCTTTATCAACAATGGTCAGGGTAGACTGATTTTCGGCTAAGGAGGAAGGCGATGTTAGGTTGGGTAATTACCTGTCACGATGACCGGGCGCAAGAGATACTGGATGCGCTGGAGAAAAAACATGGGGCGCTTCTTCAGTGCCGGGCCGTGAATTTCTGGCGTGGGTTAAGCTCTAATATGCTCAGCCGCATGATGTGCGATGCTCTGCATGAAGCGGACTCTGGTGAGGGTGTCATCTTCTTAACCGATATAGCCGGAGCGCCACCGTATCGCGTGGCTTCATTATTAAGCCACAAACACTCCCGTTGCGAAGTGATTTCTGGTGTCACGTTACCGTTAATTGAACAGATGATGGCTTGCCGTGAAACCATGACCAGTTCAGAGTTTCGCGAGCGTATTGTCGAACTGGGTGCGCCGGAGGTGAGTAGTCTTTGGCACCAACAACAAAAAAATCCGCCTTTCGTCCTCAAACATAATTTGTATGAGTATTAACCCGCGATTCTGATGGCGCTTTTGCTACAATAAAAGCGTTGTTTCACCCTCGGTTATTTTTTCATGTACAAACAAGCTGTTATTCTCCTGCTGATGCTGTTTACCGCAAGTGTCAGTGCCGCGTTACCTGCCCGTTATATGCAAACCATCGAAAATGCTGCGATCTGGGCGCAAATTGGCGACAAGATGGTGACCGTGGGGAATATTCGGGCCGGGCAAATCATTGCCGTGGAGCCCACTGCCGCAAGTTATTACGCATTTAATTTTGGCTTTGGTAAAGGGTTTATCGATAAAGGGCATCTCGAGCCAGTTCAGGGGCGACAAAAAGTTGAAGACGGTTTGGGCGACCTCAACAAGCCGCTGAGTAATCAGAACTTAGTTACCTGGAAAGATACGCCGGTCTATAACGCGCCGAGTGCGGGAAGTGCGCCATTTGGGGTACTGGCGGACAATTTGCGCTACCCGATTTTGCATAAACTGAAAGACAGGTTAAATCAAACCTGGTATCAGATCCGTATTGGCGATCGACTGGCCTATATCAGCGCACTGGATGCCCAACCCGATAATGGCCTGTCGGTGCTAACCTATCACCATATTCTGCGCGACGAAGAAAACACCCGTTTTCGCCATACTTCGACGACCACATCGGTACGCGCTTTCAATAACCAGATGGCCTGGCTGCGTGACAGGGGATACGCGACACTGAGCATGGTGCAGCTGGAAGGCTACGTGAAGAATAAGATCAATCTCCCTGCGCGAGCGGTGGTGATTACCTTTGATGATGGCCTCAAGTCGGTGAGCCGCTATGCGTATCCTGTGTTGAAACAATATGGCATGAAGGCGACGGCGTTTATTGTTACCTCACGCATCAAACGTCACCCGCAGAAGTGGAACCCAAAATCGCTGCAATTTATGAGCGTTTCTGAGCTTAACGAAATTCGCGATGTATTTGATTTCCAGTCACATACCCATTTTTTGCATCGGGTAGATGGTTATCGCCGACCCATATTACTGAGCCGTAGTGAGCACAATATTCTGTTTGATTTTGCACGTTCACGCCGCGCTCTGGCGCAATTTAATCCGCATGTCTGGTATCTTTCGTATCCGTTTGGCGGATTTAATGACAACGCCGTGAAGGCAGCAAACGATGCCGGATTTCACCTGGCGGTGACAACCATGAAAGGCAAAGTAAAACCGGGGGATAATCCGTTGTTACTAAAACGACTTTATATCTTAAGAACGGATTCGCTGGAGACGATGTCGCGGCTGGTGAGTAACCAGCCGCAGGGATAACAATCAAGCAACCTGTACCGGAATCGCTTTCGCGGTACGTTTCATTTCATTGTCGCCTTCAAAATAGGCGACGTTGGGTCGCCAGGTGCGAGCTTCTTCATCTGGCATGGTAACGAAGCTGGCGATGATGACAATATCGCCGACACTGGCGCAGTGGGCCGCCGCACCGTTAACAGAAATAATTCTCGAACCGCGTTCTGCCGCGATGGCATAAGTGGAGAAACGCTTGCCGTTGGTGACATTCCAGATATCAATGGCTTCGTTTTCGAGAATACCGGCTGCGTCAAGAAAATCCTGGTCAATGGCGCAAGAACCTTCATAGTGCAGGTCCGCATGAGTCACTTTCACGCGGTGGAGTTTGCCCTGCAGCATCGTGCGAATCATAACTTCTACCTTTCTACCCTGTCGTTAACGAAGCAGGCGGTGCCTGCTTTGAGGAAATTCTCACGCAGTATTGCCCGATTTTTGTTTAGTGTCTACTCATCTGACGGCATTTGCGTCAGCAGTTTGCGTACCGCGCCGAAGCGTGCCATGTATCGCCTGTAACGAATTGATATTTCTCTGAACGCTGCTCGGTAAACAATAAAGAGGTGGCTGACGATAGCGCGCCTTGACTGGATACTGCCTTCACGCAAGACAACACGGAAGACAGGGAAGATGGATGCACCGAGTACCACACCGCATGACGCGGTATTTAAACAATTTTTAATGCATGCGGAGACGGCTCGCGACTTTCTGGAGATACATTTGCCAGTGGAATTACGAGAACTTTGTGACCTCAACACGCTTCATTTAGAGTCGGGGAGTTTCATTGAAGAGAGCCTGAAAGGACACAGCACGGACGTGCTCTATTCCGTGCAAATGCAGGGCAATCCCGGTTATCTGCATGTTGTGATTGAACACCAAAGCAAGCCGGATAAGAAAATGGCCTTTCGCATGATGCGTTATTCTATTGCTGCCATGCACCGGCATCTGGAGGCGGATCACGATAAGCTGCCGCTGGTGGTGCCGATACTGTTTTATCAGGGCGAGGCCACACCTTATCCGCTATCAATGTGCTGGTTTGATATGTTTTACTCGCCGGAGCTGGCGCGACGCGTCTATAACAGTCCTTTCCCGCTGGTGGATATCACCATCACACCGGATGACGAAATCATGCAACATCGGCGGATTGCGATTCTCGAACTACTGCAAAAACATATTCGCCAGCGCGACTTAATGTTATTGCTGGAGCAACTGGTCACGCTGATTGACGAAGGGTACACTAGCGGAAGTCAGTTAGTTGCCATGCAAAACTATATGCTGCAACGCGGTCATACTGAACAAGCGGATTTGTTTTATGGTGTGCTGAGAGACAGGGAAACGGGAGGGGAGTCTATGATGACGCTGGCGCAGTGGTTTGAAGAGAAAGGGATTGAGAAGGGGATTCAGCAGGGAAGACAGGAGGAAAGGCAAGAATTCGCCCTGCGTCTTCTAAGTAAAGGAATGTCTCGGGAAGACGTTGCAGAGATGGCAAATTTACCTCTTGCTGAGATTGATAAGGTAATTAACCTTATTTAAGTTACCTGTGTTATGACAGATGACGTGGGGTAAATTAATAACTGGCGCCATCAGCCGTAGCGCCAGTTAAGTATTACGCCAGCTCGACCATTTTGTTGTCGATCAGGCGAGCATCGCCAAGCCAGGCGGCTACCAGAATTACTGCCCGTTTGCTGGTTTCAGAAACTTCCAGCAATGTGTCGGCATCGCGAATCTGAATATCATCGGCGCGGAAGCCTTTTTCATTCAGTTCTTGCCCCGCAATGGTAATAATTTCATCGAGATCCCGTTCCCCAGCCTGCAATTTGTCAGCAATCGAACTTAAAACTTTGTACAGACCAGGCGCAATTTTGCGTTGTTCCGCCGTCAGATAACCGTTACGGGAACTTAGCGCCAGACCGTCTTTGGCGCGCATAATTGGCACACCGACAATCTCAATATCGAAGCCCATATCGGCAACCATTTTGCGGATCAGCGCCAGTTGCTGAAAATCTTTTTCACCGAAGCAGGCGATGTCCGGCTGGACCAGGTTGAACAGCTTGCTGACAATAGTCGAAACGCCGCGAAAATGTCCCGGACGGCTGGCACCTTCCAGCATGGTCGAAAGGCCAGGAACGTCAACGTAAGTGTGGGTTTCAGTACCGTTCGGGTAGATCTCTTTTACCGAAGGGGCGAAAACTAAATCCACTTTACGTTTGTTTAGCTTTTCGCAGTCCTCCTGCAAGGTGCGTGGATAACGAGCCAGATCTTCCGGGCGGTCGAACTGCATCGGGTTAACGAAAATACTGACGACGACCACATCGGCGCGGGCTTTGGCTTCGTCGACCAGCTTCATATGGCCATCGTGCAGGTTACCCATGGTAGGCACCAGCGCCACGCGCTTGCCTTCCATACGCAGGCGGCGAATTTGCTGACGCAGCAGCGGCAGGGTTTCGATAATTAACACAACGTGACTCCTTAATGGAAACTGTGTTCTTCGCCCGGATAAACGCCGGACTCCACTTCAGCCATATACTGCCGCACAGCCGCGCGGATGTCGCCCGTTTCGGCGAGGAAATTTTTAGCGAATTTAGGAATGTGACCGCCGGTAATACCAAAGGCGTCGTGCATCACGAGGATCTGCCCGTCAGTGACGTTGCCTGCGCCAATGCCAATAACCGGGATCGCCAGTGCTTCGGTAATACGTTTTGCCAGTTCAACCGGCACGCATTCCAGCACCAGCAGCTGTGCCCCAGCGGCTTCTAAGGCTAATGCATCGCTGAGCAGTTGATCGCCCGCTTCATCGCCGCGCCCCTGAACTTTGTAGCCACCGAAAATATTCACTGACTGTGGGGTTAAACCTAAGTGACCACATACAGGAACGGCACGTTCGGTCAGCATTTGTACGGTTTCTACCAGCCACTCACCGCCTTCAATTTTGACCATGTTAGCACCGGCACGCATAACCGTTGCGGCGTTTTCAAAGGCTTGTTCCGGCGTGGCATACGCCATAAACGGCAGGTCAGCCAACAGCAGGCAGTTTGGTGCGCCGCGACGTACGGCGGCAGTGTGGTAGGCGATATCGGCAACGGTAACTGGCAGGGTGGAGTCGTGCCCCTGAACCGTCATGCCCAGCGAATCGCCCACCAGCATGACGTTAAGCCCTTCATCAGCAAAGAGTTTGGCGAAGCTATAGTCATAAGCGGTGATGGTCGCGAAACGTTTTTTTTCCTGTTTGTACTTCTGCAGTAAGGAGATGGTGGTCGGTTTCATAACGTATCCTGATAAATTGATGTTGTGCTGTCTGGCATTTTATCAGTCACATTGGTGGGGGCAATGATTTATCCGTAGCAGCACTGCCAGAAGGTGACAGTGCTGCTACGTTATCAGGGATAGGTTACCTGGAAAGTACTGGTGGCTTTAAATTCGCCGGGTTCGATAGCAATATTCCCGTCTTGCTTTAATGTTGCCTGGAAATGAAGAGGCTGTGATGTGCCGTTACCTTGATTAGGGTAAACCCCATCGGAGGTGTCATCTTCGGTTTCATAATCTATATAAACAGAATTCGTATCATTAGGTTTTAATGTCATTAGCGGATTTTTACTGGTTGCTAAACCTTCAATGAGTACGCCAACGCCTTTGGCGGCAGTGCTTCCAGTAAGCGTATTACCAAGCAGTTGTGTGTTTTGAGTACCTACTTTTCCAGTGACGAGTTTTGTTTCAATATTACGCACACGAATACAATTCTGAAGCGAGATATCAAAGGGAACAGGTGAAGCGCCATTTTTAATTGTCCCAGAGCTATATTCTCCCATTCTAACCGTTGAACCATTGACTGATGGCCCGGTAAGTATGGAGGTAAAACATGTTGGTAAGGTTGGTAATGACTCCAACTTATTGATAGTGTTTTATGTTCAGATAATGCCCGATGACTTTGTCATGCAGCTCCACCGATTTTGAGAACGACAGCGACTTCCGTCCCAGCCGTGCCAGGTGCTGCCTCAGATTCAGGTTATGCCGCTCAATTCGCTGCGTATATCGCTTGCTGATTACGTGCAGCTTTCCCTTCAGGCGGGATTCATACAGCGGCCAGC
>ERZ773204.1922-NODE-1922-length-15241-cov-3.504346_pt1 | contig 15241 bp, 16 predicted proteins | sample MGYA00581007_ERZ773204 | MGnify/ENA primary metagenome ERZ773204 (study PRJEB29015, sample SAMEA2737757) | human gut metagenome | biome: human gut; feature: human-associated habitat; material: faeces | place: China | collected 2012 ... | reverse complement strand
GGTCGGGCTTGCAAACGACGCCGGCGGCGGCAACGACCGCCGACAGCATAGAGGCAAAACAACAAAGCATATATCAATTTTAAACGTAACAACACCATGATTCAGCATCTTACCGAAATCGTCGAGGAGGCGAGGAAACGGGGTAAAAAACGTCTTGCCGTAGCTTACGGACAGGATTCGCATACGCTGGAAGCGGTCTACGAAGCCTATAAGGAGGGTCTCGTGGAGCCTACGCTCTTCGGCGACAAGGAGGTTATCAAACAGGTCTGCCAGGAGAACGGCATCGACATCAACGCCTTCAACATCGTCAACGAACCCAACGATGTGAAATGCGTCCAGCAGGCCGTCGCATCGGTCGTTTCGGGCAACGCCGACGTTCTGATGAAAGGTCTGGTCTCGACCGACAAATACATGCGCGGCATCCTCAACAAGGAGGCCGGGCTGTTCCCCCCGAAAGGCGTCCTGAGCCACGTTTCTATCGTCGAAATGCCCTGCTACCACAAACTGCTGATCATCTCGGACGTGGCGGTCATTCCGCTCCCCGACTTCAAGCAGAAGATGGTGCAGATCGGCTACCTGGCCCGCACGGCCAACCTGCGTCCCCTGTGGGAGCGCCAGCAGGAGCAGACGGCAGGCCTGGCGCAAACCCGGCAGCGGATCAGTGAAGTAAATGCTCGCTTACTTGCCAGCACGGCGCTGCGCGCGCGCATCCGCCAGGGCGCCTTGCGCGCTCAGCAGCAGCGTCAGGCTGAACTGGCCGATCTGGCGCAGTGGCTGGCCGCCCATGAGCGTTTCCGCTTATGGGGTCAGGAGATCGCCGGCTGGCGAGCGCAATTCTCGCAACTGACGCGGGATAAACAACAGCTAACGGCTCAGAGCACCCGCCTGGCCGCGCTACGCCAGAAGCTGGCCACGCTGCCAGCCAGCCCTCTCACCCTGAGCGCGGATGACGTTGCCGCAGCGATAGAACAGCAAACCCAATCGCGGCCGCTGCGCCAGCGCCTGCTCTCCCTGCATGAACAGCATCAGCTGCTGCGCAAGCGTCTGCGCCAGAACGCCGAGAGCGTCCAGCAGGCGCAAGCGGAGCAGGTAAAACTTAACGCTACCCTGACGCTGCGCCGGGAACAATATAAAGACAAAAACCAGCACTATCTCGACCTGAAGGCGCTCTGCCAACGGGAAGAAACGATTAAAGACCTGGAAAGCTACCGCGACCGGCTCGAGGCGGGTAAGCCCTGTCCGCTGTGCGGCGCCTGTGAACACCCGGCGATTGAACAATACGCCTCGTTGACGCTCACGGATAATCAGCGCCGCCGCGATGCGCTGGAAAAGGAGGTCGCCGCGCTGAAAGAAGAAGGCCTGCTGATCCTCGGGCAGGTCAAGGCCCTGACGCAACAGCTCCAGCGTGACACCGAAGCGGCCGGGCGGCTCGCAGAGGAAGAGCAAGCGCTTACTAAAGCGTGGCAGGAGACCTGCGCCTCTCTGCACATCGCGCGGGATATTGCGCAAGAGATAAACGACTGGATGCAGGAGCAGGAGCGCTACGAGCAGCAGCTCTATCAGCTCAGCCAGCGCCTGATGTTGCAGAGTCAGCTTAACGATCAGCAGGCGCTGGAGCGCCAGGCCGAGCAGCAGCTGGCGGCCACGCGCCAGGGACTGGAGAGCGCCCTGCAGGCCCTGGCCCTGAGCCTGCCGGCAGAAGGGACAGAAGCCGCCTGGCTGCACGCTCGCGAAAGCGAATTTGCCCAGTGGCAGGCGCAACAGACCCAACATGATGCCATTCAGCAGCAAATCGCTGCTCTGCGGCCACTGCTGGAGACGCTGCCGACCAGCGACGAGACAGAGGTTGAAGCTGAGTCGGCCATCCCGGACAACTGGCGCGAAATCCACGAGGAATGCCTGTCGCTGCACAGCCAGCTTGTCGCCCAGCAGCAGCAGGAAACCCAGGAAAAGGCGCGTCTGGACCAGTCGCAGGCGCAATTCACCTCCGCCCTGGCCACCAGCCGCTTTAGCGATCGGGAGGCGTTCCTCGCCGCGCTGCTGGATGACGAGACCGCCCAGCGGCTGACGCAGTTAAAACAGACGCTGGAGCAGCAGCTTCAGCAGGCGGCCGCGCTCTGCGAGCAGGCGACCCGGCAACATGAGGCGCACCTGGCGCTGCGTCCGCAAGGGGTGGACGCTGACGTCCCCACCCTGCAAACCCAGCTGCACGCCCTGGCCCAGCGGCTGCGGGATAACACTACCCGCCAGGGTGAGATCCGCCAGCAGCTCAGGCAGGACGCAGAGAGCCGTCAACAGCAGCAGGCGCTGGGGCAGCAGATTGCAGAGGCGGCGCAGCTGGCGGACGACTGGGGCTATCTCAATTCGCTGATCGGCTCCAGCACCGGCGACCGGTTCCGCAAATTCGCCCAGGGGCTGACGCTGGATAATCTGGTCTGGCTGGCAAACCAGCAGCTCAACCGCCTGCATGGCCGCTATCTGCTACAGCGCAAGGCCAGCGAGGCGCTGGAGCTGGAGGTTGTCGATACCTGGCAGGCCGACGCCGTGCGCGACACCCGCACCCTCTCCGGCGGCGAAAGTTTCCTCGTCAGCCTGGCGCTGGCCCTGGCGCTGTCAGACCTGGTGAGCCATAAGACGCGGATTGACTCCCTGTTTCTTGATGAAGGCTTCGGCACCCTCGACAGCGAAACGCTGGACACGGCCTTGGACGCCCTGGATGCCCTTAACGCCAGCGGTAAGATTATCGGGGTGATCAGCCACGTGGAGGCGATGAAAGACCGCATTCCGGTGCAGATCAAAGTGAAGAAGATTAACGGCCTGGGCTATAGCCGGCTGGACAAAGCGTTTGCGGTGGAGTGAGGTCTGAATTATGGCGATGTCCCCGCCCCCTAACCCTCTCCCGAGGGAGAGGGTCCGGGTGCGGGGAAGCGGTTCAGGTCCCCTGGAGCGGCCACAGCCAGGCCGCGCCGCGTACCCCGCTGGAGTCGCCGTGCATCGCTTTGCGGATCGGCGTTTCACACTCGCCGCCGAAGACCCACTGCTTCACCAGGTCCGGCACCGTCTGATACAGCCGTTCGACGTTGCTCATCCCGCCGCCCAGCACGATAACGTCCGGGTCGAGGATATTCACCACGTGGGCCAGCGATTTCGCCAGCCGCTGTTCATAGCGGCTCAGCGCCAGTTCAGCCTTTTCGTCACCTTCTCCCACCAGGCGCATAATCTCGCTGCCGGTTAACCCTCGGCCGCTCAGCCGCTGATAGTCGGTGGCGAAACCGGTGCCGGAGATAAAGGTTTCGATACACCCCTGTTTGCCGCAGTAGCAAGGGACTTCCGCACGGTAGCGTAGCTCATCGTCGTTCATCCACGGCAATGGGTTATGTCCCCATTCGCCAGCGTTACCATTGCCGCCGATATGCGCCCGCCCGTTGAGCGCCACCCCGGCGCCGCAGCCGGTGCCGATAATCACCGCGAATACCGTTTGCGCCCCCGCCGCCGCGCCGTCCACCGCTTCCGACACCGCCAGACAGTTGGCATCGTTAGCCAGCCGGACTTCCCGCTCAAGGCGCAGGCTGAGGTCCTTATCAAAGGGCTGGCCGTTGAGCCAGGTCGAGTTGGCGTTTTTCACCACCCCGGTATAAGGCGAAATTGAGCCAGGAATGCCCATCCCCACGGTACCCTGCTGTCCGGTCGCCTGCTCGGCCATCGCCACCAGAGTGGCGATGGTCTCGATGGTTTGCCGGTAGTCCTCCCGCGGCGTGGGTAACCGGTGGCGAAACAGCTGCTCTCCCTGATCGCTCAGGGCTATCACTTCGGTTTTTGTTCCACCTAAATCAATACCAATACGCACGCTCAGCTCCTCACCCCGATTAACAATGCAAGCATAGCGACAATTCGCTATCATGCCCGCCTGATTTAACGACAAAGCCGTGGAAATTATCATGCTGTGGTTCAAAAATTTAATGGTTTACCGTCTCAGCCGCGATATCGAATTGCGCGCCGAGGAGATGGAAAAACAGCTGGCCGAGCTGACATTTACCCCTTGTGGCAGCCAGGATATGGCGAAAACCGGTTGGGTGTCGCCGATGGGATCGCACAGCGACGCGCTGACGCATACGGCAAACGGCCAGATCATTATCTGCGCGCGTAAAGAAGAGAAGATCCTGCCGTCGCCGGTGATTAAGCAGGCGCTGGAGGCAAAGATCCAGAAGCTGGAAGCCGATCAGGGGCGCAAGCTGAAGAAGACCGAGAAAGATTCCCTGAAAGATGAAGTGCTGCACTCGCTACTGCCGCGCGCCTTCAGCCGCTTCAGCCAGACAATGATGTGGATCGACACCGTCAACGGCCTGATCATGGTCGACTGCGCCAGCGCGAAGAAAGCGGAAGATACTCTGGCCCTGCTGCGTAAAACCCTCGGCTCGCTGCCGGTGGTGCCGCTGACCCTGGAGAATCCGATTGAGCTAACGCTGACCGAGTGGGTCCGCTCCGGCACCGTGGCGCAGGGCTTCCAGCTGCTGGACGAAGCCGAGCTGAAAGCGATGCTGGAAGATGGCGGCGTGATCCGCGCCAAGAAGCAGGATCTGGTTAGCGACGAAATCGCTGTACACATTGAGGCCGGGAAGGTCGTCACCAAGCTGGCGCTGGACTGGCAGCAGCGTATTCAGTTTGTGATCTGCGACGACGCGTCAATTAAGCGCCTCAAGTTCTGCGATGAACTGCGCGACCAAAACGAAGATATCGATCGGGAAGATTTCGCCCAGCGCTTTGACGCCGACTTTATCTTAATGACCGGCGAGCTGGCTGCCCTGATCCAAAGCCTGGTGGAAGGGCTCGGCGGCGAAGCGCAGCGCTAAGCGCCGCTTTCCTTCCTGCCGGGCAGGAAGGAAAAAACAACCCGGCGGCAGACGCCGGGCGTCACGCTGGCTTACAGATAGCGGCACAGATAAGAGGTTGGCTCAGCCACCTGCAGATGAAATTCGCTGTTGCCTGGCACATTGAAAACTTCGCCGGCAGCGTAAACTTTCCACTCAGTCTCACCCGGCAGCAGGACATTCAGCGCCCCGCTGACTACCGTCATCTCTTCCGGCTGCGCCGTACCAAAGGTGTATTCCCCTTCCGCCATCACGCCAACGCTGGCGCGACCGGTACTGCTGCTGGTGAAGCCAATGGATTTCACTTTTCCGTCAAAGTATTCATTGCTTTGAAGCATAAACAAGCCCTTCTGATCGTCGGTTAAAGGCTCAATATAGGGGGCGCTCCTTGCCCCTGTCACGCGAAATTAACACATTAGACCAATAGTTCTGCCGCCAGTCGGGAAACCAGCACATTCGACAGCAAAACCGGGACGTCCAGGGCTTTTTGTAACACATCGCGATGATGCTGATAGTAACCGAGACAGTCGAGGACCAGCACGTCGGCGCCCTGCTCCAGCAGCGTTTTGCCGGCGGTTAATAGCTCGCTGTCGCTGCCGGTAAACGGATTGGCCAGCGCGTAGTATGGCGACTTTTCCAGCGAGAGCCACTTTTGCCGCTGCATGGGCATGATCTCTTCCACCGGCACGATCACCCCTACCTGGTGCCCATCGACGATCGACGCCACCAGCGGCGGGATGATCCGCTGCGGCTCGAGGAGGATCGCGTGGTGGGTGGTAAAACCGGTCAGCTGTTCGGAACTGAGCAGCAGGATCACATCATAATGTTGTCGATCCAGCATCGCGATCGCGCTGCGGACATCGCGTTCAATTTTCTGTCGCGACACCATCACCAACTGGTTATTACTGAGCAAGGTCAGGAGTCCTTTCTCGCCGTCACCTACGGCGTACTCGGCCATTACCTCGTCAGGCGTCATCTCGCCCAGCAGGCTGATGTGGGCGCTCTGTTCTTCCCTGATATGTTCGGTCAGGAGCGGCAATACTCCCGCCAGCGGCACAACGCCGATGGTCAAAATTGCCATCGTTGCACTACTCATATCATGTACCTTTTCACTACCACTGCTTCAACACAGGCTTTCCACACACAGCATCCGCCCCCCTGGTGAGTAAAAATCAACCGTCGAGAAGCGTAGCAGCTCCACGCCGCGGTTGAATGTAAAGATTGCCGGGCGGCGGCGCCGTGCCTGAAAAATCCGTGTGTTAGATATTCATTAGTACGACTGATAAATAAAAAATGTGAGATACGCCCGATATTGCCAGCATGGCGGGCAATTCGGGCTCAGGGGGTTACGACTTGTCAGGATCTTCATAACGCCGTTTGGCATCCACGGCTTCCTGCTCGGTAGGATGTTCGCTGATAAGCGAATCAGGCTCAGGATAATCCGCACGGAGCTGATACCAGGTCACCGTCTGACCCTGAGGACCTTTCTCTACCGCAACCACGCGCGCTTCTCTCGGATATGGGGGTCTGTTTGGCATAGTTCTTCCTTCTTCTGGTAGCAGAACTATTAAGTATAGGCGCCCCTCGCCGCCTTAATGTAAGTAAATTCTTAACTTACCGGGGTTGCCGTCGCGCTGCATAGCATGGACATAATCTGCTCCACCACCCGATCCGGCGAGGCCGTGGCATCCACAATATGGTGGGCAGCGTCCCGGTATAACGCTTCGCGCTGCGCCAGCACCTCGCCCACTTCCTCGCGCACCGGTTTTCCGGTCAGCGTCGGCCGCTGTTCGGCTTTCGGGTAGGCTTCCAGACGGTCAATCAGCGCCGACACCGAGGCCTGCAGATAAATCACCACGCCATTCTCCCGCATAAACTGACGGTTACCTTCCGCCAGCACAATGCCGCCGCCGGTGGCGATTACCGTATTCGGCAGGGTCACGGCCTTCAGCGACAGGGTCTCCAGTTCGCGAAAACGCGCCCTCCCTTCCGCCTGCACGATCTCAGCCACCGTCCGCTGCTCATGGGCCTGTAGCCGATGATCTGTATCGGAGAACTGAAAATGCCGCGCTCGCGCCAGCGCATGGCCGACGGTGGTTTTACCGCAGCCGCGTGGCCCAATAAGAAAGATAGGCTGTGTCATAACCGAAGACCCCCTGGTTCCGTCTGTCGCAAAAAAATGAAAACGAAAGCACGTATTATCGCTGTCTGTCCCGCAATGCATACGTAAAGAAAAAATTACACAACTTCTTTACACCCCATTACCACGGTGAGAAGAGGGGCTATTAATGTAAACTTATCATTGCATTTAGTGTTTAACCAGCTTTACTTTCCGCTTGGCGTTATTTTTTATCCACCGCTGGCGTAAACGGTAACACATTTATGCATAGCTTTACGAAGCAACATATTTACAACATCATGTTTCAGAAGCACCCTGATGCCTATTCGACAGTGTGACAGAGGAATGTAACATGCAATCTGAAGAACAACGCCTTATTGATGGACTGTTTTCCCGGCTGAAAGAGGCTGAGGCGCACAGCGCATCGCGCGATGCCAGCGCCGAGGAGCGGATTGCCCAACACGTGAGCGCGCAGCCGGCGGCCCCCTACTATATGGCGCAAACCATTCTTATCCAGGAAGCCGCGATTAAACAGCTTAACGATCGCATCCAGGCGCTGGAGAGTCAGGTCAGCCAACTGCAGGCGGCAAAGCCCAGCAGCGGCGGCTTCCTCTCCGGCCTGTTTGGCGGTGGCGGCTCGTCACGCGGTTCTGACCCTATCCCGGGCGCGGAGCAATATGGTCGCCCGCAGGCCAGCGCCCAGCCGCAGTATACGCCACCACCGCAGCAGAACTATGCCCCGCAGGCTGCCGCACGCGGCGGCGGCTTTATGGCGGGCGCGCTGCAAACGGCCGCTGGCGTGGCAGGCGGCGTGGTGCTGGGCAATATGCTGACCAATATGTTCAGCGGCTCGCACCCGCAGGAGATCGTCAATATCATCGAAGAGAAGCCGCAGCCTGATGCCGCCTCCGCGCAGGACAGCATCGCGCAGGACACCACCGCAGGTGACGATCCGTTCCGCCAGGGAGACGATCAGTTCCTTGCCGACAATACCTGGAACGACGACTTCGACGCCGGCTTTGGCGACGATGATTTTGGCAGCGATGACGATAGCTGGGTTTAACCCTGGCGACGCTTAACCGCCAGCAACCACTTCTCCAGCTCGGCGGCAAACTGTTGCCGATCGCGCTGCGATAAACTATCCGGGCCGCCGGTCTGAACGCCGCTGGCCCGTAATGTCTCCATAAAATCCCGCATCGTCAGCCGCTCGCGGATCGTCGCCTCGCTGTAACGTTCCCCGCGCGGATTCAGCGCCGCCCCGCCCTTCGCCAGCACCTCCGCCGCCAGCGGGATGTCGGCGGTGATCACTAAATCTCCCGCCGCGCACTGGCGAACGATTTCATTATCCGCCACGTCAAAACCCTGCTCAACCCGCAGGGTGCGGATGAAACGCGACGGCGGCACGCGCAGCGGCTGGTTCGCCACCAGCGTCAGCGGAGTCTGGGTCCGCTCTGCCGCGCGGAACAAAATCTCTTTAATCACGTTCGGACACGCGTCCGCATCCACCCAAATGGCCATGCCAGCTCCTGTTACCTGCAATAAGTGACGCCAATGTTACCTGCTTTTCTCCCCCAGGAAAGCGCCAGGATGGTAAGCTAATCAGATCGTAACGAAAAAAGCAGAGGGGAATGGTGATGGATAAGAAAATTGGCTTTATCGGCTGCGGCAATATGGGTAAGGCCATTCTGGGCGGGCTGATCGCCAGCGGTCAGGTACAGCCGGGACAAATCTGGGTCTACACCCCGTCGCCGGACAAGGTTGCAGCTCTGCGCGACAAGTATGGCATCAACGCCGCCGGCAGCGCCCAGGAAGTGGCGCAGATTGCCGATATCGTCTTCGGCGCGGTTAAACCAGGGATCATGACCAAAGTGCTGGGCGATATCGCCTCCAGCCTGAATAAAGAGTCGCTGGTGGTCTCTATCGCCGCCGGCGTTACGCTTGAGCAGCTGGCGCGCGCCCTTGGCCACGATCGCAAAATCATTCGCGCGATGCCGAATACGCCGTCGCTGGTTAACGCCGGTATGACCTCCGTCACGCCTAACGCCCTGGTGAGCAGCGAAGATGTTGCCGAAGTGCTGACTATTTTCCGTTGCTTTGGCCAGGCGGAGCAAATTGCCGAGCCGATGATCCATCCGGTGGTGGGGGTAAGCGGTTCGGCGCCGGCCTATGTCTTTATGTTTATCGAAGCGATGGCTGATGCCGCCGTCCTCGGCGGAATGCCGCGCGCTCAGGCCTATAAATTCGCCGCCCAGGCGGTGATGGGTTCCGCCAAAATGGTGCTGGAGAGCGGAGAACACCCAGGGGCGCTGAAAGATATGGTCTGTTCCCCTGGCGGGACCACCATCGAAGCCGTGCGCGTGCTGGAAGAGAAAGGGTTCCGCTCGGCGGTAATCGAAGCCATCACCCAGTGTATGGAAAAATCAGAGAAACTGAGCCGCTCCTGAAGCTGAGCTGGCGGGCTTCAAGCCCTGATAGGTTAAAGAACAAGGGAGCGCGTGCGCTCCCTTTTTTTCAGGCTTTCTTCAGGCAGCTACTCATGAAGGTACTGCGTTCATCGCCCTTCAGTAATTTCGCCGTGGCCGCTTTGCTGCAGTCGCTCATTTTCTGCTGCTGAGGGGTGAGCGCCTTTCCCTGCGAGGTCGTGGTCTCTTTTTTCAGACACTGGCTCATAAAGGTTTTGCGCTCCTCACCTTTCAGCATTTTGGCTGACGCTTGCTGATTGCAGTCCGTCATCCTTTGCTGCTGAGGAGTGGGCGTTTTTTCTGCCGCGCCAACCGCGCTGATAAAGATCAAGCCAAACAGTAGGGTCATCAATAAAGTTATTTTCATCGCACCATCCTTCTGTGAGTGGAACGTTGTAAGTCTGGACGCAGATAGAAAAAAAACCAGCCGGTGACGCAATTTCGCCACCGGCAGCGACTTATTTGAGACTCAGGGCAGCTTTCATGGTCGAGAACAGGTCGGTCTGATCGGTCAGGCCGACGACGTTAGCCGCATGCGGACCGTAGGCCGCAATGCGCAGTTGGGTGCCGGTGTGCTCCATCGACTCTTCCTCAGAGTTGCCGTAACTCATCACCATCACCGCGCCATCGTGCGTGTTCAGAGCCTGGGTCAGCCCCGGGGCTTTGCTATCCGCCGGGATGATCTGGCTGGCATGCGCATGGTCGGCGGTGACGATCACCAGGGTATTACCGTCTTTTCGCGCGAATTCCAGCGCCTTCTGCACCGCTTCGTCAAGATCAACCGTTTCGCCGATCTGGCCGCACGGATTGGCCGCATGGTCCTGCTTATCGATTGACGCGCCTTCGACTTGCAGGAAGAAACCTTTCTCGTTGCGACTCAGCAGGTCAATCGCTTTCTCGGTCATCTGCGCCAGCGTCGGCACCGAGGCGTCACGCTTCGGGTTTGGCGTACAGGTCACCGGCGGCTTATCGATATTACCGTGATAAGACGCCTTCGGCCCTTCCCAGCGTACCGGCATATTGCCATCGGCAAAGAGTCCCAGCAGCGGTTTATCCTGACTGGCTTCCGTCGCGGCGGCAAGAGAAGCCGCGTCGGTCACAATCTGGTAGCCGCGCGCTTCCGCCTGCTCGCGCAGGGTTTTGCCCTGCCACTCGCCCGCCGTCGCCGTTTCGGCAAAGGTCTTCGCGCCGCCGCCCAGGGTGACATCCGGTCGGGCGTTCAGCAGCTGTTCGGTAATGGAGCCTTTGCCCCCTTTTTCCAGCGCATTGCTGGGGCATTTTTCGCTGGTAACCGTCGGGCCGTAGCATTTACGCGATGTCACATGCGCTACCAACGCCGCGGGGGTGGCGTCCTGCAGCTCGGCGGTGGAAACGTTGCCGGTGGCCAGCCCCGCCGCTTTCGCCAGCTCGAGGATGGTCTGATGCGCATTCTCATGAATATCGACGCCCAGCGCGCCGTTATAAGTCTTCACGCCGGTGGTCCAGGCGGTGGCGGAGGCCGCCGAGTCGGTCACGTAGTCCGGTTTCCCGGTTTTTTTATCCAGCGAATAGTGCGTGTACTGCCCGGTTAACGGCAGAGCATCAATTCCTTTAAAGAAACCGCCCGCCCCCTCGGCATAGTTTCGCGCAGCGGTAATTTCCGAATCACCCATGCCATCGCCAATCAGCAAAATAACGTTTTTAGCTGGCTTATTGATTAACGAGGCGCGCAGCGCTTCGGTTTGATCGCCTGTTAAACGACGCGCGCCGCCAGGAGTGGTGATATCTCCCTGCGCAGCGCGATTTTCCAGAACCGGCGCAGCAGTAGTTTCTGCATGAATAACCGGCGAGCCCAGTAGAGGAATCAGGGCAATAAACAGGGCGCTTAATTTCACTTTTGTCATCTCCATGTAAAAAATACTTAAAAAAACAAAACGAGGGAGACTTTATAAAAGGGAGATGACAGAAAAATGACGGCATCCTTGTCGTGTCACAAAGACTAGCTACGAGGATGCCGCAACAGCTTCTTTAGATATTGCTGCAGCAGCATCGCATCATGGTCGTTGACCGGCGGACAGGGCGTCACCTGGTCAATCGCCTGTTCTATATCCTGAATCAATGCCTGCTGGGCATCATGCTCCATATGGCGCAATAATGCGGTGACCACGATCTCCAGCGCTTCAACCTGCACCGTCAGTTCCTTTGCTTCTTCTTCCTTTTGCGCCAGTTTAACCAGTAACTCAGCAATGAGATTCTTCATAGCACCAGTTCCTTATGCGAGGCCTGTTTTGATTGGGATGTCATACGCGATGACGGACCTCAGAATTACTTAAATTAAGAATCATCGCAACACCCAATATACAGCGAAACGTTTTACCACAATAAAATACCACTATAAATAGTATTGTTTAATCATGACCGGAGTTGCTTATAACCAGATTGCCTGGAAAATAATAAAATGGAATAGCGTTCACGCCATAACGATAACAAAAAGTAATAGTAAATCCGCTGACGGCGAATAATGCTGACGGTATCGCAATAAATACCGTCAGCAGAGGTTCAGGCGTTAGCCCGACGGGTTTGGCGCAGCATCCACGCCAGCTGCCAGAGGTTAATGAAAACGATAATGGCGGTGGCAATAAACACCCAGCGGAAGCCGGCCATGGCTGACACAGAGGCGCCAATTAGCGGCCCGGCGACGTTGCCCAAATACATAAACGACTGGTTATAGCCAAAGATACGCCCGGTGACGCTGTCGCTGCTGTACTTCAGCAATAAGGTCTGCACCGCCGGGAGCATCGCGCCATCGGCAAAGCCGAGCAGAAAACGCAGCGTACCCAATTGCAGCGGGGTGGTGACAAAGGACATGGCGAAGAACATCACCACCGCGCAGCAGAGCGTCGCCAGCAGGATCCGCGAGGTGCCGATGCGGTCGCCAAGCTTACCCAACCGTGGCGCAGAAATCAGTGCCGACACGCCGGGCACCGCGGCGATCATCCCGGCCAGAAAAGCGATATTGTTGCTGTCCGGCGCCATCGACTTGATAAACAGCGCCAGAATCGGGCCGATTGAGCCGTTGCACAATTGGATCACCAGGGTGGTGAAGAACAGGCTGATCACCAGCCCCGGATAGGGCAAAGAGGCAAAGACTTGTTTCCCGGTGAGACGCTCGCTTTTGCTGACCTGCGGGCGAACGCCCTCTTTAATCAGAAACAGGGTCACCAGAAAACTGATGGTCAGCAGGATCGCCGTAATAAAAAAGACCATCCGCAGCCCGACGTGGTCCGCCAGGAAACCGCCCAGCAGCGGACCGCCGATCACCCCGCTAATTTGCGCCGTCGACAGCGTGCTTAGCGCCCAGCCGCTGCGCTCGCGCGGCACCTGGGAGGCCACCAGCGCCATGGCGTTGGGAATATAACCGGAGGTTAAGCCCATGATCGCCCGCAGGATAAACAGCTGCCAGACGTTGGTGGCGAAGGCCTGCAGTAAAATGGCAATCGCCATCCCCAACGAGGCGCGCAGCAGCATGAGCTTGCGGCCTTTACGGTCCGCCAGGCTTCCCCACATTGGCGAGACGATCGCCGAGACAAGAAAAGTGACGCTGAAGGTCAGCCCCGACCACATCGATAGCGCTTCATGCGAGGTGACGCCGAGCTGGGAGACGTAGAGGGGTAAAAAGGGGAGAATTTGACTGATCGCCAGGCCGGTAAAAAAGCAACCAAACCAGACGGAGATGAGATTAACCTTCCAGGATTCCATAACTACGCGTATTCATTAATGATTTGCCAATTATTATCTAGCTTAGCAATTTCATCCCACTGGCGTACTACCATAGATGCGCTGGCGGTGAGTTTGGTGTTTTATGGCTGCGGATGAGAGCCTGACGAAGCATTTTCTGGTCATTTAGGCTGCTCATAGCGCTTTATGCTCAAAAGCAGAAGCCCTGCCCGCGCATGCCGAAATGAAAATGGTTGGCGTGAGCCGCGTTGTACTCTGGCCCCAGCGCGTTACCGAAGTAATGGCAGCTGTTGTTCAACAGCGCCACCAGCCAGGGATGCGAGGTCTCGCTCCGCCAGCCCTGCAGGACGCTGACGCGTCGGCCGTCCGCCAGGCGGAAACCGCTGACGTCCAGCGCGTCCGCCGTGGCGTGTTCACTGCGCCGCGCCTGTTGACGATGGTAAATATTGCGACAGGCGAAGCTGCCGAGATGATCGATCTGGCGCAGATCGCTCGCCATCAGTTGACGGGTCAGCGGCTTCGCCTGCTGCTCAATGTACAGCGCGCTGCTCAGCGCCAGCGGGCAGCTGGCGAGAAAACTACTGCTCAGCTGCACCGAGCCAAAATTCGCCACCCGCACCACGTTACGCAGAGGGCAGCTTCCCTCGCTGTCGGCCACCGGCCGGCTGGCGATAAGCCGCCGGCGATTGGCTTCCGCCAGCAGGGAGGCGCACTGGTCTGCCGTCAGCCTGCGCAGCTTAAACGACGTCAGCCAGCCTGGGGGATCGTCCAGCGCCAGCGGCGCCAGCGGATTCAGGTGCGGCGGCAGATTGCGGTATCCCAACAGGCCCGCGCCGAGCAGCCCGGCCAGCACCAGCAGCGTCTTTCCTCTCACGCCCACTCCCGTCAATTGATCAGGTAAATATTATGGCAGCCAGGCAGCGGTTTCACATGGTATGTTATGCCCTTTGATGTTATCTGGATGGAAGTTGAAATGGCAAAGATGAGGGTTGGGATCGTTTTTGGCGGCAAGTCGGCGGAGCATGAAGTGTCGCTGCAGTCAGCGAAGAATATCGTGGAAGCGATTGATAAATCGCGCTTCGATGTGGTTCTGTTGGGTATTGATAAACAGGGGCTGTGGCATATCAACGACGCCGGCAACTACCTGCTCAACGCACAGGATCCTGCCCGCATTGCCCTGCGCCCTTCCACGGTGACTCTGGCGCAGATCCCGGGCCGCGAAGCGCAGCAGCTGATTAACGCCGAAAGCGGCCAACCGCTGGCGGCCATCGATGTGATTTTCCCGATCGTCCACGGCACGCTGGGTGAAGATGGCTCCCTGCAGGGGATGCTGCGCATGGCGAATCTGCCGTTCGTCGGCTCCGATGTGCTGGGCTCTGCGGCCTGTATGGACAAAGACGTGACCAAACGTCTGCTGCGCGACGCCGGGCTCGCCGTCGCCCCGTTTATCACACTCACCCGCGCCAACCGCGCGCAGTTCAGCTTTGCCGATGTCGAAGCGAAGCTGGGCCTGCCGCTGTTCGTTAAGCCGGCTAATCAGGGCTCGTCGGTTGGCGTCAGCAAAGTTAAAAACGAAGAGCAGTACCATCAGGCGGTGGCCCTGGCCTTTGAATTTGACCATAAAGTCGTGGTGGAACAAGGCATTAAAGGGCGGGAAATTGAGTGTGCGGTGCTGGGTAACGACCACCCGCAGGCCAGCACCTGCGGTGAAATCGTCCTCAACAGCGAGTTTTACGCCTACGACACCAAGTATATCGACGATCAGGGCGCGCAGGTGGTAGTCCCGGCCGCTATCGCCCCTGAGATCAACGACAAAATTCGCGCTATCGCGGTGCAGGCCTACCAGACCCTGGGCTGCAGCGGCATGGCCCGCGTCGACGTGTTCCTCACCGCCGACAACGAGGTGGTGATCAACGAGATCAACACCCTGCCGGGCTTTACCAACATCAGCATGTATCCGAAGCTGTGGCAGGCCAGCGGTCTCGACTACACCAGCCTGATCACCCGCCTGATTGAGCTGGCGCTGGAGCGCCATGCCGCGGACCGGGCGCTGAAAACCTCCATGAACTAAAACG
>ERZ773204.1892-NODE-1892-length-15433-cov-8.200481_pt1 | contig 15433 bp, 10 predicted proteins | sample MGYA00581007_ERZ773204 | MGnify/ENA primary metagenome ERZ773204 (study PRJEB29015, sample SAMEA2737757) | human gut metagenome | biome: human gut; feature: human-associated habitat; material: faeces | place: China | collected 2012 ... | reverse complement strand
CCCGCCAGTGCGCCGCTGCCCAGCGGGCACTCGGCGTCCATGCGGCGGGTCGCGTCCTGCAATCTTCCCAAGTCGCGCAGCAGCATCCAGGCGTAGGCCATCAGCTGGTGGCCGAAGGTCACGGGCTGGGCACGCTGCAGGTGGGTGTAGCCGGGCATGACGTACCCTGCGCCCTTCTCGGCCTGGTCGCAAAGCACGGTGATAAGTTCTTTTATCTGGCCCTGAATATGCTCGCTGGCGGCGCGCAGGTTCAGGCGGATGTCCAGCGCGACCTGATCGTTGCGGCTGCGCCCGGTGTGCAGGCGCTTACCGGCGTCACCGACGCGGGCGGTCAGCGTCTGCTCGACGAAGGTATGGACGTCCTCGGCGTTGGGGTCGATTTCCAGTGCGCCGCTGTGCAAATCGTCCAAAATGGAGTGCAGACCCTTGTGAATATCGTCCACATCCTGCCGGGAGATGATGCCCTGTCTGCCCAGCATGGCCGAGTGGACAAGGCTGCCCTGAATATCCTGCTCGATCATCCGCGCGTCGAAGCGGATGGAGGAGTTAAAATCGTTTACGCGGCTGTCAACGGCCTTGCTGGCCCGGCCCTGCCAAAGTTGGGGCATAGGTTTTACCTCCGTTTTATCTGTCGTTCCAAAGGCTTCCCCCCTCGGGGGAAGCTGCCGCCCGCAGGCGGCTGATGAGGGCAAAGTTCCCGGCAGCAACCCGTAAAACAGGCAATTGCGGCAAGGTCTGCCCTCATCCGGCCCTGCGGGCCACCTTCAGTCTACGCGCTAAGAGCCGCCTACGGCGGTTGCGCTCCGACACGCGCCTGCGGGCGCAGCCCCTCGGGGGAAGGCTTTTTATCAGTAATGCCAAAACCGCCAAAGGGTTTCCACGCCCCTTGGCGGTTGCTTATTCGGCGTTCGTTCGCTTATTAGTCCTGTGCGGGCCAGCTCTTGGCCAGCTTGGCGCGCTCGGCAATGGGCAGGCCAAACAGGTTGATGAAGCCGGAGGCATCCGCCTGGTTGTAATCGTCATCCTCACCGAAGGACGCGGTCTGCTCATCGTACAGGGTGTACGGGCTGGTGACACCGGCGTTGATCATGTTGCCTTTGTACAGCTTCAGCTTGACGTCGCCGGTGACGGTCTTCTGCAGGTCGTCGGTGAAGGCGCTGATGGCCTCACGCAGCGGGGTGAACCACTGGCCGTTGTAGACCAGCTCGCCCATCTTCTGGGCCAGCTGTGCCTTGAAGTGCATGGACTCCTTGTCCAGCGTGATGGTTTCCAGAACATCGTGCGCCTTGTACAGGATGGCACCGCCGGGGGTCTCATAGACGCCGCGGCTCTTCATGCCGACCAGACGGTTCTCGACGATGTCCAGCAGGCCGATGCCGTTGGCGCCGCCCAGCTTGTTCAGGTACTCCACCAGTTCCACAGCGCCCATTTCCTTGCCGTCCACGGCGGTGGGGATGCCCTTCTCAAAGTGGATGGTCACATAAGTCGGGGTGTCGGGAGCCTGCTCCGGGCTGACACCCAGCTCCAGGAAGCCGGGCTTGTTGTACTGGGGCTCGTTGGCGGGGCACTCCAGATCCAGGCCCTCGTGGCTCAGGTGCCACAGGTTCTTGTCCTTGGAGTAGTTGGTCTCACGGTTGATCTTCAGGGGGATGTGGTGAGCCTCAGCGTAGTCGATCTCTTCGTCACGGCTCTTGATGTCCCACTCACGCCACGGAGCAATGATGGCCATATCGGGGCACAGGGCCTTCAGGGTCAGCTCAAAACGCACCTGGTCGTTGCCCTTGCCGGTGCAGCCGTGGCAGATGGCGTCCGCGCCTTCCTTGATGGCGATGTCGGCCAGAGCCTTGGCGATGCAGGGACGTGCAAAGCTGGTGCCCAGCAGGTAGTCCTCGTACTTGGCGCCGAACTTCAGGGTGGGGAAGATGTAGTTCTCCACAAAGTCCTTCTTCAGGTCCAGCACATACAGCTTGGAAGCGCCGGTCGCCTTGGCCTTCTCTTCCAGACCGTCCAGCTCGGTGCCCTGGCCCACATCACCGGAAACGGCGATGACCTCGCAGTTGTTGTAGTTTTCCTTCAGCCAGGGAATGATGATGGAGGTGTCCAGACCGCCGGAGTATGCCAGCACTACTTTTTTGATGTTTTCCTTTTTCATGATGATTGCTCCTTTATAAAAATACACTTTTGTTCCCTGATGCAAGCATCCCTCTTGCACCCTCTATCTGCGGTTCGCTTTGGATGGTTTTATTATACACCATGCGGCTTTTTCGTCAATGCCAAAAACCGCCAAACCTTGGGCGGCTTTGCACGGCGTTTTGGTTCAATTTGCATCTTTATACAATTTTAAGAGAATATATCCGCATATTATGCAATGCAGGTGTATATTCTCATGCAGTCTGCCGGGGTCCCTGCCGGGCCTTTTGGGCAGGCCGCCCAAAACGCAGACGAGCGCCGCCGGGCAGTGTGCCGGGCGGCGCTCAGGGTCAGTTCCGGTTCAGGGGTCGGTGCCGCCGTCGGCGTGACGGAGAGGGCAAGGCTCCCTCAATGAGGGAGCTGGCAAAGCCGTCAGGCTTTGACGGAAGGAGTTTCTTCCGCACACAAAAAGGGAGCGGCTCCCGTTTTTGGGAGCCGCTCCTTGCGGTCATATCAGGGGTATTTGTTGCACAGGGCCTTAGTACAGGGGCTTCCAGGCCAGAGCCACGATGGACTGGCTGTAAGCGGTGAACTCCAGGCCGTTCTTATCGTAGGTATCCATCCGCACCGGGGTGACGATGATGTCACCAGCCTTGCGGAACCGGCCGTCGGCAGTGCACATCTGCACCAGGTAGTACTCCTGTGCCATCTGGCCCTTGGTGGCCTGGGGCAGGGTGAGCTTGCAGGTAACGCCATCCTCCGGGTAGCGGTCGTTGGGCAGCACGCCGATGCTGCTGTTGACCTGCACGGTAAAGTGCTCGGCCTGGATGGGGCTGAAGCCAGCCTTTACCAGGGCGGCGTCCAGGGCGGCATTGGCAGCGTCCACGCTGTCAAAACCGGCAGCCTTGGCGTCGGCCTCGGTGGTAGCGGCACGGCTGAACCAGGGATCAATGGTGGGGTCCAGCATGGGGATGACTTCCTGAGCCTGGAGCACGGCACCGCAGACGCCGCAGTGGCTGCCCTCGGTCAGGCCGTCGGTGGTCTCGGTGGGAGCCACAGCGGGGTCGGTCACCGGAGCATGGCCGGTTGCGTCGATGTCCGTCTTTTCGGTGATCTTACCGCACTTCTTGCAGATCTTGCCCTTCTGGCCCTTCTCGGTGCAGGTGGGGTTCTTCAGGATCTCGAAATCACCATACTCGTGCTTACCGCAGGTGAGCTGCTTGATCGTGCTGCTGATCAGGTCGGTGACCTGCTTATTCAGGTCATCCACCTTGCCCGTCACGGCATCGTTGACCTTACCGCCGATCTTATCACTGACCCAGTCGCCCAGCTTACCGGGCAGGAACTTGTGCACGGTATCGGACACCTTGTTGTCCGCGATATCGCCGGCGCTTGCACCCAGCTTGCTGACCTGATTCGAGACCAGATCGGTCACGCCGGGCAGCAGGTCTTTCTGCAGGCCGTCCATGATCTTCTCGGTCGGCCAACCGCCATTCACGCGCTTCTGTGCATTGGAGGCTGCATTTTCCGCAATCTTGCGCACCTGGTTCATGAAGGTCGGGTCATTCACCAGCTGGTTCCTGACCTCCGCACGGACTTCCTCCATCGTGGCGGCACCCAGCTTGGTCTTGAGGAGCTTTGCGTAGGTCTCATCCTTCATGAGCTCATCCACGGCCAAGTTCATGGCGTCATTCACCAGAGAACCGGTCAGGGCATTCCATTTTTTATCATTATCTTCATACCCTTCACCCGTCTTACTGGTATCTACAACGTCCTTTACCAGCTGCAGCACCATATCACTGATGACCTGCGTATTGTCCGTTGTCTTTTTCTTGTCATCCGACACACCGATGTTATAGATTGCATCGTACACGGTGTTGTGCAGGATCTGCTTGATGCCCGCCTGCGGGGCCTTGCTGCCCTGTACGTCGCCTGCCAGCTTGTCCACCACATTGGTGATGGTGTCCTGCGACAGGAAGCTGTCGTTCAGGCTGCTCTTCAGGTCGGCCACGGTATCGTCCAGCGGCTTCAGGGCCTCGTTCAGATCCTTCTCGCTGATGGTCACATCGGTACTAAGATTGCCCACACTGATCTTGATACCCGACAGCTCCGACTTCACGGTGCTGGAGATCTGATTCAGCGCATCAAGGGCTTCTTCCTTGGTCTTGGCATTCTTGACGGCTTCCTGTGCATTTGCCAGAGCCTTGTTGATGACTGCATCAACATACTCATCTGCCGTCTTGCCGTCCAGCTTGACGTTGTTCAGGGCCGTCTTGGTTTCCGTATCAACACGCGCATCCTTGTCGGCCACTGTAAAATCTTTGCGTGCGCCATGGCAGTAATCACAGTAGCTCTCGTAGGTAAGGGGCACACCAAAAGCTTCTGCCGTTACCGTGTAGTTTGTATACTTATGCGGCAGGGGGTTGCCATCAGAACCAAAGTTCCGCAGATTCTCCGTATCGGTCGCCGTGCAGCCCTCACGGGTGCAGTGTGCCGTCTCGGTCTGCTGCTCGCAGGCGGGCTTATTGTCGTTCACATACTTGCCCCAGACATGGCCCAGGGCAGGGTGGGCTGCTGCATAGGTCTCGTCAATGTTCTTCTGGTTGCAGCCATCCCGCTTGCACACCTGATACCGCTGGCCGGGGGTGGTGCAGGTGGGGGCTTCAATGACCCACTCTGCGCCCTCAAAATCATGGCCCAGGGCAGGGTGGGCTTCTGCATAGCCTTCCTCTACCACCTTGTGGTTGCAGCCGCTGCGCTGGCAGACCTTGTACTTTTCTCCGGCAGTGGTGCAGGTAGCCTTCACCACGATCCAGTCGCTCATATCGTGGCCCAGGGCAGAGACGAAATCAGCTTTTTTTGTTTCCGTGCAGCCGATTCCGAAGATGTTATACTCACACTTGTAAACGGTATATCCCTGCTCCGTGCAAGTAGGGGCAACTGTTTTTTCTTTCTTCCATTTATGCTTATGTCCCTTTAATAAGGCAGCCTCGTCTACAGCCCAATCCTCGTCCAGCTCCGGCAGGGCAGCGGCCTCGTCCTCCTCTGCCACCTCCCGGTCCTCGGACAATTCCGGCAGGGCAACGGCCTCGTCCTCCTCTGCCACTTCCCGGTCCTCAGACAGTTCCGGCAGTGCAGCAGCTTCGTCAGCCTCGGTATCGACATCGGCTTCGTCAGCCTCCGTGTCGGTTTCCTGCTGCTGGGTCTGGGCTGCAGGGGTCTGCACCTCGTCGGCGTCCGCCGCCAGTACGGGAGTCGCCGTAGACAGGGTAAGACCAACGGCCAGCACCAGAGCGGCCGCACGTCTGCCCAGTTTGTTGATTTTTCTCACGTTCCATCCTCCTTTAATTGTTGCAGGGTGTCAGGCTTTGCCTGCCGCCCCTGAAAACAGACACGTTCACACTTTATGTCTATCACAATTCTAACAAAATTGCAACACAAATCAAGCCAAAAGGCAATATTGCGTCCAGAATTTACAATTTTGGACGGGATTTAACCGGCACTGCCCGCGCCGTGCTCCGCAAAGGGGCGTCCGGCGGCCTGCCACGCCGTGCACAAAAGCTCCTTTTGCGCCTTGGGCAGCTTTTTAAGGGCGGCTTCCCGGCGCAGGGCGGCACAGCGGTCGGCGCAGCGTTCCAGATAGGCAAAGCCCTCGGCCCCGTGGGCGCGGGTGTAGCGGGCCCCTTTGCCGCTGCGGTGGGCCCGCAGGCGGGCGGCGGGGTCGTTGGTCCAGCCGGTGTACAGCTGGCCGCCGGTGCAGCGCACCATATACACAAAGGCGGCCTTGGGCCGCACCGTGCGGTCAGATGCGGCCATTGTTGCGCAGCACCTGACGGCAGGCGGCAATGGCGGTATCCTTGTCCTTGGCCGTGATGAGGAAGCGGCTTGCGTGGCAGAAGCTGATGCCGGGGATGCCGCTCTTCTGCTCGATGACCTCCTGCGGCTGACCGGCCCAGCTCTGGGGGAAGGGCAGCTTGGAGCGCTTGGTCTTGTGGTCGGTCACGCACTGGGCGCTCCACCCGCCGCGCTGGCTGGGGTAGATGACGAAGAGGGCATCGGTCTTGTACAGGCCATTTTTCCAGGGCAGGTAGCAGGGCAGGATCACGATGCCGTCCCGGGAATTCTTATAGGCCTGCTGCACTTTCTCGTCGGCGCGGTTCACGGCGTTTGCGCTCTCGATCTGGTTTTCCAGGATCTGCTTTGCCACAGCCACCGCCTTGAAGAAGCAGGTGTCCTGATCCTCCTTGGAATCCCACACCGGGTTGAAGAAGCCGATGGCATCGCACAGGCTGTTCTGCTCGCCGGTGTTATCGTTCAGATCAAGGGGCTGGATAAAGTTTTCATCGATGAGCCGGGCCTGACGCTCCCCCACCAGCCCCGGGCCAAGCACCCGCCACAGCAGGCCGAAAGCCGCATAGGGGATGCCGTTGGCGCGGTACTCGCGGGGCTCCTGATGGTGATCGAACATGCCAAAGCCGATATCATACACGATGCCGTCGAAATCGTCCGGCACCACAAAGCCGCGGGTGATCCTGATGTCCGGCCGGATGATCTGCAGCAGCGCCGTTGCAAACACGTCGTCCGCATGGAACTTGCCGGCGTGGGTGAAGCCATTTGCAGGAATTTTCATAACAGCAATACCTCGTTCTCTTTCTTTGGGAACAGTATATCACATTCTGAAGCAGGGGACAAATTTTTGTGCACAACAAAGACCCGCCGGGCAGCATACGCCACACAGCGGGTCTGAAAGGAGGAAGTGCCGTTTCAGGGCACCCTATGAGAAACGTGTGTTTACAGGACGATTGGTTTCTCCGGATCAGGTTCCAGGCTTTCACCGTTGGATTCGATCACGCGGCGGTACCACTCGTAGCTCTTTTTCTTGTAACGTTCCAGCGTACCGGAGCCGTCGCTGTTCAGGTCCACATAGATCATACCGTAGCGCTTTTTGATCTCCGCCGTGGAGCAGGAGATCAGGTCAATGCAGCCCCAGCTGGTATAGCCCATCACGTCCACGCCGTCGTGCAACGCTTCGCTGACCTGCACCAGGTGGTCGTTCATGTAGCGGATGCGGTAATCATCCTCCACCGTAAAGCTACCGTGGCCGTCCGGCACCAGGGTGTCGTTGGCACCCAAGCCGTTTTCGGCAATGAACAGGGGCTTGTGGTAGCGGCTGTACAGCCGGTTCAGGGTGTAGCGCAGGCCCTTGGGGTCGATCTGCCAGCCCCACTCGCTGACCTTGGAATACGGATTGCGCTTGAGGGTGGGGACCATGTTACTGCCGGTGGGCTCGCCCAGCGAGTGGTCGGCGGCGGCGCAGTTGCTGGAATAGTAGCTGAACGAAACAAAGTCCACAGTGTGGGTCAGGGCTTCGCGGTCCTCATCGCTGATCTCCAGTTGCACGCCCTTTTCCTCAAACACGCGCTTGGCGTAGTAGGGATAGGCACCCAGGGCCTGCACGTCCGAGAACAAGTACACCTCGTTGTCCAGCTCCATCACCTCGATGATGTCATCGGGGTTCGGGGTGAGCGGGTAGATGGTAACGGCCAGGATCATGCTGCCCACCTTGTACTCCGGGTCGATGCTATGGGCCAGCTGCACAGCCTTGGCGCTGGCCACCAACTCGTAGTGGATGGCCTGATACAGCTGCTGGTTGCTCAGCTGGGCCTTGGGGGTCAGGATGGCACCGCTGACAAAGGGCTGGTGCAAAATGGAGTTGATCTCGTTGAACGTGATCCAGTACTTCACCTTGCCCTTGTACCGCTCAAACAGGACCTGGCAGTATTTCAGGTACAGGTCGATCATGATGCGGTTGCTCCAGCCGTTGTACTTGCGGGCCAGGGCCAGGGGCGTTTCGTAGTGGGAAATGGTGATGAGCGGCTCGATGCCGTACTTGTGGCACTCGTCAATGACATCATCGTAGAACTTCAGGCCCGCCTCGTTGGGCTGTGCTTCCTCACCGGTGGGGAAAATGCGGCTCCACGCAATGGAAAAGCGGTAGACCTTGAACCCCATGCCCGCAAAGAGCTTGATGTCCTCTTTGTAGCGGTGGTAGTAATCAATGCCTCTCAGCTTGAGGTTGTCGGGGGTCGGCTCCTCGGTGATGACCTTGAAGCCCTTGGGCAGCACATCCTGGATGGACAGGCCCTTGCCATCTTCCAGATAGGCACCCTCGCACTGATTTGCGGCCGTTGCGCCGCCCCAGAGGAAATTTCTCGGGAAATACATACAGGTTCCTCCCTAATGTTGCAGCGTCCGGGGATCAGTTCTTTTTCTCGTCACGGAACAGGACGAACGAGACGATAAAGGCCACCACAAAGGCAATGGCTGCACCGGCGCAGGCATAGTAGAAGTTGGACATGGGGGTATCCAGTCCAATGTAGCTGGGCAGGGTCAGCAGACCGGGAGAGCCGCCGGAGTAGTTCTTGGTGTTCATCAGGCCCATAAAGAAGCCGCCCACGCCGCCGCCAGCCATGGCTGCGATCATGTTGGTGCGGATCTTCATGGTAACGCCGAACAGGACCGGCTCGGTGATGCCGCAGACGGCAGTGATACCGGTGGCGGAGGTCAGCTGCTTGAGTTCGGGGTCCTTGGTCTTGATGGAAACGGCCAGAGCAGCAGCGCCCTGTGCCACGTTGGAGGCCAGCTGGCCCGGATAGATGATGGTGTCAAAGCCGATGGTCATACGGTTGTTGATGCCAATGGGGGTCAGGGCGTGGTGGGTACCTGTCATGACCAGGAACGGCAGGAACACGCCGACGATGGTGGGCACCAGCCAGGGTGCCAGGGTGCTCAGGCCATTGATCACAGCGGCCAGGGCGTTGGAGACCACATAGCCCACCGGGCCCAGCACACACAGGGTGGCAATGCCGCAGATGAACATGGTCAGCAGCGGAGCGGTAAAGAAGCGGATGGCTTTGGGGGAGATGCGGGTAGCCCAGGGCTCCACCTTGGACATCAGCAGCACGCCCAGGATGATGGGGATCACGGACGAAGAATAGGAGGCGTTATAGATGGGCAGCATGAAGATGGTGATGGCCTCGCCGCTTTCCTTGGAGGCAGCCACCAGGTTCACAAAGCTGGGGTGGATCAGGATGCCACCCAGCATCATGGCCAGGTAGGGGTTGCAGCCCAGCTTTTTCGCCGCCGAGTTAGCCAGCAGGATGGGCAGGAAATAGAACGTGGCATCGCCCATGAAGTTGATGACCTGGTAGGTGCTGGACGTATTGCTGACCAGCTTGAACGCCACCAGGATGGCCAGCACGGCCTTGATCATGCCTGCTGCGGTCAGCGGGGGCAGGATGGGGGTAAAGATGCCGGTCAGGGTGTCGATGACACGGTCGTACCACTTGCCCTTGGGGGCGGGGGCTGCGGCGGCAGGGGCGGTGCCCAGCATCCCGCTGAGCTTCTCGTACACCTGCGTGACCTCGGCACCAATAATCACCTGATACTGGCCGTTTGCCTGGGCAACGCCCACAACACCGGCCAGGCCCTTGATGGCATCGGTATCGGCTTTTGATTCATCTTTCAGGTTAAAGCGCAGACGGGTGGCACAATGGGTGGCGTTGCTCACATTCTCGGCACCGCCCACCAGGCTGAGGATCTGTTTTGCCAATGCGCCGTAATCTTCTTTTTTTGCCATTTGCAATTCCTCCATGATGGTTTGATCCAGGGTGATCCGGAGCCTGCTGCGCAGAAGCTCTGCGTCAGCCACACCGGGCAGCCCGCGGATCGCGTTGAGGTCGATCACACTGCGGTCCTTTACGGTAACGGACAGACAGCCGCTGCGGAAATCACACAGGCCTATATTTTCTTTTCCGCCGGCCGGAGCAGCCAGCTGCTCCAGGAACTGTTCACGATCCATGGCAGAGGACCTCCCTCTCGGTCAATATCTTCTGAACCGCCCAACGCGCGCCATTGAGCGGATTCATGCAAAAAGGTGGGCAAGGTAGCGGGGCTGGTTCAGGCCTCATGCTTCTCCTGCAAACGGCTGATGTGCAACATAAGGTATACGGTTTCCTCATCGTTGCACTTCCAATTCCAAGTGGTTTGGAAATAGTCCGCGATGGCGCGGGCACACTGATACACCTGCGGGTACTCCCGCCGCATTTGAGCCAGCATCCCGCTGATCCGCTCCTCCACCTGCCTGCCGGAGGCAAGTCGCTGGATGAGGTAGCGCAGATGCATGGAAAACCGGGAATACGAAAAGCTCTCTTTGTTGAGCGTAATACCAAGCTGTTTCTCCACGATGCCGTCCACGTCCGAAAGGGCCTTGAGCGTCATCATCATGGAGTGCATATCGCCCGCTTCCGCCTCGGCGTTGATGAGGTGGAGGGCAATGTTCACCACCTCGCTGTCTGGCAGCTTCAGCCCGGCTTCCCGCGCCAGCAGCTCCCGTGCCTGTTTGGCCAGCTCTGTCTCCTTGGGGTACAGGTGGCGCACATCGTAGGCCAGCGGGGTCGAGATCTCGATGCCCTTTCGCAGCCGCTCCGCCGCAAAGTTCAGGTGGTCGGCCAGGGTAAAGGGCAGGTTGGGGTTCAGCGCACAGTCCAGCTCAATCTCAGCCCGCTCCGTGATCTCGGCGCAGGCCAGCACCAGCGGGCGGGGCAGATCGGCTGCCATGCCAAAATATTTTGGGTTCACGTCGTAAAACGTTCGCTCGATGCGGGAAAGATCCGTCAACTCGTAAGGCATTTGGGGGAACCCAACCCCCCGGCCCAGCACCACCAGCTCCTTGCCGTTTCCGTCCAATGCCAGGGCGGCATTGTTGTTGATCTGTCGGATGATTTTCATACCGTTCCACTCCCTGCATCGAATTTTCGGACAAAAAGAAAAACCCCGAACGCAGCAACTTACACTACTCCCCTTGTTTTGGAAAGGGAATTCGATGCAAGTAGCGCCTCCGAGGAGTAACGTCTTGTTTTTACGAATTTATAATACCAAAGGTTCTTTGCTGTGTCTATTCGCACGATACCCAAAAAAACGTATTGTTTTTTGTGCACCGTGAAAAAAGTGCAGCAAAAAGCCGCCGGGCAGAGAAATGTCCGGCAGCTCCTGGTTCAAGCTAAATTCTATGCACTTACTTTTTCCGGCTGCGCGTCTTGGTCACAGCCGTGGTGGGCTTCACGGCGGGGGAGAGGTTCGGCTTTTCGGTGAGGGCGGTGGTGGTGGGCTCGCCCAGTGCCAGCACCTCGGCCAGCTCCTTCTGCACCTTGGCGTTGACAGGGTCGTTCACAGCCAGCACATCGGAGTAGAACTGCTCCATCTCTTCGCGGGTGGAGAAGGTTGCAACGTACATCTGGTTGCCCATGGCACCGGAAAGTGCCTCGGGGATGCGGTCCACCATCCGCATATTCTTCTGGTACTTCTGCATGATCTGCTCATGGCTGTACACAAAGTTCTTGCCATCGCGGCGGCCCGCAAAGGGGCAGTAGTAGTGCTCGCCCACCGGCATATCCGTGCCGCCGAAGGCGATCATATCTGCCCAGATCTTGTACACGTTGGTGGAGCGGGCAAAGTTGATCATATCCGGGGTAAAGCCGCCGCAGGGGCGCATGTTGACTTCCAGTGCCACGATCTGGCCCTTTTTGCCCATGCTGGCCTGATCCTCGGTCATGCGGAAGAACTCAAAGTGGACAAAGCGGCTCTTCACCCCAAAGCTCTTGACGGCGGCACGGCCTGCGGCGCGGGTGTCCTCCGGCAGATCCTTGATGATGTAGTAGATGGAGTTGTCGTCGTTGTTCACGATGTCCATAATGGACATGGGGCTGACGTTGCCCGCCTCAAAGATGGGGTTGCCGCTGCCGTCGATGATGGCGTCGTAGCTGTTCACCTCGGCGCGCACGAACTCCTCCATGATGTACTCCACATCCGGGTGCTCCTTGGCCTTGTAGGCCAGGAAGGCTTCCAGCTCGGCGTCGCTGGCCAGCTTGTGGGTATCGGAAGCGCCCACGCCGTTGTCCGGCTTGACCACCACCGGGTAGCCCACTTCCTCCACGAACTTCTTGCAGCCTGCCAGATCGTCCACCATGTGATAGCGGGCGGTGGCGATGCCGGCCTTCTGGTAATACTCCTTCATCTTGCTCTTGTACTTGATGCGGGGCATATCCTCAGTCCGGAAGCCGGACTTGATGTTGAAGTCCGTGCGCAGGGCCGCATCCCGCTCCAGCCAGTACTCGTTGTTGGATTCCAGCCAGTCGATGCGGCCATACTTGAAGGCGAAGAACGCCACCGCACGGTAGACCTCGTCATAATTCTCCAGACTGCCGACCTTGTAGTATTCGTTCAGGCTGTCTTTCAGCTCCGGCTTCAGCTCATCATAGGGCTGGTCACCGATGCCCAGCACGTTCATGCCGTCGTTTTTCAGCTCCCGGCAGAACTGCCAGTAGTTGGTGGGGAAATTGGGGGAGATAAAGATAAAGTTCTGCATAGCTTGATGATTCCTCTTTTATCCAAGAATATAAGGCATATAATATACGACCTGCTGATACCACCAATCCCAGTCGTGCTTGACATCATAGCCCCACAGGTCCACCCAGACAGGGATGCCCTTCTGCTCAAAGATCTGCTTGAGCTGCCGGGTGGTATCGGGCTGCTCCCAAGCGCCCTGACCGCAGCAGATGACCGCTTTCCTGCTGCGGTAGAGGTCCATATAGGGGTGATCGGTGGGGAAGTTGGCCATATAGTCCACGGGGGAGTTCTGGTAGACCACCTCGTCCATGTAATCGCCAAAGCCGTATTTTGCGGTGTAGATGCCGCTGAGGGCCAGACAGCCATCGAAAAGATAGGGGAACCGCAGATAGAGGTTGACGGCATGGGTCGCGCCCAGGCTGCAGCCAAAGGCGATCACGCCGGGGAGGCCGTCCCAGCCGTTGCGCTCCTTGGCGATATACTGGATCTTGGGCACGACTTCCTCCACGATGTAGCGGATCCACTGCTCATAGCGGCGGATCCGCCAGTAGGGGTCACCGTTGGTGTCGGACCAGGTCTCCTGATCGATGGTGTCGATGGAGATGACCATGATCTGCCCGGATTCGATCCACGGAGCCAGCGTACCGGCCATGTGGAAGTCCTCAAAGTCGAAGAAACGGCCATCCTGACAGGGAATAAAGAGCATGGGGCGGCCTGCGTGGCCGTAGACCTTGCATTCCATCTCCCGGCCCAGTGCAGGGCTGTAATCCTTGAAGTATTGTGTTTCCATGTAGTTCCCTCCTCTATAAAAAACCTCTCAGGCGCTCCGCGCCTCTCTTACCAGGAGAGGTGGCATCCCGAAGGGATGACGGAGAGGTTCAGTCCAACTCGTACATCAAAGTATGGAATACGAACGGCAGCTGCTTTTCCCAGCTGGCTTCGCTGTGGGTGCCGCCGGGCACCAGGCGGCTGGTCAGGTGGATGCCCCGGACCATGATCTTGCTGCACATCTCGGCAAATTCCCTGCGCATTCCCTCGTGGCTGCCCATCTCCTGGGAACCGTAGTCCATGTAGAGCACCGTGCCGGGCTCCAGCTTTGCGCGGCCCACCAGACCGCTGAGCTTTTCAGGAGACACCCAGATCGACGGCGACAGGGCTGCCGCGCGGCTGAAGGTATCGTTATACTGCAGCAGGGCGTACAGGCTCATCAGGCCGCCCATGGAACTGCCGCCGATGAACGTGTGCTCCCGGTCCGGCAGGGTGCGGAAATTGTGGTCAATGAAGGGCTTGAACCGGTGGATGAACCAGCTCATGGTCGCCTGCCCCTTGCCGTCAAAGTGGCCATAGATCGGGTCATCGAAGCGGTAGGGCGAATACTCCACAAGGCGCTCGTTGTTGGGGCCTGCATTGCACTCCACTGCCGCCACGATGAGCGGGGTATCGGTGTAGTCCAGATAATCCGCCACGCCCCAGCTCTTGCCGTAGGTGGCATCCGCATCAAAGAACACATTCTGGCCGTCGAACATATACAGCACCGGATACCGGCGCTCCGGGTCGGCTTCGTACATGGTGGGCAGGTAGACATACACCCGGCGCTGCTCCACACCGTTCACCGCAGGATAGCTGACGCTCCATTTTTTGACCATATTCCAGTTCCCTCTCGTTTCTGTTTTTCTGCACATAGTCTAGCACTGTGCAGGCGGAAAAGCAATCGGGAGACAAAACCATGATACGGCAAACGCCGCCCGGCGGCATTCCCACCCGGCGGCGTTTGCAAAAATTCTGAACAGAGAGAAGCGCGGGAAGGATCAGTACTTTTTCTCAACCGGAACGATCCAGCCCTTGGTATCGGGGATCTTGCCCCACTGCATCCCGGTCATGGTATCGTACAGCTTCTGGGTCACAGGGCCGATCTTGCCATCGCCAATGTAGGCGTGCTCACCCTTCCAGACCAGCTCCTTGACAGGGGAGACGACTGCGGCGGTACCAGTGCCGAAGACCTCTTCCAGCTTGCCCTCACGGGCGGCCTGCATGATGTCCGCAATGGCCAGCTTGCCCTCGATGACATCATAGCCCCAATCCTTCAGCAGCTCGATGCAGCTGCGGCGGGTAACGCCGGGCAGAACGGTGCCGACGGTTGCAGCGGTGTAGACCTTGCCGTCGATCTTGAACATGATGTTCATGCTGCCGACTTCCTCGACGTACTTCTTCTCGACGCCGTCCAGCCACAGCACCTGTGCGTAGCCCTGCTCCTCGGCCAGCTCACCGGCCTTGATGGAAGCAGCATAGTTGCCGCCGCACTTGGTGAAGCCGGTCAGGCCGGGAGCGGCACGGATGTATTCATCCTCAACGTAGATGCGGACGGGGTTGATGCCCTCGGCGTAGTAAGCGCCGGAGGGAGCACAGATGATGCAGAAGATATAGTGCTTGGAAGCGTGCACGCCCAGACCCACATCGTTTGCAAAAATGAAGGGACGGATGTACAGGGAAGCACCATCGGTATGGGGCACCCAGTCGCGCTCCACGTCCACCAGAGCCTCAACAGCCTGCACAAAATCCTCTTCCGGGATCTTGGGGATGCACAGACGGTCGGCGGAATCCTGGAAACGCTTTGCGTTGCAATCAGGGCGGAACAGCTGAATGGTGTCATCCGCGGTGCGGTAAGCCTTCATGCCCTCAAAGATCTCCTGCGCATAGTGGAACACCACCGTGGCCGGGTCCAGCGGGAAGGGTGCGTAGGGGACGATGCGGGCATCGTGCCAGCCCTCGCCCTCGGTATAATCCATCACAAACATGTGGTCGGTAAATTTCTTGCCGAAGCCCAGCTTGGTCTCGTCCTGAGGCTTCTCCTTGGGAGAAGTGGTACGGGTGATCTTGATATCCAACATGATAAATT
>ERZ773204.1884-NODE-1884-length-15478-cov-5.178305_pt1 | contig 15478 bp, 14 predicted proteins | sample MGYA00581007_ERZ773204 | MGnify/ENA primary metagenome ERZ773204 (study PRJEB29015, sample SAMEA2737757) | human gut metagenome | biome: human gut; feature: human-associated habitat; material: faeces | place: China | collected 2012 ... | reverse complement strand
TACCGCATAATGGGACAAGAGCGATTTGCGAGTAAATTTTGCGTACTGACGAGCCGCAGCTTTCATTGTGCGGTGGTGCCTTAAGCGTTTTCCGCGATTGTGACGACGGTCGGCGTGCAGATCTCGTTTTCCTCGGGGGTGCGCTCGTAAACCAGATGCTCGAACAGCAGACGCAGCGCAAGACGGCCCTGCTCGGCGTGGTCGGCGCTGACCGCACAGGCGACTTCGCCCTCGCGGACGAGAGCGGAAATTTCGCTGCTGTTCTCCATGCACAGCAGCAGCGGACGCTTGGCCGGTTTGGCGTCGCGGATGGCGCGGCAGACCTCAGGCACGCAGCCGCAGGTGATAAAGAGCGCGTCCAGCTCGGGGCAGCGGGTCAGCAGCGCACGGGTGTTCATGTAGGCGAGCTTGGGGGAGGGCTTGGTTTCGGCGGCTTCCGCCAGCTCGATGCCCACGGGGAGCGCGTCCGCAAATGCCTGCTCCGCCGGGGTGCGCTCGCCGGGGATGCGCAGAATGCCGAGCTTTCCCTCACTTCCGAGCAGGAGGGCAAGCATACGAGCCGCCGTGCGGCCTGCCTGCTGTGCGTTCTGCTCGATGCGGCACAGACACGGCGCATTTTCCGGGGCGTGGTGGACAAGAATGAGCGGAATGCCGGCCTCATGCAGGGCGGAAAGCTCGTTTTCGACCTCCTCGCCGCTCGACACGCACGCGGCAATACCGGCTGCGCCGGACTCGCGGAACTCGCGCAGCACAGCGGCCTGTGCCTTGGTATCGGCGGCATCTGCCTGCCGCAGGTCGAGCGTGATGTTGAAGCCGGAGAAGTCCGGACGAACGCGCTCCACGCCGCGCAGCAGGTCGGGCACGGCCTGACCGGTCAGCAGAACGCCGACCACCAGCTTTTTCTTCTGATAATTGAGCGCCTTGGCGAGCGGGTTGGACTCGTAGCCGTATTCCTTGAGCAGGGCGCGGATCTGCTCGCGCTTGGCCTCGCTCACGCCCGGACGGTCGTGAATGACCTTGTCGACCGTGGATTTATGTACGCCCGCCATATCGGCGATCTGTTTGAGTGTCACTGACATAATCGTTCCTCCGTTGCTGAGAGACCGGTTTTCTTTTTCTATTATCGCGCTTTTTCGCGGTCTGCGCAAGAGAAAATTCGAAAAACACCAGAAAAGCACCGCCCACGGGCGAGCTGTCTGCGGGCGGTGCTGAAATTATGAGCGGAGATAGCGGAGCGTTTCGGCGATATTTTCCTGATGCACCTCGGCGGGGTGGAAATGCAGCAGGTTGAAATTCAGGTTGATGAGCGAACCAAGCCCGAGCGCGGCGATGATGGTGCCGATGCCGAACTGACCGCCGAGGAAAAAGCCGGACACCGTGACCAGAATATCCACGCAGACGCGGCAGAAACCGGCGGAGCGGCCGCTTTTCCGGGCGAGCGCGACCATCAGCGCATCGCGCGGCCCTGCGCCGAGCGCACTGCGCATATACATCCATGTGCCGAGGGCGAGAAGCTCCAGACCAAGGAGCAGCATGACGATGCCGCCGGGGAGCGAATGCAGCTGCGGCACCCAGTCGAGCGCGAGCATCGCGTCGATGCACACGCCGCAGCCGATGATGTTGACGATCGTGCCGACGCCGAAGCTCTCGCCGAACACGATCGCAAGGCCGATGGCGGCGGCGCCCGCGATGATGGAAGCGAGGCCGTAGGTGATGGGCAGGACGAGCGTCATGCCCTGCTGAAGCACGCTCCACGGCTCCAGACCGACGTTCGCCTGAAGCATGAGCACGATACCGATGGAACTGACCGCGATGCCGGCGAGCAGCCAGACAAGGCGGCGTCCGTAATCATGCAGCATGGTGACACCTCCGTATGCTATTCTGTTTCGCCTTTCAGCTGCGCCAGATGGCGGTAAATGCTGGCCTGTGAGCAGGAAAGCGCCGTGGCGACGTCCTTGACCGCGCCCTTGAGCAGGAAGATGCCGCCTTCTTTAAGGGACGCGACAATCTGGAGCCGCTCCTCGGGCGTCAGGCGGTCGGCGGTCACGCCGAGGCGCGTCAGCTCGTTGGCCACCGCGTCCTCCGCTACGTCGCCGATGGAATTATGGAAGCTCTCCGGAGAGACTGCGGGGGGACACGCCGGCTTGTCCGGGAGCTGCGACTCGTCGATCTGCACATGCGCCTCGACGAAGCGGTCGGGATGGCACAGCTTGAGAATGGCGTCGCTCGCCTCGCGGAACTTTGTGTCGTCGAAATTGATGCACAGCATGCCGATGAGCTTGCCGTTCTGCTTGATGAACATGGTAGAGGAGCGGAGGACCTTTCCCTTTGCTGACATACCGCAGTAGTGCAGGCGGTAGTCCTGTACCTCATAGCTCTTATCCATTAAAATTTTGAGCGCGACATTGGTCAGCGGCGCACCGACATCGCGTCCGCTGATGTGGTTGTTGGCGATGGCGATGATGGAACGGTTTTTGTCGGTCATGTCGTGCAGCGCGACCTCATAGTCCGGTCCGAGGGTCAGACCGAGGAACTCGGTTACCTTGATATACTGCTGCAGCAGTGGATTTGCCATGTGCTCTCACCTCATTTTTGAAATGGAAAACGACGTGTGTGTGTTTTTCTTCCGGTAGAAGTGTTACTTATATTATATAATACCGCTCGGAGCTTGTCAAAAGAAGGTGAAAATGAATTTATCACAATTAAAAAAATACTCAATTGTGAGAATGCACAAAACATATGGAAATAGAACACAAAAACGGGGGTTCGTTTGTAGTCATTCATACAAAGTGCACAATAAGGCGTTGACAAAAAGTTTTAAGTGTGATAAAGTTTATGACATGAAAAGGAGGCTGATGGAAATGAAGAAGATCATCAGTACGGAAAAGGCACCGGCAGCGATCGGCCCCTACGCACAGGGTGTTGCAGCAGGCAAGCTGATCATCACGTCCGGCCAGCTTCCGCTTGATCCCGCCACGGGCGCATTCCCGGAGGGCATCAAGGAGCAGACCCGCCAGTCGCTGACCAACGTCAAGGCCATCCTCGAAGAGGGCGGCGCAGACATGAAGGACGTCATCAAGACGACCGTGTTCCTCAGCGACATGAACAACTTCGGCGCGATGAACGAGGTTTATGCCGAGTTCTTCGGCGAGGGCGGCTATCCGTCCCGTTCGGCTGTTGAAGTTGCGCGTCTGCCCAAGGATGCTCTGGTAGAGATCGAGGTCATTGCGGTAGCACCGTAATGACGCAGCGCGAACCCCCCGTTATAACCCTTTTTTACAGACAAGGTGCTGTCCGCCAGGCGGAGAGGAAACAATAAAAAGCCTCTTCGACGACCGGGGTGCCTCCAAAACACAAACGGCGTAAACGCCAAAAAAATGGAGGTAATTTATTATGAGCAAGCAGTATCCGCTGAACGTACCCGCACCCCATCATTTTACTTACGCAGTCCGTGATCTTCCGGAAGTAACCGTTGAGCAGCGCGAGCGCGCTCTTCAGGCTACTCATTACAACGAGTTCGCATTCCCGTCCGGCATGCTGACCGTTGATATGCTGTCCGACTCCGGTACCACTGCAATGACCAATCATCAGTGGGCAAGCCTGTTCCTCGGCGACGAGGCTTACGGCCGTAACACCGGTTATTACGTTCTGCTCGACACCTTCCGCGACATCTTCGAGCGCGGCGGCGAGAAGAACTGGAAGAAGATCATCGACCTCGTTCGCACCGATTGCCGCGACGTTGAGAAGATGATGGACGAAGTTTATCTGTGCGAGTACGAAGGCGGCCTGTTCAATGGCGGCGCAGCTCAGATGGAGCGCCCGAACGCATTTATCATCCAGCAGGGTCGTGCAGCTGAGTCCGTTCTGATGGAAATCGTTCGCAACATCCTGGCTAAGCGTCACCCGGGCAAGAAGTTCACCATTCCGTCGAATGGTCACTTCGACACCACCGAAGGCAACATCAAGCAGATGGGTTCCATTCCGCGTAACCTGTACAACAAGACCCTGCTGTGGGAAGTACCGGAAGGCGGCCGTTACGAGAAGAACCCGTTCAAGGGCAACATGGATATCGAGAAGCTGGAGCAGCTGATTCAGAGCGTAGGTCCGGAGAACGTTCCGCTGATCTTCACCTGCATCACCAACAACCCGGTTTGCGGCCAGGCCGTTTCCATGGGCAACCTGAAGGAGATCAACCGCGTTGCGCATAAGTACAACATCCCGCTGGTATTCGATACCGCTCGCTGGGCTGAGAACGCTTACTTCATCAAGATGAACGAGGAAGGCTACGCTGACAAGTCCATCGCTGAGATCGCTACCGAGATGTTCTCTTACTGCGACGCATTCACCATGTCCGCTAAGAAGGACGGCCACGCTAACATGGGCGGCATGCTGGCATTCCGCGATAAGGGCCTGTTCTGGAAGAACTTCTCCGACTTCAACGAAGACGGCACCGTTAAGACCGACGTTGGCGTTCTGCTGAAGGTTAAGCAGATCTCCTGCTACGGCAACGACTCCTACGGCGGCATGTCCGGCCGTGATATCATGGCTCTGGCAGTTGGCCTGTACGAGTCCTGCGACTTCAACTACATGAACGAGCGTGTTGCTCAGTGTAACTACCTGGCAGAAGGCTTCTACGACGCTGGCGTTAAGGGCGTTGTACTGCCGGCAGGCGGCCACGCTGTATACATCAACATGGACGAGTTCTTCGACGGCAAGCGCGGCCACGACACCTTCGCTGGTGAGGGCTTCAGCCTTGAGCTGATCCGCCGCTACGGCATCCGTGTATCCGAGCTGGGCGACTACTCCATGGAGTATGACCTGAAGACCCCGGAGCAGCAGGCTGAAGTATGTAACGTAGTTCGCTTCGCAATCGACCGCAGCCGTCTGACCAAGGAGCACCTCGACTACGTTATCGCAGCCGTCAAGGCTCTGTACGAGGATCGTGAGAACATTCCGAACATGCGTATTGTTTGGGGTCACAATCTGCCGATGCGTCACTTCCACGCATTCCTGGAGCCGTACCCGAACGAGGAGAAGTAATTTCATCCGTTCTCACGGCATAGTATAAAAAGAGAGAGGCACCGTGACCTTCGCGGCGCGGTGCCTTTTCCGTAACAATACGGACGTAACCTGCGCCGCGCGGAAAGAGCGCAGGACTCATGCACAATAGATACTGACTCGCAGAGGACTCTGCGAGAAAGGCAAGACCGGCAGCGTCCGCGGAAAACTAAACAGTTTCTGCGGACGCTGCTTTTTTCTTTCAGCATCAGCAAAATACTTTACGCAATGACCCGGTATGTTCGAGATTTAGAGAACAGTTACACAAAAGAGGGGTGTAAAATATGAGTAAAGATACGAACACGGTAGAAAAACGAGATGGCTTCCAAAGTAAATGGGGATTTATTTTAGCTTGTATCGGTTCTGCCGTCGGCATGGGCAATATCTGGCGTTTCCCGATCATGGTTCAGCAGTACGGAGGCATGACCTTCCTGCTGCCGTATTTCCTTTTCGTTATCCTGATCGGCTCTTCTGGTGTTATTGAAGAGTTCGCGCTCGGCCGCCGCGCAAAGGCAGGCCCGGTAGGCGCGTTCGGCATGTGCACCAAGGAGCGGACCGGCAGCGACAAGGCTGGCAAGGCCATCGGCGCTATCCCGATCATCGGCGCGCTGATGCTCGCGATCGGCTACACGGTCGTTCTCGGCTGGATCTTCAAGTACACATTCCTGTCGATCACCGGCGGCCTGTACAGCCTCGGCACCGACATGGGCGCGATCGGCGGTACGTTCGGCGTGACCGCACCGGAGGCTGAGACCCTCGGCGAAGCCCTCAAGGCAATGGCGTCGGCCGGCTTCTTCGGCATCGGCAACGGCGTATGGCAGATCATCGCTCTGGTCGTTTCTCTCGCAATCATGGTAATGGGCATCGCAGGCGGCATTGAGAAGGCAAACAAGATCATGATGCCGGTTCTGTTCGGCCTGTTCCTCGTACTGGCAGTCTACATCGCGACCCTCCCGGGCGCACAGGAAGGCTACAAGTACATCCTGAAGATCAATCCGGCCGGTCTTGCAGACCCGAAGGTATGGGTATTTGCATTCGGCCAGGCGTTCTTCTCCCTGTCTGTTGCAGGCAACGGCTCGGTTATTTACGGTTCCTATCTGCCGGAAGGCGAGGATATCCCGGGCTCCGCTCGCAACGTAGCAATCTTCGACACCATCGCAGCGCTGCTCGCAGCACTCGTTATCGTTCCGTCGATGGCAGCGGTTCTCGGCGCTGGCATCAGCGAAGTTCATGGCGGCCCTGGCCTGATGTTCGTTTACCTCGTAAACGTATTCAACGCAATGCCCGGCGGCCGTATCATCGGCGTGGTATTCTTCATCTGCGTTCTGTTTGCAGGCGTTTCCTCGATCGTCAACCTGTATGAGGCTCCGATCGCGTTCCTGCAGGAGCAGTTCAAGTTTAAGCGCGCAGCAGCCGTTGGCACCATCGGCGTCATCGGCCTTGTCGTTTCGATCTCCATTCAGCCGTGGACCTCTCAGTGGATGGACGTTGTATCCATTTACATCTGCCCGCTGGGCGCAGCTCTCGCAGGCGTCATGTTCTTCTGGGTACTCAGCAAGAAGTCCGCTCTCGAGGAAGTCAACAACGGCGCAAAGAAGCCGATTGGTTCCTGGTTCTACCCGCTTGGCAAGTACATCTACATTCCGCTTTCCCTCGCGGCTCTTGTACTTGGCATCATCTACGGCGGTATCGGCTGATACACAACAACACGACACCTCCTACCTGCCCCCTTTCAGTAAGCGGAGCGTCCTGCCCGGACGTTTCCGCAAGTCTCCGGCGAAGCCCCCTTTCTATCGTGGAAGGGGGGTTTTGCTTTCTGGAGGAGAGGTGGAAAACATGATTAAACCTGTTGACGAAAAGGGATATAAAAGGTATCATATAATGGATGTCACGGGGGAACCCTGTGAAAGAGCATAAAAAAGAGGAGTAGTAATCACTATGGGGAAAATCGTTAAAAGTCTGCCGTTCAAGCTGCTGCTTGGCGTGGTGGTCGGCATTCTGCTCGGCCTTGTGGCGAACGAGGCGGTCATGAATGTCGTTGTCACCGTAAAGCAGGTGCTCGGCCAGATCATCACGTTCTGCGTGCCGCTGATCGTTATCGGCTTCATCGCGCCGTCCATCACCAAGCTCGGGCACAACGCTTCGCGTATGCTGATGGTCGCGCTCATTCTGGCGTACTGTTCGTCGGTCGGCGCGGCGTTCGCGTCCACGGCCGCCGGCTACGCCATCATTCCGCACCTGTCCATCGTATCGCAGGTTGACGGTCTGAGGGAGCTGCCGGAGGTGCTGTTCCAGCTCGAAATCCCGCCGCTCATGAACGTCATGAGCGCATTGGCGCTGTCGCTGATGGTCGGTCTGGCGATCACCTGGACCGGCTCCAAGCGTCTGGAGGCACTGCTCGACGAGATCCAGAACGTCGTGCTCGCTATCGTTTCCAAGATTATCATTCCGCTGCTGCCGTTCTTTATCGCCTCCACCTTCTGCGGTCTGGCGTATGAGGGCACCATCACCAAGCAGTTCCCGGTATTCATCAAGGTCATCATCATCGTCATGGTCGGCCACTACCTGTGGATGCTGCTGCTGTACGCGATTGCGGGCGCGTACTCGGGCAAGAACCCCATCGAGGTCGTCAAGCACTACGGCCCGGCGTATATCACGGCGGTCGGCACGATGTCCTCGGCGGCGACGCTTGCGGTCGCGCTGCGCTGCGCGAAGAAGTCGAGCGTTCTGCGCAAGGATATGGTCGATTTCGGCATTCCGCTGTTCGCGAACATTCATCTGTGCGGTTCGGTTCTGACCGAGGTGTTCTTTGTCATGACCGTTTCGCAGATTCTTTATGGCAAAATTCCGTCGGTCGGCACGATGGTGCTGTTCTGTATGCTGCTCGGCATTTTCGCCATCGGCGCACCGGGCGTGCCGGGCGGCACGGTCATGGCGTCCCTCGGCCTCATCACCGGCATCCTGCTGTTTGACGGCACGGGCACCGCGCTCATGCTGACCATCTTCGCGCTTCAGGACAGCTTCGGCACGGCCTGCAACGTGACCGGCGACGGTGCGCTGACGCTCATCCTGACCGGCTACGCCGACAAGCACAAAATCGCCTCTGTGGAAACCTCTGCGGAATAAGCGGCGCAATCAAAGAAAAATGTCCACCTTTTTCAGAGTTTACTGTTAAGGTGGACATTTTTTTCGTTAAGAGCAAGTGAGGGATGGAGATTTTTTGTCAAGATCGCGTCAGGGTTTGTTGTATGATGTCACAAAAAAGTCATAACTATTTTAGGAGTTATGACGCTTGTATTTCTGTTCATATGAATTTATACTATAAGCAAGCAAAGGGTAGAAAAACTTAATGTTTTTTATTTTTCAATATTTCGTGCACGTACACGAATTGAGAAATTTGGGCGTAATTCTGCGTTTTGCTTTTTTTACTAATGATTTCGTGCACGTACACGGAAACAAAAACATACATTTGCGGAGCGGCTTTGCAGGCTGAAATTTGTTTGCCTCGGGAGCGTGTACGGGTTATAATGGAATTATGTCAAAACCCTACACAAAAAACGCTCGAAAGGCAGGAAAGATGACGAATTTAGAATTGATCGCAAAGCTCGCAGGTGTATCGCGCGGCACAGTGGACCGCGTGCTGCACAACCGTGGTCAGGTCAGGCCGGAAACGGCGGAAAGGGTTCGAGCCGTCATGCAGGAGCTGGATTTTCAGCCGAATGCACTCGGACGCGCCTTCTACCTGTCACGAAAGAAAAACAAGATCGGCGTCCTGGTCGCGTTCCGTGAACCCGACTTCGAAAAGCAGGTCATGCAGGGCGTGAACGAGGGCATCGTTTACGCGCAGCAGCATGGCGTGGAGGTGCTGGTCGAATACGCACATCCGGACGATACGGCAGGCTATCTTGCGGCGCTGCAAAGGCTGCTCGACAACGGCGTTCGGGGACTCGCCATTCGCGGCCTGGTCTCGGACGAGATCGACGAATGCCTGCGGAGCATTTCGCGGGAGAAGATGCAGATCGTTGTCTACAACGAGGACATCCGCGACAAGAGTCTGCGGGACTGCTTCGTGGGGCAGGACTCCGAGCGGGCGGGCGCCTGCGCGGCCTGTCTGATGGAACAGATCGCCCGGCCGGGCGGCGAGATGCTGCTCGTGGGCGTAGACGTTCGGCACGTTTCGTGTGAAGAACGACTGCACGGCTTCGCGGAGTATTTCCGCGAGCGGGATACCGACGTATCCCACGTGATCTACGGCAAAGGCAGTCACGAGCTGACCTACCGGCAGACGCGCGACATGATCGCCGAGAGAGAGAACATCTCGGGCATCTTCGTCAGCGGCGCCGGTCTCAGCGGAGCGGCTCATGCCGTAGACGATGCCGGTCTGGCCGGCAAAATCAAAGTAGTAGGTTTTGACATAACCGAGTCCAATATGAGCTTTCTCCAGAAGGGCACCGCACAGTTCCTCATCGATCAGGGGCCGTACATGCAGGGATACCGTTCCGTGCAGCTGCTCACCGAGTCGATCTTCCGCGACGCTCCGGTAGAAACCTCATTCGTGGACACCGGCATTCAAATCAAAAATCCGTACAACTGCTGAGCAACCGCTTGGCCAATGTCGAAACCGCACTGCTCCATAGCGCGAAAGGACCGAAACGGTCTGCCCTGCAAGGGTCGGGACGATACCCCCTGACTCCTGCGGGACAGACCGCGGAAGAACCGGACGCCGGACAGGGCGGTTTTTTGTATGGATTATTGAGATACGTCCGTTCCGTTTATGCGGTGAATGGCACGGATGGAAAAATTCTCACTTCACTTGAGAAGAACGACGTTCAGATCGTTATCCCCTACGCTCCGGGCGGCGGCTCCGACAACCTCGTTCGCGGCATGATGCAGTACCTCGATCTCGGCGCGACCACCGTTGCGGTAAACGTTGAGGGCGCGGCCGGCTACATCGGCGCACTTCAGGGCTACAACAGCAAGAACGACGGCTACACCATCATGACCCACAACGAGATGGACCTCATCTCCTACACCATGAGCGGTCAGTCCGCTGAGCCGCTGTACGAGAACCTCGAGTACATCTGCGACGTTGTTACCGACTACAACCTGCTCTCCACCAGCCCGGACACCGGCTGGAAGACCGCGCAGGACGTTATTGACTATGTAAACGCAAACCCGGGCAAGGTTACCGTCGGCAGCACCGGCTCCAACAACGTAAACTACGGCACCACCATGGAGCTGCTCAAGGACATGGGCATCTACGACAAGGTAACTATCGTTCCTTATGACGGCGGCGCTGCTTCCGAGACCGCACTTCAGGGCGGCCATATCCAGCTCGAGGTAAACTCCCTGGCTGATACCTCTTCCTACATCGCAGCAGGTACCAACGTTCCGCTTCTGGTCTGCAACGACGAGCGCATCGACGCATGCCCGGACGTTCCGACCACCGTTGAGTCCGGCTACGACGTAACCTACGGCAAGCCGCGCGGCTTCTTCGCTCCGAAGGGCACCGACCCGGCTATCCTCTCCTACATCTCCGAGAAGATGGGCGAAGTTTGCCAGAACGAGGACTTCGTAAAGGCAATGTCCAACCTCGGCTTCACTGTTGACTATGTTGACGGCGCGGCTGCAAAGGAGCGTACCATCAAGTGGGCAGAAGATCTCAAGCCGGTATTCGAGGAAATGGCTAAGATCGCCGGCTAAATACACGCGACACACTGAATTTCTCTGATTAGAAAGGAAGGGAACTTATGCAGACTATTCTCCTTGGTTTCCAGTATGTATTCAGTGACCCGATGTGTATCGCGCTTCTCGCGCTGGGCGTATTCGTCGGCATTATCTTCGGCAGTATCCCCGGTCTGACCGCCACCCTCGGCGTTACACTGTTTATTCCGTTCACCTATACCATGCAGCCCGTACAGGGCCTCGTCATGCTGATTGCCGTCTATGTCGGCGGCATCAGCGGCGGTCTGATCACCGCAACCCTCATCAACATCCCCGGTACTCCTTCGTCCATCTACACCTGCTTTGACGGCTATCCGATGACGAAGAAGGGCAAGCCGGCTCAGGCGCTTGCAATCGGCGTTTTCTGTTCCCTCATCGGCGGTTCTTTCTCCGCCTTTGCGCTGATGGCAATCGCACCGCAGCTCGCGAAGGTTTCGCTGAGCTTCGGCAGCTGGGAGTATTTCGCTGTCGCCCTCATGGGTCTGTCGGTCGTCGTTGCCATGTGCTCCGACTCGCTGATCAAGGGCCTGCTCGGCGCAGTGTTCGGCCTGCTCATCGGCACGGTCGGCATCGACTCCATCAGCGGCGTCTCCCGTCTGACCTTCGGCTTCTGGCAGCTTCAGGGCGGCATCTCCTCTACCGCTCTGATGATGGGTCTGTTCGCTATCACCGAGGTATTCAACCAGTCGCTTGATCTGGACAAGCCTCGTCCGAAGATCGAGTTCAAGAAAACCACGCTGATCCCGCCGTTCTCCGAGATGAAGAGCTGCTGGAAGGCGATCGGCATCGGCTGCGTCATCGGCACCGGCATCGGCATTCTGCCGGGCATCGGCCAGAACGCTTCCACCCTGATCTCCTACAACCTCGCGCGCACCGTTTCCAAGACGCCGGAAGAGTTCGGCCACGGCTGCCCGGAAGGCATCTGCGCGTCCGAGACCTCGAACAACGCCACCAACGGCGGCGCGCTCATCCCGCTGGTCTGCCTCGGCATCCCGGGCGACCTTACCACCTCCGCCCTGATCGGCGGCCTGATGATCCACGGCCTTCAGCCCGGCCCGCTGCTCTACTCGCAGCATCCTGAGCTGGTTGGCGGTATCATGGTTGCCTACTTCATGGCAAACGTTGTCATGTACGTCATGGAGCTCGGCCTCATGAAGGCGTTTGTCCGCATGGTAAACGTCAAGCTGTCCTTCCTGTTCCCGGCGATCGTCGCGTGCTGTGTGCTCGGCGTTTACACGCTGAACAACCGTATGTTCGACGTATGGGTAATGATCATCTTCGGCTTTGTCGGCTATCTGCTGATCTGCCTGGGCATCGACATGGCGCCGGTCATCCTCGGCTTCATCCTTGGCCCGCTGATCGAGAAGTACATGCGCATGGCGCTGATTTCCGCAAACGGCAACTGGGCGGATATGTTCAATCGTCCGGTATCCGTATTCTTCGTAGTAATCGCAATCCTGTTTGTTGTGGTTCCGGTCATTAAAAAGGCCGTAAGCCAGGGCAAAAAGAAAGCATAACCTTGCACCGCACAAAGCGGTGAACGGGTAATGCCTTTTCACCGCTGCGGGCAGTCGGAGATGTGATGCAGCAATGTGGGACCCCTCCACGCATCACTTCTCCATCTGCCTTTTTTTTATGGAAATACCGCATATTAAAACCGTGTGGTACGACTCGTTCTGGAGGTTTTTCTGATGGATATGACCTATCGGGTAAGCAAAAATGCCTATATCGAACTGCTCGCTGACATGGTCCGCCGCAACGACAGCCGCCCGCTCAAGCTCCTTACTGCGTTTCTTCTGACCTTCGGCCAGATGGCGGCGGTCGCGGTGCTGTGTGTCACGCGGCTTGAGGGCAGCACGCGCCTTTTCGCGATTGTCTGGTCGCTGCTGCTCGCGGGCATCACGCTGCTGCGCCGCAAAACGGTCAGACAGCGCGCCAAGGGCACGCTTCAGCGTCTTGAATACGCGGGTCAGCTCCCCGAGGATTACTGGCGCGAGCACAAGCTGCGCACCGCCGGAAAAGAGCTTCGGGTCAGCTACGGCGACCAGCGCCTTTCCTGCCCGCTGCACGCGGTAGGTCCGGTAGAGGAGCGCCCCGATGCGCTCTATATCTACTGTGGCGGCACGATCTTCGACATCATCCCGGCCGAAGCGTTCAAAAACGCCGAAGCGATGCGGCGCTTTGCGCGTGACCTCCGCGCGGCGGCGGAAAACGCCGAAATGTCCGCAGAAGCGACGGACGCCGTTCCGACTGCGGCGGGCGACATCATATGGGAGATGGACGAAAAGCACTTTCTCGACGGACAGTTCCTCGCGTTTCGGACGCTCTACTATCGCTACCGATTCGTTCGCCGGGCGACCTTTATCCGTCTGGCGGCGAGCGTCGCGGCGGTCATAAACCTGATGGCGAACCGCACGCCGCTCAGCATCGCGGCCTCGGTCATTATTCTCCTGCTGGCAAATCTTGAGAATATTTCGATGATCCCGGCCCTCAGCCGACTGCGTATCCGAAAGGAGCTCGGCTCGTGGGAGGGAAGCGCCGAATTCCGTCTGAGCGTGCAGAAGGACGCGCTGCTGTTCGCATCCGATAAGTCCGCCGTGGCTATCCCGAAGGAAAAAATCAACCTCTGTGAAAAAATCGGACCCTATTACATCATCGCATGGAGCAGCTTCCCGGCAGTCATCCTGCCGGAGGCGCAGGCGGCCGAGCCTCAGACGGCGGCCCTGCTCCGACAGATTGAAAACAGCCGCGAAAACGCGCGGTAAACACTCATAACGCCTCGCAGGCTTCTGCGGGACAGGAGGAAACTACAACATGACGAACGCAATGATTATTGACGCAAAAGATAACGTTGCGGTAGCCATCGAGCCGATCGCCGCAGGAGAGACCGCAACGTTTCTCCTCGCGGGCAAGCCGGTGTCCGTCCCCGTTACCGAGGACATCACCATCTACCACAAATTCGCCATCCGCGACATCGCAGAGGGCGAGCCCGTGGTAAAGTACGGCGAGCATATCGGACAGGCAACCGCATTCATCCCGGCCGGTGCACACGTTCATGTTCACAACGTCGTGAGCATGAAGGAAGACCGCCGCGGAAAGGAATAAGAGAGGAAATCTGACATGACATTTTATGGCTACCGCCGTCCGGACGGACGAGTGGGCGTGCGGAACAAGGTTCTGATCCTGCCCACGAGCGTCTGCGCTTCGGATACGGCACGTATCATTTCCCAGCAGGTCGAAGGCTCCGTGACCTTCAACAACCAGCAGGGCTGCTCGCAGGTCGCAGTAGACCAGCAGCTGACCATGGACGTCATGGCCGGCTACGCAGCAAATCCCAACATCTACGGCACGGTCCTCGTGTCGCTCGGCTGCGAAAACTGCCAGATGGACCTCGTTGCCGAGGCCATCGCAGAGCGCACCAACAAGCCCATGCAGCGCGTGATCATTCAGGAGGCGGGCGGCACGCTCAAGGCCGTCGAGCAGGCGGTCCGCTGCGCCAAGCAGATGGTCGCAGAGGCCGGTATGGTGCAGCGTGAGGAATTCCCGATTTCCGAACTGATCGTCGGCACGGAGTGCGGCGGCTCGGACCCGACGAGCGGTCTGGCGGCCAACCCGGCCATCGGCGCGATGAGCGACCTCGTCGTTGCGGCCGGCGGCACGAGCATCCTCTCCGAGACCTCGGAATTTATCGGTGCGGAGCACATTCTGGCCCGCCGTGCGGCGAACAAGCGCGTGCATGACCGCATTTACGAGATCACCACTCGCTTCGAGGAGCATTTCCATGCAGTAGGCGAGGACGTCCGTCAGGGCAACCCCTCTCCCGGCAACAAGGCCGGCGGCATCACCACCCTCGAAGAGAAGTCGCTCGGCTGCATCCATAAGGGCGGCCACAGCGTCATCAACGAAGTATACGACTACGGCAAGCAGGTTAAGTCCCACGAGGGTCTGGTCATCATGGACACCCCGGGCAACGACCCCGCGTCTGTCGCGGCCATGGCGGCCGGCGGTGCGCAGGTCGTCGTATTTTCGAGCGGCCGCGGCTCGCCGATTGGCAGCCCGATTGTTCCGGTCGTGAAAATCACCGGCAACAAGATCACCTTCGCCAACATGGAGGACAACATCGACTTCAACGCCGCGCCGCTCATCTACGGCGAGCGCACGGTCGAGGAGCTGGGTCAGGACCTGCTCCGGATGGTCGTTGAGACCGCCTGCGGCAAGCAGACCAAGGCGGAGTCGCTCGGCTTCACCGAAACCGCGATCGCACGCCTGTGCAATTACGTCTGATACACTGCCAATCCGAAAGGAAATCGAACTGTTCTCGGATGCCGTGCTGAACGGCACGCCGCTTACGATTTCCGAGGAGGAGTCGCTCCGTACCGCTCGCGTCTGTGACGCGATTCGAAAAGCAGGCGGCATTGACTGAAACCTTCTGTCATTCACACGCATTTATTCAGGGAAAGAAGGATATAAATGAACAAGAAAAATTACGCCGTTATGGACGGTAACACAGCAGCGGCGTACAGCGCCTATGCGTTTACCGAAGTAGCAGCAATTTACCCCATCACCCCGTCCTCGCCGATGGCGGAAAAGGTCGACGAATGGTCGGCAAAGGGCAAGAAAAACCTCTTTGGCACGACTGTTGACGTTATCCAGATGCAGTCCGAGGCCGGCGCGGCAGGCACCTGCCACGGCTCGC
>ERZ773204.1878-NODE-1878-length-15511-cov-23.715580_pt1 | contig 15511 bp, 10 predicted proteins | sample MGYA00581007_ERZ773204 | MGnify/ENA primary metagenome ERZ773204 (study PRJEB29015, sample SAMEA2737757) | human gut metagenome | biome: human gut; feature: human-associated habitat; material: faeces | place: China | collected 2012 ... | reverse complement strand
TTTTACCGTCTGATCAATAAGATTTCAGATGCGGATATTGTGGATGGTGCGAGAGATTTCCGACTGATGAAACGCAGCATGGTTGATGCGATCGTCGAGATGGGAGAGTACAACCGTTTTTCAAAAGGAATTTTTGGGTGGATCGGTTTTAAGACATACTGGCTTCCATATGAGAACGTTAACCGTGTGGCAGGGGAAACAAAATGGAGTTTCTGGAAACTGTTTCGCTATGCGATTGATGGTGTGATTAACTTTTCACAGGCACCGCTTTCCGTGGCATCCTGGTTTGGAATGTTTATGACATTTGTTTCATTTATCGCAGTTGTGTTTATCATTATCCGTAAACTGATCTTTGGTGATCCGGTCGATGGCTGGGCATCAACCGTATGTATTATTACGCTGATCGGCGGCATACAGTTATTCTGTATGGGAATTATGGGACAGTATATTGCAAAAACATATCTGGAAGTCAAAAAAAGACCACACTATATCGTTTCGGACACAAACCGTGAGGATATGGAAAAGGTTAAATAAGGTATAAACGAAACAGGAGGTCAGGTATGAAAAAAAGAGTATTGGCAATGTTTATGGCTGCATTAGTCACTGTGGGGACTGTGCTTGCACCGGCAGAGCCCGGTTCTGTTTATGCGGCACAGATTACAGAAGAGCAGACGGAGGAGATTACGCCGGAAACGGAAACAGAACTTCAGAAAGAAGTGCAGGGTGAGGAAACTGAAACCGAAACTGGGACGGAGCAGGCTGACGCAGAGGACAAAGATACAGAAAATGCGAGTCAGACGGAGCAGAAAGCCGGTGTGACACAGAGTGAAGCAACGGAAATTGAAGTGTCAGAAACGGCGGAGACTGAGGAAGTGGAGACTAAGACGGCCGGGGAAACAGAAACACTGGAAACGCAGACGGTGGAGGAGACAGAAATACTGGAAACCGAAGAGGTCGAAGAAACTGAGGAGGCGGAAACCAGGGCGGCTGCACTTACAGGAATGCCGACAGGTCTTATGCAGTTTGAGGCAGTTGGTGAGATTACGGTAGATGCTGAGACTGCGGAAGAGGAAGAAAATGTTTTAAAATCTGCTGCTTACTATAACAGTACCTGGGAAAAATATGGAAGCTATTATTTTTATAATCAGTTAAGCAGTAAGGAAAAGGCATACTGGGATGCTTTGAATAAAGTTTGTTTAAAGTATATGACAACACAGGCAGATGCAGCAAAATACAATATCAGTGGGACAACTTACTATTATATTGATATAGTAGGCAGCAGTTCGCTGTCATTATCGCAGATGGAGGAGGTATATCAGATCTTCCGTTATTCAAATCCACAGTACTATTTCTTAAAGAGTGCATACTTAAAAAATGGAACTTATGGTATTGCAGGCTGTGTTTATCCTGCATTTGCAAATGGTTCCGCACGTGCAGCTACAACAAAAAAAGTGCAGAGTCAGGTTTCATCCTGGCAGAAGAAGATCGATGCCTGCTCAACAGATGAGAAAAAGGTAAAAATGATCCATGATCTGATCATTGATAAAGTGGAATATAACCAGACCTTATATGATAATAATTTTAAAGATGAGGATACGGCATATTCCCAGTCTGCCTACAGTGTATTTTGCACAGATCTGACGGTATGTGCGGGATATTCACAGGCATTTGAGATGATGTGCAATGGCTCAGGAATCGATGCCGTAGCAGTAACAAGTTACTATCACGAGTGGAATAAAGTGCGTCTTAACGATTCCTGGTACAATGTAGACTGTACATGGGATGATGCGGACGGAACCATTTACTATGGTTATTTTGAAAGAAGCGATAATTATTATGATACAGTAAATTATAGTTCCTATGTTTTCCATGCGGAAGAAGATATCTGGGAGGGTTACCTGCCGGCATGTACGATCGATTCCGGGGCGACATCCACAGCACCGGGAACGATTGCCACAATCACTCAGACAGTAGCAAAGCCAGTTATTTCAGCGTCGGTAAGCGGTACATCCTATAAAGTAAAAATAACATCGAAAACATCTGGGGCAGTTATTTATTATACCACAGACGGAAGTGAGCCAAATGCGGCATATTCAAAGGGCACACGTTATACGGGAGCATTTACAGTTTCCCCTGGTAAGACGGTGAAGGCAGTTGCAGTCTGCAATAAATATGCGGACAGCAGTGTTTCATCGAAGAAACTCGCAAAGCTGACAACTTATAAGATCACATTCAAGAGCAATGGCGGCAAGGGAAGCATGAGCAAGCAGAGTATGGCAAAGGGTGTTTCCACCGCGATCTCAAAAAATAAGTTTTCCAGGAAATATTATACGTTTACAGGCTGGAATACCAAGGCAAACGGAAAAGGTAAGTCTTATAAAAACAAAGCAAAGATCAAGCTCACGAAGAACATTACACTGTATGCACAGTGGAAACTTACGAAATATAAGATTACCTATAAATTAAATGGTGGAAAAAATGCCAAAAAGAATCCGACTGCATATACATACAAGACTTCGACGATCAAACTGAAAAATCCGACAAGAAAAGGATATGTATTTAAGGGATGGTATTTAGATAAGAAATTTAAAAAGAAAGTTACTGTCATCAATAAAGGAAGCAGAGGAAATAAGACACTGTATGCAAAGTGGAAAAAGAAGTAATTTATGAATTACAGCTTTTTACCTTAAGGTTTTCTTAAAACGTGAAAATAAGATAGTAAAAAAGTCTTAAAAAGTGGTATAATAACAGAAACGGTGCAAAAGAGCACAAAATAATTACGTTGAGAGGTATTTAGTTTGAAGAAAAGAGCGATTTTAATGCTGACTGCGCTTGCAATGGCGGCATCCATGGCAGCATGCGGCGACAAAAAAACAGACGAGACGGCGGCTGATTCGACAGAAGTTGCCATGACAGAGGCTGGAACAGAGTCAACAGAGGCTGAAACCGAGAGTGAGGAAGTACTTCCGGAGGGAATGTACCGCAGTGAGCTGACAAACGAGCTGATTGATGAGAGTCTTAAAAATCAGAGACCGATCGCAGTTATGGTGGACAATGAGTCTATTGCACTGCCACATTACGGTTTATCACAGGCAGACGTTGTCTATGAGATGATGAACAGCACATTAAACGGCAGAATCACCAGATTTATGGTACTTGTCAAAGACTGGGAAAACATCAAACAGTTAGGAAGCATCCGAAGTGTGCGTCCGACGAATATCCTGATTGCATCCGAGTGGAATGCAGTCATCTGTCATGATGGCGGTCCATTCTATATTGATGAATATATGGCAGATCCGAGTGTGGATAATTTTAGTGGTACATTCTCACGTGTGGATAACGGCAAATCAAGAGAGTATACCGAATATATTTTACCGGGAGATTTAGACAAGAACTTCGAAAACAGTGGTGTTTCAAAAGAATATACTTCTTATTATGAGGGACCGCATTACCAGTTTGCAAGTGAGAGCAATCCGGTAGATCTTTCTTCTGCATCCGATGCAATCGATGCCAATACCGTGGATCTTCCGTTCCCACACAATGGTTCTTATTTAGAGTACAATGCGGATGACCAGCTTTACTACTACTCAGAGTATGGTAAAGCACATGTAGATCCGGGTAACGACAACAAACAGCTCTGCTTTAAGAATCTTCTGATCCAGAGCTGCGGATATACCCAGTATGATGAACACGGTTATCTGATTTTCGACTGTGTCAGCCAGGGCGGTGGATATTATGTGACCAATGGAAAAGCGATTCCGGTTACATGGAAGAAAGAGAAGATGACTTCTCCGACCCGCTACTATGATGCAGCAGGCAATGAGATCAAGATTAATACCGGCAAAACTTATGTAGGATTTGTCCCGGTGGATGACTGGCTTGATCTTGTAATTGAATAATAAAGTGATAACGTAAAAAGATCTGTGCTTCAGAAATGGAGTGCAGATCTTTTTTTGTATTGTTATTTAGGCTTTTAAAATCGTGTGTTTTGCGGTAAAATGAAAAATATATGTGATCAAAAACAAACCTCACGAGTCAGCAGGAAAATAATAGAATGAAAAACGGAGAATATGCAGTGGAAGAAAAGAAAGTTGCAACAGACAGGGAATATACGGTATGGGAGATCCTGCAGGGAAATCTTAAGGTATGGTGGCTGATGCTTTTTGGTGCATTGGCGGGAGCACTGCTTTTAGGGGGCTATAAATATTACTCGAACCGTTCTTTTGTTTCCGAGAAAAATTATGAGGATGATTACCGCGTTATGGCTTCTCTGATGGTGGAAGAATACAGTGGGGAGAGTGCCGCAGAGCGTGTCGGTACGGTGATCACGGTGGCAGAAAGCCGCAGCACTTATGAGAAGATGAAGCAGCTAAGCGGTTATGATATGGAATATCTGGCATATCAGGATATGTTTGACTTAGAGCAGAATACCTCCTCGGATGTGATGACAGTGCATGTCAAATATCCGAGAACTTATGGGACATTCTCATTGGAAAATGAGGAAGATGCTTTGGAATTTGCAGGTTATCTGTTGGAGGCAGTCAAAGATACCGTACGGGAGAGCATTGGTAAAAACGGAGTGCATGTGTTAGATGAGCCGTATGTGGCAGATGCCCAAAAAAGGTATCTCGCCTATGCCCCGACGATACAGGAGTTTAAGCGGGAGATTGCCAAGGCAGCTGTGGCGGGAGCATTTTTTGGTGTTATTGTAGAAGTAGCGGTTTATGCGGGCGTACAGGTGTCCGGCAAAAAAGAACGGAATTTTGAGGGATAACATATGAACACGGTACGAACATTTTTAAAAAATGCTGACGTTAAAAAAATCGGCGTTGTCTCTTTTTATGCATATTTTGCGATCAATATACTGATGAAGGCATTTTCCTATGATCACGGAGATAATATCTATAAATGGTTTTTCTATACAGCGATCCTGTTCTGGGGGATTAAAATGGTTTTTACGACCTACACCATGTGGGAAGTATTCTGGATCGCAGTTATGATGGGAATCGGAGTGATGCTTTCCGTGATCACAAGACAGAATATGTGGCTGCTGTCGATCATGACGGTAGTGGCGATGAAGAACTGTCGTTTTTCGGTGATCGCACAGATCGCAGTCTGGATCCGCTGTGTGGCGGCGGTGATACTGTCAGGTGGTTCCCTGATCGGAATTTTTGATATCGGTGAAAAGACAAAACTCGATTCCGGCTATGTGGAACAGCATGTATATGGGTTTGCCATGGGAGAGCCTAATACCGCATTTCTGACGGTATTTTTGGCGTTACTTTTAGTATTATACTATAATTATGAGAAATTAAATGTCCTGTGGTGCGGAGTGACATCATTGATCGCACTTGTTTTTTACAAGATGACATTTTGCAGGACGGGAGTGCTTGTATTCTTTTTCTGCTGGGTGCTGATCTTATTTGATAAAGTTGTAAAAAGTAAAAAAATAAAATCGGTTCTGGTGTGCTCTGTACCGGTCGGTGCAGCATTTTCACTGTTTATGACACTGTTTTATAATGGAAATCATGCGCTGCTTTATAAGATTAATCATCTGGTGTCGGGAAGAGTATACATCATGAATACCTATTATAAAGATAAGGGGCTATCGCTGTTTCCGCGGACACAGGAGATTTTCTATACAAGTTATCATGGACTGATCGATAACAGTTACATGCATGTGACTTTTTATGCAGGCATCCTTGTAGCAGTGCTTTTCTTTGTAATTATCTTAAAAACCATGTTAAGATTGTACCGGATGGAGTGTTACAAAGAGCTTGTGATGATTGGTACTCTGGCGTTGTACGGTGTGTTAGAGCAGTTTGTATTAAACGGATTTATGAATATATTTTTACTTCTGTGCGGAATATTATTGTATCCGGGCATAGTGGAGGAAAAACATGAAAAATAATATTTATGTGTTAAATCAGAGGCAGGATGAAACATTTGATGCAGCGGGGAAAGCCATGCGTGACGTATTTTCCGTGCTTGCGGACAAAAAGGCGAAGATCATCTGGAGCGTACCAAAACATTGCAGTAAATATTTAAAACTGCTGGATCTGCCTTATCTGGTTTTGTTTTTGCTGTTTTGCGTGAAAAAAAGCGACAGCGTATTTTATTCGATCCCGGAGAATCATTTAAAAATCCGTCTGCTGAAAAGTTTGCAGCTCCTGAAAAAGTACCGGATCATCTGTTTTATCAATGATCTGAACGCATTCCGCTATGACGGACAGAACGATGGAGATCCCGGTGAGGTAAGGGCACTTGCCGTGGCAGATAAAATCCTTGCACCGAATGTCAATACTGTTTCCATGTTAAAGAAAAACGGTATTTCTTCAGACATGATACCGGTCGGGATCTGGGATTACCGGATGAATGAGACACAGATCGCTAAGATTCGAGAAATATCGCATGCACACAAAAAAGAAAATGCAGTAAAAATTGCATTTGCAGGGAATCTCAACAAATCAGAATTTTTGTCTGCCATGGAGATCCCTTCCGATGTCCGGATGGAATTATGGGGAAAACTCGATCCGGAACGTGAAAAGACACTGGCAGAAGGATGCCATTATCATGGAATCCTCTCTTCCGATGAGATACCGTTTGCAGTCGGTGAAATGGACTATGGATTAGTCTGGGATGGAAGTGGAAAAGATGACATCGAAGGCGGCCTGGGCGAATACCTTCGATATAATAATTCACACAAATGCGCATTATACCTTGCGTCCGGCATTCCGGTCATTGTATGGAGCCAGTCGGGAATGGCAAATTTTGTCAAGGAACATGCCTGCGGTATTACGATTGACCGCCTTGGCGATCTGGATCAGGCAATTCATACGGCAGATTATGAAAAACTCAAAGAAGCAGCCCTTGCGGTTGCACCGAAACTGTGGGAAGGCTATTATCTGAGCCAGGCGATAGATTCGGCCTGCGGATAAGTTTCATATTCACACACAAAGGAGAAAAAAGTTATGAAAAAGAAATACTACCTTGAGATCATCCGTATTCTCGCAATTTTGATGGTTATGTACAACCATTCTGCAGCATTTATGCATTTTCCAATCAAAGTGGCGTAGAATATGCAATATCGTTTCTGTTTTCCATGGTATGCAAAGGTGCGGTGCCTTTGTTTTTCATGGTATCCGGAGCACTGTTGCTTGGAAAAAATGAAAGTGGGAAAGATCTGTTTCAAAAAAGGATTCTGCGCATGATTCTTGTAATTGTGATATTCTCGTTCCTGTATTATATGAAACTGGTTTTAAAAGGAGAACGTCCTTTTGCACCGTTTTCGTTTCTGCTGTCACTGCCGACGGATCTGGTATATCTGCCGTACTGGTTTTTATACAGTTATCTCGGTGTGCTTACGATTTTGCCGATCCTGCGCCCACTGGCACAGAATATGTCGAAAAATACCTTCTGGTATCTGATCATTTTACAGATATTGCTGGACTGCCTGAAACCGACAGTATGGGTATTATGGGGATACGGACTCTGCGGCTATTATAATTTTAGCGGACTGTTCCAGTATGTCATTTTTTATCCACTGATCGGATATGGACTGGATCAGTATTTCAGTGAAACGAAGTTTCTGACGCCGAAGAATATCGGCCGGAATCTTGCTGTGTTTGTGGCAGCGGTTCTTACACAGATGATGGTATATAAAGACTATCTTTCAGTGGGAAATTATCAGGAAGTATACATTGGAACATGGCTGTCTGTCCCGGTCATAGTTATATTCTTAAATACGAAACTTCTCTTTCAGGAAGAACGGCTATCAGAGCGGACAAAAAAGATTCTCGTCAGTGTCGGAGGCTGCGTATTTGGCTGTTATCTTCTTGGTGGATTTATTGGAACCGGAGGAAGGCTGGATGTCATTGCTGGCACGTTAACCCCGGTAACCGGGATGCTGCCGGCATATATCATTGAGATTATAATTGCATTCTTAATTGAAGTAGCAGTTACGTTAGTTTTGAAGAAATTACCGGTATTCCGGAAATTGTTGTAGGGAAAATAGGGATTGGATGTTTGGAACAAAAGGTGTATCGGGGTTAGTGAAAGGCAAATTGCACAAAACAGCCCGGGGTTCCGCGAATCCGGCGCCGCCAAAGCACTCGGACACACCTTTTTTCGTCCCTCAGTCATCAACCGCAGCTATGCAAAAAAGCACGTTTTTCCACTAACCGGAAACCCGTGCTTTTCGTTACTTTTAATAAAAAATCAACCAATAAAATACGTGAGTAGTCTTCGGACAACACCTCTTACCGCATTTACACCCCACATCACCACGGCATTGACCACATTCACGAGCCAAGGCTCCAGTCGTCCAATCGTCGCTTTCCGCACCTCGTTCAACAGACACGCAATGATCATAATTGCAAGCGCATAACCGATCGCAAGGAATACTAAAAACCACGATCCGGCATACGGTTTAAAATCGATCCATTTTAACAGAAATGTCTGAACCGTTCCATCTAACACATAGACCGCGAGCACATTTCCGGCAGCACGGTTGATGAAACGGCTGTGAAAATTTAATTCACGAAACAGCAGTAAAACCATGACAGAACCAAATATAATGAAAATCGAACAGTCGCGGCAGAACGTTGTATAGAGCTTTCCACGGACAAAGGTCAGCAAACTGTCAGCGAGGAAAATAAAACCGATACTGAGGAAAAGTCCAAGGAACAGGCGTCCGGTGTTATGGCTGCGGTTATGATAAAGCGCAAGGTAGCGTCCGAGCAGATAGATCATAACCATGTGGACTAATCCTTTTCCACCGTCCTGCATAATTTCAAAGAATCCGAAGGTTGGGATTACGGAGAAAAGAAACAGTAAGACGGCGAGCAGTTTTTCAAAGTTTTCCTTTGACAGCTTTTCCGGGATCTGGTTTAAAAATGGTGTTAAAAAGCAGAGGAAAAAGTAACAGCTGATAAACCAGTAATATCTTGAAATTACCGGAATACAGGATTTGATCAGTGCTTTTATACCCAGATTTCCAACTGCGATCGTACCAAATATTGTAAAAAAGATGATCATAAGGTCGAGCCGGATCAGTTTTTTGAAGTCAAAACGGATGCCGAAATAACCGGAGAGCAGGATAAAGCAGGTAACTCCCATATTAAAGACGGAGTTAACCAGTACATGGATCTCTGTGTTAAAAAATGATATGGAAGCGTCGATTCCGCCGAAAGTGTGCATCATCAGAATTCCGAAAATGCATAATAAACGTAATAATTCAAAATTAGAAGAACGATCTTTTGACATAACAAACCTCATTTCCCGTCAGATCAGACATTTTTACTGCGTTTGATCTTTAGTTTCTGCTGCCATTTTGTATTGCCATGTTTGATGTCTGCAAGTCTTCCGCGGCATTTCAACATGTATGTTACAAACTTCGCGTGTGCAGAATAGGACTGGTTTTCATAGACACCTTCCATAAAGATTTTTGTAATGTCGACAAAGTGAAGATTTAAAAACCAGGTTTTTTCATGACCGTCGATCGTATAGCAGTAAGGCCTGCCATCTTCCCAGTGCAGATTCTTTACGCTTAAGCGTTTGATATACTCATACTGGTGTTCTAAGTAACCGGAAGATTCACCCACGGAATTATCAAATACACCGTGGTCCGCATCGTCCTTTAACAGGTTTAAATATTCCCCTTCCGGAAGGGAAGAAACCCACAGATGTAATAGCGCCATCTCGCCGACACCGCCGTACATGCCGAATTTGCGGTGGACATCCCACTTTTTCATCAGGACATCTTTGTGATTTGCATACATATCGATGCAGAAATCCGTAAATTCGCGAAGTCCCTGTGTGGTAAAATACGAAAATCCTGCACAGGTTTTCCATTTCAGCCCGTTTCCTTTTTCAAGCATTGCAAAATCCTGTAAAAGGGGGGTTTCAGCAGCCACTTTGCAGTGACGGAACGGCTCATATTCACTGACATTTAAGTAAAGCAGAACGTCACTGTCGATAATGACACACTCCTCAAAGGAGTTGCGCTCTAAGTATTCCAGTATCAGGAAGAAGCGCTTAAAGATGCCCTCTGCCCATGCGGTCGGATATGTGGAAAGATTCTCAAAGACAGCATGAAATTTTGTCCATTTTTCGGTAATGAAGTCATTGGCATTGTGCCAGTCGTCACACCACGCTTTGTTATATTCATCGCCTAGCAAAACAACTTTTTCATTATATTTTTTTGCCTGTGCGATACAGTATTTTAAGTATTCCTGGTTCTTCTTCCCCGCAGCCTGAGCCTTTTCTCCGGTTTCGTGATGAACCATAACAGGAATGATCTTGCTCATAATAGTTTCCCCCTTAGCTATTCTTTTTTCCAGTAGGTGCCGCCTTCAACGTCACCACTTCCTTTTGGAACTTCGCTTGCCATCGGATAATGCCAGTAATCGTTATACATGGCGACGATATCCGGTTCTTCTTCATCCCAGCGTCTTCCTTTTAAACCAAACAATATCTGCAGACAACCACCGAGATGGATAGCCTGTTTGCCCATTTTTTTGATGTGGGCGGCCAGCGGATAGCCGTAGGCACCACAGCCAAGCAGGGCGATGTCAAAGTCAATTTTTTCACATTCTCCGCACATATAGTCAAGTGCGTCAAACCATGTGGAAAAACGCGGATCTACAGCGCTGCCAGCAGTCTGTACAGCTTTTAAGGTCTTTAATTCGAACTCCGGCAGGATATCCGTGCCTGGGAAGAGTTTGTTAAAATGTTTATACTGATCCTGGATCGACTCTTCAAACGGATGAACAACAAGTACCTTTTTTCCGGCAAGTGCAGCAGACCATGGGTTTTTGCTGCGCCATGGCTCTAAAGAGATCAGCCGGCAGGTTGCGCTTAGATCGTTACAGTATCTGCGGATGTAATAATCCTCACAGGCATTCTGCCATAAACCTAAAATATCGGTCTGCCGGCAGGCGTCCTTCATGATATCGTTAAAACGTGGCAGAAGGGATGTATCATTGGGGAAAAAACCGGCGCAGGTAAAAAGCTGTTCGCAGGCTTTCTTTTTTTTGTTTTCCATATGAAATTCGGCAACACGCATATTGAAAAGTTCAACGGCACCAAAGCGGCCCATCATAAATGGTCTGCCGGACTTGATGAGTTCTGCCGTGTATGTGTTTAAGGCATCCGTATCATAAAAAGGTTTACCGACATAATGCCGGTAAAGAAAATCCGGGTCACCTGTTGCCTGCCGCAGTTTGTTACGCAGACAGTATTTTAACTGATAATAAGAGGCTCCGAGGATTGTACCCATCTTAAGAACACTCCTTTCTGGTCACAGTACATAGATATAAACATCATAAACAATGCTTCCTGTGGTGTCAAGGAAAATGGAATGGCGCCGGGAATCTACTGTTTGACACGTCCTATACATTTTTGATACAATAAAGATTATATGAAGTTAGGAAAATAATAAATAGAAAAAGGAGAAGATATGAATACGATCAGATGGAAAATGCCGGATCAGTATCTGACTGAGTGGTACCGGAATCTTTCGGGAGCGGTAAAGACAGCTTTTTATGCTGCTTTTGCAGCAGGGTTTGCAGCTCATTTGTATCAGTTCACCAATAAATTATACAATTATGATGAGCTTGCGAATACACCAGGAGGTATCGGATTAAGTACAGAACAGGGAAGATGGCTGTTAAACTGGATGGGGCGTTTTATGCGTTCTGTATTTGGAGGTTCTTATTCACTGCCTTTTTTTAATGGAATCTTTGCACTGCTGTTCCTTGCCTTATCAGCGGGAATGGTCGTATCTGTATTTCAGGTAAGAAACAAACTGACTGCGGGGCTGATCGGAGGACTTATGACAGTATTTCCGGCAGTTGTGTCCATGTACTTTTTTATGTTTCTGGCACTTTATTATGCAATAGGCATTTTTTTCAGTGTGTTTGCTGCGTGGCTCACTGTGAAATATCCGAAAAATATCATTGCAAATATAGCAGCAGTGGTAATGATTGCATGTTCCCTTGGCGTATATCAGGCATACTTCCCGGATACCGTGTGCATTCTTCTTATAGTGGTGATCTTAAAAGCAGCATTTGGCGGTGTGAAGGAGAAAAAGGAATGGAAAGAGTTTTTCCTTATGATTGCCAGATTCTTAGTGGTGATGGCAGCTGGCGTTGCGGTTTATTTTCTGATCAATAAAGCGGTACTTGCAGTCACACATATACAGCTTACCAGTTATCAGGGTGGCGATACAATGGGAAAGATCACGATCGCACAGCTTATTAGTGCATTAAAATCTTGTTACACCTCATTTTTTGATCTGGGATTTTCCAATGTTATGGGAATCAGCTATAACCGTACCGTAAGACGTCTGATCAAAGTTGTATGGATCTTATTTGCAGCAGGTATTGGTGCTTATCTGGTTTTAAAGAAAAAAGAATATTTAAATAAGGTAATTGTTTTGTGTGGTATATTGGTGTTTCCGGTAGCGATGTTTTTGATCTATGTGATGGCACCGAATTCCTACTGCTATACGCTGATGGCATATTCAGTTGTATTTTTCTTTGTATTTTTCCTGTTGTGGCTGGATGCATGTTTCCGGAATCTTAAACTGCATGCTCCGGTAAAGAGCATAACAAACTGGGTGTCTGCATTGCTTACGGCGGCATTGGTAATCGTGTTTGTCTGGTACGCAAATGGCAATTACATGGCACTTGAATATACGAAATATCATGATTTTTCCTATGTGCAGACGCTGGTCACCAAGATCCGGAGTGTGGAGGATTATTCGCAGGACAAGCCGGTGATCGTGGTGGGAACACAGATTAATGACAGTACGAATGGTATGGGAAGTCTGATCGGTGATACTTTTACCGTTGGAGGAAAAGCAGATACGAACCTTGGATATAACTCTTTGCTGTATCTGATGTCTGATTATCTTGGATTTTCACCATATTATGGAACTTATGAGGAGATCCAGAACTGGATGCAGAGAGAGGTTGTCAGGGAAATGCCATCCTATCCGGCGGATGGATCTATTCAGGTGATTGACGATACGATTATTGTAAAACTGTCTGATTATGAAATAAATTAAGGAACGATTGGATGAAAAAGTATTTATATCTCATGAGAGTACATCATTATATCAAAAACATACTGATTTTTATGCCACTGATTTTCAGTGGAAATCTGACAGACCGGCGTAAGTTTACGGCAACACTGCTTGGAATGATCGCATTTTCACTGGTCACATCTGCGGTCTATATCATCAATGATATCAGGGATGCGGAAAAAGACAGGATGCATCCGACAAAGAAAAATCGCCCGATCGCATCCGGCGCAGTCACACCGTTTCACGCAGTAGTGCTGATGGTGTTCATTCTGATCGCAGCAGTGGTACTGCTTGTGGTGTCAGATGCGACAGTGGGCAGTTATGCGCTGGTAATTTTATATCTGTTTATCAATGTGGCATATAGTATGGGACTTAAGGATGTACCGCTTTTAGATGTGACAATTCTTGCTTCCGGATTTTTGCTGCGCGTGCTTTTCGGTGCGGTCCTGACAGGGACGGAAGTGTCTGAATGGCTGTATCTGACTGTACTTTCCGGTGCGTTTTATTTTAGTCTTGGAAAAAGACGCAACGAGCTGCAGAAGAAAAAGGACGGGGATACCCGCAAGGTGCTTAAATATTATACGAGAGATTTCCTGGACAAAAATATGTATATGTGCCTGGCACTGCTCAATACATTTTATGCATTATGGTGTAAGGATATTACCAATGCCGGCATGGAATATGCAATGTGGACGGTGCCGATCGTGATTTTGATCTGTATGAAGTACAGTCTGACGGTGGAGGGAAATTCGGAGGGAGATCCTGTGGAGGTCCTTTTACATGACAGGGTACTGATGGCACTCTGTGTGGTTTATGGTATTGTAATGATAGGTATGCTGTATTTTGGAGCATAGTGTGAAAATAATGCAGGAATGGAGATTTTATGAAACGGACATATAAATTTTTCTGGATCATTCTGATCGCACTGATTCCGCTGCTCCCGTCGTCGGGATGGAATTTTAGTATTGATGTCAGTGATGTCGGATTTAACATGAATCAGTACCGGTTTTGTTTTACAGATATGGACAGTACTTATCTGCCGCTGTTTTTGACAAACATTTTGGGCGGATGCCTGTTAAAAGTGTTTGGGATACTGCATATACCGGCTTACATTGGCATGGAGACTGCATGGGCGGCAGTCTGCTTCTACCTGTGTTTCTTATCTTACAGGCTCTATGTGAGATACCGGGAAGATGCGCTGATCCTTCCGGCACTTGCGTTTGCCATGGTGCTTGCAAAATGTAATTTTCATTTCTTTATTTATAATACGGCAGTGGCATTTATGGCACTGACGGGATTGTATTTCCTGATCCGGGCTGTCAATGACAAAAAGTCCGGGATGCTCTTTTTTGCATCGGCATTTTTCATGCTGGCGGCTTTCTGCAAAATATCTTCCATCCTGCAATTTGCTGTGTTTATCGTTCTTTTTTATGATTTTTACCGGAAAAAAGATGTGGCATATTTTGTACGCCAGGTGTTATGGTGCGTGGTGGGTGTTTTGAGCAGTTTTGCGTCAGGGCTTTTTCTCATGTATAAAACATGCGGGATCGGCACTTATTTTCAGATGGTTGCGGATATGTTCTTCTATGCAGGAAATTCAAATGACGGACATACCATCGGTAACATGGTTGTGATCAATTTCAAGGGAACCGTGCGGGGAATATTATTACTTGCCGTGCTGTATGTCATTTATCTTGTGGCAAAAAAAGTAAAAAGTCTTGCACTGTTTATCGGATATGGTATGATTGCGATGGCAGTGCTTTTATTAGCAGGTGCGGTTTTCGGGGCAGATCAGATCGCAGGATTATCGGTGCTGTATCGCGTGCTTGGAGATTACCTGAACGCAGTAGCTGTGATAAAGGCGATGCTCTATGTATGTGTTGTTCTGATTTTAAAAGACAAAGAGGCTTCGGAAGAATTTAAAACCCTTGCATTTGCATCCGGGATGCTTGCAGTGCTGATGCCGATTGGGTCGAATGTGGGTATCACACATCTGTGCAATGAAGCTTTTTTTGTACTGCCATATATTGCAATCTGTATCGGAGACAGAATGAAAAAGGCGAAGAGACAGACTGAAGAAACAGTGGAGACAGAGCACAAGCTGCCGGATGTAAGAAATACGGGAAGACTTCTTACCGTTATCTGTGCGATATGGTGTGTGGGTCTGACTGTATCACAGAGTTTTTATATGACAAAGGCGTATTTAAAAGATCAAGAGCCAAAACAGCAGTTCACACTCGATGAACTGCGCGGCATCAGGTATGATACGGATATTGTACAGCCGATGGAAGAAGTGGTAAACTTTATAAAGTCATATGGCAGCGAAAGTGATAAGATGGTTACCTGTGGTGCAATTCCAATCTTACATTATCTGACCGGAAGAGCTCCTTATATTACCGGATGCGGTGGCTGGATTGAGACGGA
>ERZ773204.1867-NODE-1867-length-15562-cov-4.260076_pt1 | contig 15562 bp, 14 predicted proteins | sample MGYA00581007_ERZ773204 | MGnify/ENA primary metagenome ERZ773204 (study PRJEB29015, sample SAMEA2737757) | human gut metagenome | biome: human gut; feature: human-associated habitat; material: faeces | place: China | collected 2012 ... | reverse complement strand
TGAGCTCCAGCAAGAATATGTTACATTTCTTGAACAGATCGACAAATCAAAAGTTGCGATTAAAAAGTCATTAGATGAGACACAGATTTTGTTTGACTCATTGATGCAGAAATATTTTGGATAAAAATTGAAAGGAAACAGAATGTATGATTTTATATCATGGAAGTAATGTGCTGGTAAGTACGCCTAAAATACTTGTTACTAATAGGATGCTTGACTTTGGTGCTGGTTTTTATACAACCTCAAATAGACAGCAGGCTGTTAAATGGGCGAAAACACAGACTATTCGACGAAGAAAAGGGAAGCCGATTGTTTCTATGTATGATTTTGATGAAGAAAAACTGGACGGAATATCTGTTTGCAGATTTGAATCGGCTGATAAAGAGTGGTTAAATTTTGTTGCTGATAATCGGAAAGGAAAGTATGTTGGTGAAAAATATGACTTGGTAATAGGACCGGTTGCAAATGATAATACTATGCCTGTTATAAGTAATTATATGTCTGGAATAATTGATGAAAAAACAGCATTGATTTTGTTAAAACCTCAAAAGCTTTCAGACCAATATGCTTTTTTAACAGAAAAAGGAATTTCAATATTAAGATTTTTGGGTGGTGAGAATGTATGACAAAAAGGACAGAACCATCAATTCTTCAAAATTTCGATACGGAAATTGCGGAGTTGATAGCAAAAAATCGTGGAATTTCCATAATGGATGCTCTTAGGATATTTCTTGCATCTAAAACGCATGAAATGTTAGAGAATGACGAAATGAAATTGTGGTATTTTAGTCCGTTGGCGGTTTTTGATATGTGGGAAAATGAAGAAGCAACAGGAGATCCAGGAAATTCTTTATATTTGCGAGGTGATGAGATTGAGTAAAGAATTTAGATTTTTTACATTTTTAATTGAAAGCTATGCAAGGGAAAAAAATATGTCGGCATCAGATGTTTTAAAAATATTAGATGAAAAAAATCTTACCGATTTTATTTTTAATATGTATGAAATATATCATGTAGAAGCCATAGAAAACGCATATATGGACATTGACAGTCTTATTAAAACAGGAAAAACAGCATGGTAGTTATGATAAAATTTGGTTAATTAATCTATTAACATAATATAATTAGTCAAAAAATTATTGATTGACCGAGCTAAAAGTCAAGAAGATGAGACATAGAAATGCTGAAAACCCGGTAAGTTTGGATTTTTTATAAATTTCATAAAGCAAGAAAATTTTCTTGTAATTTATTGATATTGCAAATGCAGGTGTAGGATGTTGGTATCTTTGAAAGGGGATATTAACATGGAAGAAAAAATCGTATTAGTATTAAATGAAATGTCAGAGTATTTAACTGTAGAACAGATGAAAAAACTGCAGGAAGTAATAGTAAAAACATTTGCAGAAAACGAAGCACCTAAAACTGAAATATCAAATGATGAGTTTTTAAAAATGTTTCTTGATGCAAAGAGGATAGAGGGATGTTCAGACCGAACTATTAAATATTATAGAGTCACGATAGAGCATTTGTTAAAAAATGTGATAAGTCCTATCAGAAAAATAACAACGGAAATGATGAGGGCATATCTTGTTGATTATCAAAAAATAAATAATTGCGGAAAAACGACGGTAGATAATATACGAAGAAATATTTCAAGTTTCTTTTCGTGGTTGGAAGAAGAGGATTATATTTTAAAAAGTCCGATGCGGAGAATACATAAAATTAAAACTCAAAAAACAGTAAAAAATATTATCTCGGATGAAGAAATTGAGAAATTGCGTGATAATTGCAAAAATATCCGTGATACGGCAATGATTGATTTGCTGTATTCTACCGGGATAAGGGTAGGCGAGCTTGTAAAATTGAATATTGAGGATATTGATTTTTCGGAGAGAGAATGTGTTGTTTTTGGAAAGGGAGATAAGGAAAGACGGGTTTATTTTGATGCAAAGTCAAAAATACATTTGAAAAATTATATAGAAAGCCGCAAAGATAACAATCCTGCTTTGTTTGTAACTTTAAATGCACCATATGACAGGCTAAAGATAAGCGGAGTTGAAATAAGAATACGGGAATTGGGGAGAATGTTAAATTTAGAAAAAGTTCATCCACATAAATTCAGAAGAACAATGGCAACGAGAGCGATAGATAAAGGTATGCCGATAGAGCAGGTGCAAAAAATACTTGGACATTCTCAGATAGACACAACAATGCAATATGCAATCGTAAATCAAAATAATGTAAAGGCATCTCATAGGAAATATATAGCTTAAACAGATTTTAGCAAAGCGAAAAGATTTATAAATTCATCTTCAATGATAAGAGTTTGCTTCGGATTGAACGAGCCGAAAGCGAGATAACAATTCGGATTGAACGAGCGTAAAGCGAGGGATGCTTCTTGACTGAAAGTCAAGAAGATGAGGTATAGAAATGCTGAATGATTTGATAAATTCGGATTTGTGAGGAGGATGGAAAAAGTGAGATTGACAGATATATGTGATTTTCAAGGTGGTTCACAGCCGCCAAAAGATGAGTGGTTATTTGAAAAGCAAGAAGGATATATTCGTATGCTTCAAATACGAGACTTTACTCAGAGTGAAAAAGTGGTTCCAGAATATGTAAAGATAAGTAAGAGTACAAAGATATGTCAAGCAGATGACATTTTAATAGCAAGATATGGTGCATCAATTGGAAAAATATTGACAGGACTATCCGGGGCGTATAATGTAGCAATAATGCGTGCAATTCCCGATACACATATGCTTCAAAAGAAATATTTATACTATTATTTGAAATCTCCGTATTTTCAAACTGCAATATTAAATGTTGGTTCAAGAGCTGCACAGGCAGGATTTAATAAAGAAGACTTATCTAAGTTAGAAATTAAATGTCCTTTATTGTCAGAACAAGATAGTATTATAGATATATTACAAAAGGTTGAGTCTATTATTGGTAAAAGAAAAAAAGAACTTATATTTTTAGGCGAATTGGTGAAAGCCCGATTTGTCGAGCTCTTTGGAGATGCTATTTATAATGATAAAGGATGGGAAAATGACACAGTAGAAAAGCTTTGTAAGGAGATTTATGGAGGTGGAACTCCGTCTAAATCACATCCAGAATACTACGAAGATGGTGATATTCCATGGGTGTCTTCCAAAGATATGAAAACTGATGTTTTGACTGATAGTCAGATAAAGATTAATCAATTGGGTGTGGATAATAGTACTGCACGTATGGTTCCTATTAACTCAGTAATTATGGTTATCAGAAGTGGAATATTAAAGCACACATTGCCAGTAGCAATTAATGCGGTACCGATAACAGTTAATCAGGATTTAAAGGTATTTATTCCAAACAAAAGAGTATTAACAAGATTTTTGGCTATTCAGTTCAAGATGCATGAGAAAGATATTTTGTCAGGAGTTAGAGCTGTAACTGCGGATAATATAGAGTTTAATTCTTTAAAACAGAGAGAATTGATTGTCCCACCAATTGAGCTCCAGCAAGAATATGTTACATTTCTTGAACAGATCGACAAATCAAAAGTTAGTTTATACTATAAAAATAGAAAAGGCGGTTTTTCCGCCATTATTGTTTATATATAGTGTGACAACAATAACTAATCTACCAGGCTGCTAAAACATTGTTAAATGCAGTTGATTTCCCAGACCACCTTGTTTATAATAATATCAAGACAAAAATTTTCAGTATGCTTTACAGAGGGTGTGAGTGTTATGTGTAATCTGAGTTTAGGAATAGAGGAAAGAGCTGAGGCGAGAGGAGAGGCGATAGGAGAAGCCCGAGGTAAACTGATTGGAGAAAAGAAAAGCAGTGAAAAGATTATTATGAATATGTATAATAACAAATTTACATTAGAGAAAATATCACTTGCAACTCAAAAAAGTATTCACGAAATCAAGGAGATAATAAAACAGAAAAATTCGGCAGTGGTATAAAATCATATAAATAAGACTTCATTTACATTAGTTAAATTACAATAATGTACTAAAGCTGTCAGGGGAGGGTGACTATGGCAACAAATTTTGATTATTTATTGGAAAAAGAATTGTTTGGGGAGTTTGCCGAGCAGGCGGTTGAGGCAGAGAAAGCTATAGCTATATCACCTGCTACCTGTGCGATATTGTCAAGGAGAGCACTTGAGCTTGCTGTCAGATTTGTTTATTCATATGATTATGATTTGAAACTGCCATATAGAGACAATGTTTCAAGTTTGATTCATGAGCAGACTTTCAGGGATATTATTGAGCCGGGATTGTTTGGAAAGTTAAAGTATGTAATAAAGTTAGGCAATATTGCCGTTCATACCAACAACAGCATTAAGCGTGATGATGCATTGTTGTCACTCAGGAATCTTTTTTGTTTTTGCGACTGGATTGATTATAGTTATTCTAAAGAATATCACAATAGGACATTTAAAGAAAATATTGTTCCGACAGGCAAAGAGGAGTCGGTAAAGGCTTCAAAATTAAAAGAATTATATGAGTCCTTGTCGGGCAAGGACAAAAAGCTTGATGAAGTTTTAAAAGAAAATGAAAATCTCCGTATTGAGATGGCAAAACTGCGTGAGGAAAATATAAAGAACAGGACTTATCAGGTTGACGAGATAAGCGAAGCTAAGACACGCAAGTATTACATAGATTTAGAATTAAAAGAAGCAGGATGGATTATCGGAAAGAATGTGACTGAGGAAGAAGAAGTTACAGGTATGCCAAATGCAAGCGGAATAGGTTATGTAGACTATGTGCTTTGGGGAAAAGATAATTTGCCACTGGCTGTGGTAGAAGCCAAGAAATCAACTGTTGATCCTAAAGTTGGCAGTCATCAGGCTAAGTTGTATGCGGATTGTTTGCAAAATAAATATAACCAAAGACCGTTGATTTTTACTACAAACGGTTTTGAATTTTACTACAAAAATGATTATATGAATTATGCTGAGAGAGAAGTTTCGGGATTTTTCACTCAGGATGAATTACAGTTAGAGATTGACAGAAGAAAATTAAGAACACCTTTGGTTAATGTGGAAATCAATGATAAGATTACTGACAGACCATATCAGAAAGAAGCAGTTCTGGCTGTTTGTGATGCTATTGAAAAAAGACATAGAAAAATGCTGATAGTACAGGCTACAGGTTCGGGAAAAACAAGAGTCAGTATCAGCATTGTTGATGTGCTTAGAAAACATAATTATATTAAAAACATTCTTTTCCTTGCAGACAGAACGGCACTTGTGCGACAGGCGAAGAAGAATTTTTCAAATTTACTGCCTGATTTGACCTGTTGCAATCTGCTGGATTATAAAGACGACCCGGAAAATTCTAAAATGATTTTTTCTACATATGCGACAATGATGAATATGATAGATGAAAAGAAAAATAAGTTCGGAGAAAAATTGTTTACACCAGGACATTTTGACCTGATAATCATTGATGAAAGCCATCGAAGTATATATAAAAAATATCAGGATATTTTCTTTTATTTTGATGCTATGCTGATTGGCATGACAGCGACTCCAAAAACAGATGTTGATAAGGATACATATGCGATTTTTGACCTTGAGCGTGGCAACCCTACTTTTGCATATGAACTTGAAACAGCAGTTGAAGAGGGCTATCTTGTAAATTATTCCACGATTGAAACTAATTCTAAATTTATTGACAATGGTATTTGCTATAAGGATTTGTCTGAGGAAGAAAAAGAAGAATTTGAAGATACTTTTGACGATGACCCGGTGATTGAAGATACGGTTTTGAGTTCAGAACTTAACACATGGGTGTATAACACAGACACTATAGACAGCGTTTTATCGGTTTTGCTTGACAAAGGAATTAAAGTTGAGGGAGGAGACAAGCTTGGCAAAACGATTATTTTTGCTAAGAATAATCGCCATGCGAAAGCTATCGTTGACAGATTTTTGGCGAGATTTCCCGAATACGGTGGGGATTTTATCAAGGAAATTGACTATAGCATCAAGTATGTTGATTCGCTTATTGACGATTTCAGTGATAAAAATAAAATGCCGCAGATAGCAGTTTCAGTGGATATGCTTGACACGGGTATTGATATTCCTGAGATTACAAATCTTGTTTTCTTTAAAAAGGTTAAAAGTTATGCTAAATTCTGGCAGATGGTAGGTCGTGGAACAAGACTTTGCAAGGATTTGTTTGGCGGGGGACTTGATAAAGAAAAGTTTTTGATTTTTGACTGGTGCAGAAATTTTGAATATTTTCGTGCAAATAAGAATGGTGCGGAGTCAGGAATACAGGAGTCGCTTGCCGAAAAAATATTTAATGTGAAAGTGCAGATTACAAGAGAATTGGAAAAACAGGAAAATGAAAAGTATTCAAAGTACAGAAATGATCTTGTTGCAGGTATGCACCAGATAGTGATGGATATGAATGATGACAGTTTTCGTGTTAAAAGGCATTTACGGTATGTTGAAAAGTATCGAAATCTTAGTAATTGGCAGTCATTAGAAGCTAATAGCGTGTCAGAGTTAAAAAATCATGTAGCACCGTTGGTTATGCCTGAAAAGAGCGATGAGTTAGTCAGAAGATTTGATTATCTTATGCACACTATAAATCTCGGTATATTGCAGAGGAAAAATATTTCCAAGCCAATAGATACGGTTGTAAAAACGGCAGTTTTATTGTCGAAGAAATATAATATTCCTGCAGTTCAGAAACAGAGAGATGTTATTGAAAAAGTACAGAAAGAGGAATTTTGGGAAAATGCCACGATAATTGAAATCGATTATGTCAGGACATCGATTCGCAATCTTCTTCAATATATAGATAAGATAAAAAGAAATATTTATTATACGAATTTTATTGATAAAATCAGCGAACCGGTAGAGGGACAGCCGATAAGTGCAGCAAATAATCTGAAAAATTATAAAAAACAGGTTGAGTTTTATCTTAAGCAGCATCAGGACACGCTTGCCGTACACAAACTTCGCAATAATGAGAAATTAACCCGTACGGATTTAGATACACTTGAACATATATTGTGGACGGAGCTTGGAAGTAAAGCCGATTATGAAAATGAGTACGGAGATACACCGGTAGGCAAAATGGTAAGGCGTATCGTGGGTCTTGACCGTGAAGCCGTAAATAAGGCATTTAATGAGTTTTTAAACGAGGAAAGACTCAATGTAAATCAGTACCGTTTTGTAAGACTTATAATTGATTATATTGTGAAAAATGGAAATATTGAGGATAATAAGGTGCTTACAGAAGAACCTTTCAGAAGTGCAGGCAGTATAACTTCGCTGTTTAAAAATGATATGGTAACCGCAAAGCAGATAATGATGGTGATTAAACAGATACAGGACAACTCTGTTGAAGTTGCATAAAAAATTAATCATTATATAAATTTTGTATCAACCAAAGGTTGAATGATTTTCTATTTTTGCGTTATGGTATTTTGAACTATATAAATATATACTTTTAACATAAACTCTGCAGGGTTACATATACAATAGGTAATTGTGAAACTTACTATATGTGCAAAAGTTAATTGCAGTGATGGTTTCGCAATGGAACAGTTGCATTTATGATGAAAGGAAAGTATATATGACAGTTGTAAATATAGGAGAGAAAATAAGAAAACTTAGAAAAGAAAAGGGGATTTCACAGGACACCCTTGCACAGTATCTTGGAGTGTCATTTCAGGCGGTCAGTAAGTGGGAGAATGGACTTGCCATGCCTGATGTTACAATGTTTCCGGCAATCGCATTCTTTTTTGAAATTTCGATTGATGAATTGTTTGATTATGACAGAATGAAATTAGAAGAAAAAGTTATCACAGTCTGCCATAAAGCTTATGAAATCAGAGATGACAATCCCCAAAAGGCTGAAAAAATCCTTAGAGAGGGCTTGAAAAAGTTTCCGGGAAATGTGTTGATATTAAATAATCTGTTATATCCATTGATGATTCAGGAAAATAGAGAAGAAGAAATCATAAGGATTGTGGAGATATTAGCAGAGACACCTAATGTTGAACTTGAAGTGAAGCTGGATGCATTTAGGATTATGGCAGAGACATATCATAAACTTGGTGATTTGAGTGCGTGCAGGAAAGTTATAGAAAAAATACCGGAATTATATTTTTCGGCTACGGAATTAAAGGCAAGGCTGCTCGAAGGACAGGAAAGTCTTGAAAATGCATCATTGCAACAGCAGGTATCAGGTTATACTCTTATAGAAATGCAGATGATAATGGCTAAGTTTTATGAAGATGCCGGAGATAAAGAGAAAGCAAAGAAAAAATATTCTACGGTTGCCAAAATAATAGATGCTTTTGAAGGAGACACTGAACCATTAGAGGGAATAAAATTAAGTGAGCAGGATGCCGTGAGACGATTTCGCAGAAAAGCTGAAAATGTGATTTTAAAGTGGACAGATGATGTAATTTAAGGTATTTGCCTCGATATCACAAAAGAATAATTAATAAAAAGCAGGACCATCTTAGAAAAGACAGTCCTGCTTTTTGTATGTAGTTACAGGGACTCAAAAACTGAATTGCTGCAATCGTGATAATACAAATTCAATAATTTAGTTGTATTACTGTCCCATTTCATAAACTGCAATAGATGTAACAGTAGGAGCATTTCCAAATGTAAGATTAAGTACAGGGTTGCTTCCTTTCAATGATGTAATCATAGATTCAGGAAGGATAAAACCTTTTCCAGCCCATGAACTGTTTGGATAGTTCTGTCTGTCTGTTGAAGAACCGTCTGTCTTATCTGTTGTTGATAACATAAGATCTCCGGTGGCATCTTCCGAACTGTCCTCAAATGTGACTTTTATGCAAGGTTTTTTAAACTGACTCCAGTCAAGCTGTAAGAATGTCTGATAACCCCAGCTGTTAAACTGAATCTTAGAATCATCTGTACATGATTCTTTTTGAATGAATTTTGATTCATCGGTGCTTGTCACTTTGTTTCCGTCTAATCCGATATTGCTACCATCGTTCTTTTTCCATTTTCCTGTCCATGACCAAACTGGAGTTGCATCAGCAGGAACATCAACTGGTGTAATTTCTACAACAGGATCATCTGAACGTGCTGTTATGTCTTTTGTGTTTCCATTAGAGCCTGTAAGGTTATTGAAAAATTCTGCAATATCTTTATAAAGCATAATGCATTTTTCACGGTCAAAATAGCAGCCTGGTGTTTCCCAGAGTACCGGTAAAAGACCACGCTCTTTTGCAAGTGTTATAACATCGTTAAGGCAGGTTGTAACACCGACCTGCTTTGGAATACATACACCACATTCACCAATAATGACTCCATATCCTGCATCTGTAAATTTCTTTAATGAATCAAATTTTTCTTCTGTATGCTTCTTATCCTGTTCAGTGTAGGTGCCGTGTGCATCGTCACCACAGAAGTCCCATGGATCATAGTAGTGAACCGATACACTAAGTTTGCTTGTACCATTGGCATCAGTGTCTTTAGGCATCTTGTAGCTGTCGTCTAAAGTGTTTTTAATATCAGTATTGTATCCGGCCAAAAGCAAATGTCTGTTTTCGTTGTTTCCGCCTGATTTGCGGACAATATCAACAAAATCCTGATTTAATTTATTAGTCAGAGTATAACATTCAGCGACAGTTAAGTTTCCGGTAACACCATTTACTGCTGTGTTGAAACCTAAGTTATAATCGTTGATATGGTTGCCGAATTCTTCGTTCGCAGATTCAAAAATAAGATGATCTGAATAGCCTTTGAAGCGTTCTGAAATCTGCTCCCAGTATCTTTCATATCTCTTCAAAGCTTCGGCACGGGTGGTCTCATCAGCAATTTTATTGCCGTTTGCATCTTCAGTGCAGGCACCGAATTTACCCCACCATCCATAATCAAAGTGGTCATTGATAATAACATACATACCATCGTTAAGTGCATAGTTTACAATTTCTTCTACACGACCAAGCATTTTTTCGTTAATTGTATAGGTTGTATCGTTTTCTTTAACCATGCTGGTCCATGCAACAGGGACACGAATGGTGTTAAAACCATACGAATGTATAGCATCAATATATTTCTGTGTGGTAACGGGTGCACCCCATGCTGTTTCATAATCAGTAGCATTGCTGAAATTATCTTTTTCGTTGGCAGCTTTTGTTGCTTCCATTGTATTTCCGAGATTTATACCGATACCCATCTCTTTTTTAATAAGCTCCTGAGATGAAAGATTTGTACGCATTTTGCCGTTATCTTTTACTGTCATTTTGTCGGAAATACCACCTGCAATTGAAACTTCTCTTGCTTCACCTATATTAGAAGTGTCGTCTCCTTTGTAATTGACAGGAGATGCTGTAGGTGTTGCAGCAGATTTTTTGATAACCTTAACCTTACAAGTTAATGTCTTTGTTATGTACTTCTTTGATGAAACAGGAAGATAGCTTATCTTACAGGTGACAGTTGTTGAACCTGCTTTTTTTCCGGTTACCACTCCCTTTTTAGTTACAGAAGCAATACTTTTTTTCTTGGAAGTCCAAGTAGTGGTTTTGACTTTTTTTACATTTTTTTTCACAACACTTAATTTTACATTTTTTCCGACTGTGACTGATACGGATGTTTTCTTTAAACTTACACTCGCTTTCTTTGCAGCTAAAGCCGGTATTGAGTTTGTGCCGGTTATAACCAGTGCTAATGCCATAGTTGAAGCCAGGCATTTTTTAAAAAATTTTTTTCTCATATAAGATCCTCACTCTCTTTTTTAAATTAGATATTCGTATTTTGTTGTCATACATAACTTTTACTATATAATGTAAAAATGCCGTGTGATTTACGGGTATATAGCATAAAATGCAATATTAACAAAGCCGGATATCCTTAAATAATTATAACTTTTATGAGAAAGTATTTCAATTATGCCTGATAATCATGTCTGATTTTTAATGTTAATTTTAGCAACTATATGCAATTTTTAATGTATTTTTTGCCTATATAAATAGATGATGTCATTTGGTGCCCCACCGTTTGGGCTGCCGCCTGAAATCTCACATACACAATCTGAACCATCACCATAATCCAATGCACCATTGCCACCGGTTGTAGAGATAATGTTTAATGCTCCTGTTCCGTTGATGGTTAATGTAACTTTTTTGCAAACAATACCCGCAGTGTAAGTAGTGGAAGGTGTCATAGACAGTACGGGTAGGAGTTGCATAATCTGACAATGAATCATTGCCGGTATAATGGCTGTTACCTGGTGTTGAAATCGGAACGGCTGTAGGTGAAGTAGTTGGTTTTATCGTTGCCGAAGGTGAAGTAGTCGGAGTTGGTGTTACAGGTGAAGAAGTTGAAACTTCATCCAAATTGCTGTCCGGAGTTTTCGTTGAAACTGCATCTGAGGTGCTGTCCGGTGATTTTGTTGAAACTGTCTCGGAGGTACTGCTTGGGGCTTGCGTTGAAGCTGTCCCGGTTGTGCCAGGAGAGGTTGTCGTATCAGCAGCGGGGGTTTGCGTAACCGCACTTTCAGGAGAAACAGTTGGATTAGAAGTACTTGAGCTGTTACATTTATTTAAATAAAAATGAAAATAATGCTTGACATTGATATCTCAGTGTGATAGTATAGTTTTCGCTGTCGCACAAAGACGGCTGGAAAGTGAGAGCTTGTGCAATAGTGAAGTTTTAGTATATAGCATATTTGGTTGGAACAATTCAAAAGAATTTAATTTTCATAATGAAAAAAAGTTCTTGACATGATGCCGAATATGTGATAAAATTTTATCCGTTGTCGTGATTGAGAGATTGCACAACGAAAAGTAATTTGGTTTCGTTTGAAAATGATGAAATTAAATGAAAAAAAGTTCTTGACAATGTCGAAAAGATGTTGTAAGATACATATCGCTGTCGCAAAAAGCGATAAGAAACAAAGTGTGAAAGCGAAAAAGTTTCTTATTGGTGCGAAAGCAGGAAATCAAAAAGATTTCCAAGATTTTATTTTTTGAAAGATTTCAAAAAATAAAATAAAAAAAGTTCTTGACAAGCTAAAGCAAAAGTGATAAGATATATATCGCTGACGCAAACAGCAAGTCAGTAACACTGATAAAGAAATGTCAGTGTAAAAAAGGTCGGATAAAGACCTGGAACCTTGATAATTGAACAGTAAAACAACCCTGAAAATTCTAAAATAAATTTTCAAAGTTCTTATCTAACACATGCAGATAAGAATATGCGAGGTAAATCGGATTTCTTAATGAAATTCAGACGCGAAGTTGTGAAACAACTTCTAATGGCAAAATTTATTAAAATTTTGTCTATGCCAAGTTTTACTTGGACAGGTCAAAACTTAAACATGAGAGTTTGATCCTGGCTCAGGATGAACGCTGGCGGCGTGCCTAACACATGCAAGTCGAACGAAGCTCCTGCGACAGATTCCTTCGGGATGAAGATGCTTGAGACTTAGTGGCGGACGGGTGAGTAACGCGTGGGTAACCTGCCCTGTACTGGGGGACAACAGTTAGAAATGACTGCTAATACCGCATAAGCCTACGGAGTCGCATGACTCAGCAGGAAAAATTCCGGTAGTACAGGCGTGTGTACTTGCCATTGCACTGGTATCATGCATCGTAAATCTGGCAACAGATATTCTGTATGCAGTTGTAGATCCACGAGTACGTTTTGAATAAGTGGGAGGACAAAATGAAAGATACAAAGAATATCAAAAAGTTCTTAAAAACAGTATTTGCCAGAAAAGTAACAGTGATCAATGCAATCATAGTGTTAATATTTATCTTTCTGGCCATATTTGCACCATTTGTGGCACCTTATGATCCGGACAAGCCTGATTTTGCAGCATTTCTTCAGCTGCCAAGTGCGGCTCATGTTTTAGGAACTGATAATTTCGGTCGTGATGTATTAAGCCGTATCATTTACGGAACAAGAGTCAGCCTAATCATTGGTGTTCTGGCAGTTGTTGTAGCCTGTGCAGTTGGTACAGTGCTTGGTATGATCGCCGGTTACTTTGGCGGCTGGATCGATGATGTTATCACACGATTAATGGAAGCTGTCCGTGCGATTCCTCAGATTATACTGGCAATGGCATTAACTGCCGTTTTTGGAAGCGGTATCCGTAATCTGGCAATTATCCTTGGTATCTCATCTATGGCAGGATATGTGAGAATGATGAGAGGTCAGGTACTTACCATTAAACAGGCAGATTATATTATGGCTGGAAAGCTTCAAGGAAATAAAGATTTCCGTCTGATGTTCAGACATATTTTACCAAACAGTATTTCACCGATCATCGTTATGATGACACAGCAGGTAGGTTCCACTATCCTGGCCGAAGCAGGTTTAAGCTTCCTGGGACTTGGTATCAGCGCTCCAACGGCTTCCTGGGGAAGCATGGTAAGTGAGGGAAGAAATTTCCTGATGGACAATCCGGTATATGCTCTGGTACCTGGAGTTTGTGTTGCGATCCTGGTTATTTCATTAAATATGTTGGGTGACGGCGTAAGAGATGCGTTGGATCCAAGACTGAGAGGTGAATCATAAGATGGCAGAGAAGCATTTATATGAGATCAAGCATATTGAAACCAGTTTCCGGACAGATGGAAAAATGTTTAAAGCAATAGAAGACGTTTCCCTTTATCTGAATCCTGGTGAGATCATCGGAATCGTAGGCGAGTCTGGAAGTGGTAAATCAGTAACAATGATGAGTGCACTGCAGCTGATCCAGGAACCAGGAAAGGTGACTGGTGGAGAAGTGTATCTGGATGGAAATGATAAAAATATGCTGGAATATGGTTCAAACAGTGCTGAAGTCCGTAAGATGCGTGGCGGAAGAGTCAGTATGATCTTCCAGGAACCGATGACTTCTTTAAATCCGGTTCTGACAGTAGGCTTTCAGATCCAGGAAAATATCATAGAACACCTTCATCTAAGTAAGGAAGATGCAAAAAAACGTGCCATTGAAATGATGAAGATGGTAAATATCCCAGATGCAGAAGAACGTTTTGCGTATTATCCACAGCAGTTTTCAGGTGGTATGCGCCAGAGGATCATGATCGCAATGGCGATGTCTTCTGAACCCTCTGTTCTTGTTGCAGATGAGGCTACAACAGCTCTTGATGTTACTACCCAGGCACAGATCCTGGAAATGATCCGTGATATTGCTAAAAAGACCAATACAGCAGTAGTGATCGTTACCCATAACCTGGGTATTGTAGCAAGATTTGCAGAGCGTATTTATGTTATGTATGCGGGGGGTATTGTTGAAACAACGGATGCAGAAAGACTGTTTGAAAATCCGGAACATCCATATACAAGAGCTCTGCTTCGGGCGATCCCAAGACTGGATGATGACAGGGACCGTATACTGATCCCTATTGAGGGACTTCCACCGAACCCGGCACTTCGCCCTGAGTATTGTCCGTTTTATGACCGGTGCGAGTATCATATGGACAAATGCCGGGAGCAGAAAAAGCCGGAATTGAAAGAACTGGAGAAGGACCATTTCTGTGCTTGCCATTTAACAGAAGCAGAAAAGGTTATGAAGAAGGCAGAAATTGATGGGAAGCCTGTAAAGAAAGCTCAGCGCGCAGTAATCGGTGATGAAATCTGTCTGGATGTAAAAGATGTAAGGAAATATTTCCCGATCTATAAAGGAATGATGCGCAAACATATCGGAGATGTAAAAGCCATTGAGGATATCAGTTTCAAAGTTAGAAAAGGAGAGACATTAGGAATCGTAGGGGAGTCTGGATGTGGAAAAACAACATTGGCAAGATGCATTATGCGTGTGTATCAGCCGGATACAGGTGAGATTGATTTCGCAGGAACTGATATTGCGAAGTTTAACGACAAGCAGATGTATCCATACAGAAAGAAAATGGCAATGATCTTCCAGGATCCATTTTCCTCTCTTGATCCAAGACAGACAGCGGAATCTATAGTTGGAGAATCTCTGCTGATCCATAAGCTGGTAAAGACCAGAGAAGAATATGAACAAAGGGTAGATGAACTGCTGCGTATGGTAGATCTGGATCCGTCCATGAAAAACCGTGTTCCCCATGAGTTTTCTGGTGGACAGAGACAGAGAATCGGTATTGCGAGAGCTCTTTCTTCTAATCCGGATTTGATCATCTGTGATGAGCCAATCTCTGCTCTGGATGTTTCAATCCAGGCTCAGATTATTAACTTGCTGGAAGAACTTCAGGCAAAACTGGGACTTACTTATCTGTTTATTGCTCATGACCTGGCAGTAGTAAAACATATCAGTGACCGTATTCTGGTCATGTATTTGGGAAGGATCGTTGAGATCGCTGAATGTGAAGAACTTTACAACAATACACTTCATCCTTATACAAAGGTTCTTTTGGGAGCGGTACCTGTTGCGGATCCAAAGGTAGAAAAGACCAGGGAGCGGGTAGAAATCCGGGGTGAGGTACCAAGTCTTACCAATCGTCCGGCAGGATGCCCGTTTAGTGATCGATGCAGTTATGCAACAGAGCGGTGCAAAAAGGAAGTTCCTACATTAAAAGATATTGGAAATGGACATGAGGTTGCATGTTTCCTGTATGAATAGGAAAA